>Ga0315904_10002631_pt1 | contig 27549 bp, 30 predicted proteins | sample LakEriMetagenome_6_FD_203529 | JGI IMG/M metagenome (GOLD analysis project Ga0315904, IMG submission 203529) | Freshwater fungal communities from buoy surface, Lake Erie, Ohio, United States - Buoy 12 MA120 | ecosystem: Environmental > Aquatic > Freshwater > Lake | place: USA: Lake Erie, Ohio...
AACTCGATCTTGCCGAAGCGGCCACGCTCGCCTCATTGCCGAAGTTCCCCGGCCGGGTGAATCCGTATTCGAACCCCGAACGCCTGCTCCAGCGCCGCAACTATGTCCTAGAGCGGATGCGGGAAGATGGTTACATCACCCGCGAGCAGATGGACCAGGCGCTCGCGAGTCCTTTGTCGACGGTTCGCCGCCTTCGCGGCCCGGAATTCGTGGCGACGACCTATTTTGTGCAGGAACTGCGCCGGGACCTGATTAAGACGTACGGCGAAGACACGCTCGAACAGGGCGGCCTCTCAATCCGCTCCACCATCGACACGCGCCTCCAGCTGGCTGCTCAAGCCGCGCTGCGGAACGGCCTTATCGCCTACGATCGGCGCCACGGCTGGCGCGGGCCGATCACGACGCTTCCAGTGGATGAGGCGGCGGTGGAAGCCCTCAGGGCTGTGAAACTGCCGGGCGGCAACGGGACTTGGGAAGCCGCGCTGGTGACCAGGGTCGGATCCGGTTCCGCCGAATTGCTGCTCACCGACGGCGCCACCATCAAGATGCCCTCGGACGAGATCAAATGGGCCCAGACGTTCAAACCCGAGAAAGGCAAAGCCGGCCTGCAGGTCGGCCACGTTATCCTTGCCGAGTTCAAGCGCCAGGAACAGAAGGGCGACGCGGCGCCCGCGCCTGCCGAAGGCGCTGAACAGGAGGCTGCCCCGATCGAGCCGCTGATGGTTCCTGTCGGCAACGCGACGCTGCGCCAGGTGCCCGAAGTTGACGGCGCATTGATCGCCATTGATCCGCATACCGGTCGCGTGCTGGCGATGCAGGGCGGTTACTCCTTCTTCAAGTCGAGCTTCAACCGCGTGACACAGGCCAAACGCCAGCCGGGCTCCAGCTTCAAGCCGTTCGTCTACGCGGCCGCGCTCGAGAAGGGCTATACGCCGGCGAGCCGGATGCTGGACGCACCGTTTGTCTCGTATGATGTCTCGACCAAGAAATACTGGGCACCAAAGAACTATACAGCCGGCCAGTCCTACGGGATGGTGACGCTGCGTGTGGCGCTCGAGAAGTCGCTGAACCAGGTTACCGCCCGGGTGGCTCAGGATATCGGCATGGAATCGGTATCGGACCTGGCGGAGCGCGTCGGCATCTACGAAAAACTGCCGCCCTATGCAGCCATGTCGCTTGGCTCTGGTGACACTGAATTGATCAATCTCGTACGCGGCTACGCCGCGTTCGTGAACGGTGGCAAGAAGGTAACCCCTACCTTGCTCGACCGGGTGCAGGACCGATATGGCCGCACACTTTACCGCAATGACCAGCGCGCCTGCGACGGGTGCCAGGCAGCGGACTGGAACGGCGAAGAACCGCCTGTACTTGCGGATACAAGAGATCAGGTGCTTGATCCGATTGTGGCCTACCAGGTTACCCACATGATGGAGGGTGTCGTCGAACGCGGAACGGGCCGCCGCGCCCTCCGGATCGGAAAGCCGGTCGCCGGCAAGACTGGAACGACGGACGATTACCGCGACGCCATCTTCGTCGGCTTCTCACCGGACCTGGTGGTCGGCGTACGCATCGGTTTCGATGACAACCGCTCTCTCGGTGAAGGGGAAGCGGGCGGCTCGGTCGCTGTGCCGATCTTCACGGAGTTCATGGAAGTTGCGCTGGAGAAAGACCCGGCGACTCCGTTCCGGATTCCGCCCGGCGTGCGTCTTGTGAAAGTCGATGCCCGCACCGGTGCGCCCTCTCCCGGCGGCGGCCCCGGCGTGATCGACGAGGCATTCCGCCCCGGCACCGAGCCTGGCATGAACGTGTTCGCCGGCCAGGAAGACTGTCTGTCAATCTCCGGCGCCTGCGGCGATGGCACCCAGACGGCAGGTACGATGCCGGACGGCACCGACCCGGCCGACACCGCAGACGAAAACCTCGACGGCATATTCTGACGCAGCCCTCGCCGCCACAGCGCGCTTTGACCGTGCCTTCGGGCACGTCTATAGCCCGTGCCAGACCCATTGCCGTTTACCTGAAGGAGGCGCTCCCATGTCCGCCGAAATCCGATCCTTGATTGACCAGATCCGACAGTCCGCCGCCTTGCTACGGAGGCGTCTTTGACTGGGATACAGCCACGAAGCGCCTCGACGAACTGACCGCCCTCTCCGAGCGCCCGGACTTCTGGAATGATCCGGCGCAAGCCCAGAAACTGATGCGCGAACGCCAGAAACTGGCGGACGCGGTCGCCATGGTCCAGGGGCTGGAAAAGGAAATCGCCGACGCACCTGAATTTATGGAACTCGCGGAAGGCGATGCCGGACTGCTTGCGGACCTGCAATCATCCCTCGCCCGCTCGGCGGGCCAGGCGCAGAAAGCCGAACTCGCCGCATTGCTCTCCGGCGAAGCGGACGGCAATGACTGCTATGTTCAGATCAATGCCGGCGAAGGCGGAACGGAAAGCCAGGACTGGGCTTCGATCCTGCGCCGCATGTACGTGCGCTGGGCCGAGAAGCACGGCTACTCGGTGGAAGAACTCGACGAGCGCGAAGGCGAGGAAGCCGGCATCAAGTCTGCGACCGTCCAGATCAAGGGCGAGAACGCCTATGGCTGGCTGAAGTCCGAGACGGGCGTACATCGTCTGGTCCGGATTTCGCCCTATGATTCCTCAGCTCGCCGTCACACGTCGTTTTCATCGGTCAGCGTCACACCTGTCATCGACGACAAAATCGAGATCGAAATCAATCCGTCGGACGTGCGAACCGACACTTACCGAGCCTCAGGCGCGGGGGGCCAGCATATCAACAAAACCGACTCTGCCGTACGCCTCACACACATCCCGACAAACACGGTTGTCTCCTGCCAGATGGGGCGCTCCCAGCACCAGAACCGGGACGAAGCCTGGAAAATGCTGCGCTCCAAGCTTTACGAAATCGAATTGCAGAAGCGCAAATCGGTCTCGGATGCTCAGTATGCGGACAAGAGTGCCATCGGTTTCGGACACCAGATCCGCTCCTATGTACTGCAGCCCTACCAGATGGTGAAGGACCTGCGCACGGATGTTGAAACATCCGACACCGGCGGCGTGCTTGACGGCGATCTCGACCGGTTCCTGTCGGCCTCGCTCGCCGCGTCGGTCGCGCGTGAAGAAACGACGTGAACACGGCAACGCCCCCCATCGCTCCCCGGTCCAGAGGGCGGCTGATAAGCTGGAATGACGAACGCGGTTTCGGCTTCATCGCACCGGACGGCGCCGGACAGGATGTATTCGTACATGCCAGCGCGTTTGCAAAGGAAGGCCGCCATATCGAAGTCGGCGGCAACTACGAATTCGATCTCGATATCGGCAAGGACGGGCGTCCGAAAGCCAAGCGGGTAACCCATGTTGCCGTTCTGAAAGCCGGCCCCAGCCTCCTGTCGCAACTCCTGCAGCGCGGACCGCGCTTCCTGGTCATCCCGGCTTTCCTGTTTATCGTCATCGCCGTCTCGACCCAGCAGCCCGTCTCGCCCAACTGGCTTGTCATTTACGCCGTCGCCAGCATTGCCTGTTTTTCCGGATACGGGCTCGACAAGGCCGCGGCGAGCCAGAAACAATGGCGCGTCTCTGAAACAATCCTGCTGCTCATCGGCCTAGTCGGCGGCTGGCCGGGCGCCATCCTCGCGCAGGAGGTGTTCCGTCACAAGACGCAGAAGAAAACCTTCCGTACCCTGTTCTGGATGAGCGTCGCCATCAACATGGCTGCCTTCATCCAGATCAACGTTTTCTCCTTGCGCTGAGGCCGGCAAGCGCAGCCGCCTTTGCAAAGACGGTTGGCAGGCCGTCAATCTCTTCTTCCGGCGTCCAGAAGCCTTCCGGCAAATCCGTGTCCGGCGTTTGCGCGCACCACACGTCCAGCCTGAGGCTGAAATGCGTGAACACATGACGCACTTCGCCAAGCACTACCCATGCGGCGTCTGTTGGCGCGGCTGCGTCCTGCCTGGTTTCGCTCCAGTCCGTAGAGGGTAGAGCCAGCATTCCGCCTAGCAGCCCCGAGGGTGGCCGCCGGACAACCCAGATTTTACCGCTGCAGCGCAGAACATAGACTGTGCCGAACCGCTCGGGCCGCGCAGTTTTCTCAGGCTTGACCGGGTAGCGCTCAACCTCCCCTTCTGCGAGCGCCGCGCACTGCGCCGCCACCGGACAGACCGGGCAGTTGGGTTTCCTGGGTGTACAGACGGTCGCACCGAGATCCATCAGCGCCTCGGCAAAAGCTCCAGCCCGGTCAGCCGGCACGAGTTCGCGCGCGAGCACGCCGATACGTTTCTTTGCTGTGGCCCAGTCTTCCTTCGTGGCCAGCAGCCGGGCGAACACCCGCTCGGCATTACCGTCGACCGCCGGTGTCCGCTCACCGAAGGCCAGCGCCGCGATGGCGCCTGCCGTGTAAGGGCCAATTCCGGGGAGTGTCCGCAGCCCTGCTTCCGTCTCTGGAAAGCCCCCCCGCGCGGCGACCTCGCGCGCGCACTTCAGAAGGTTGCGCGCGCGGGCATAGTAGCCGAGCCCCGCCCAGGCCTGCATCACGTCCTCATCTCGCGCCGCCGCAAGCACCTCAACTGTAGGCCAGCGCGTCGTGAAGGCGGCAAAGTAAGGCGCAGCGTGAGGAACGGTCGTCTGTTGCAGCATGATTTCGGACAGCCAGACGCGGTAGGGATCGCGCTTCACGCCGGGCGCACTGCGCCAGGGCAACGTGCGCGCGGACCGGTCGAACCAGGCAAGCAGTTTCGGGACGATCCCGGCAAGCGGCTGTTCACTTTTCGCGCGCATGCCTTTTCCTCGCCTAAGAAGCCGTGCAGATTTGCGATCATGGTCACAAGATCAACCCTTGATCCGCTGGAAGAGGCGCGCGCGCTGGTCAAGCTGCGGTATTCGCGGGCCCGTGCGCTCCGCGCGCCGATGAAGGCTGTGGCGATCTCGGCAGACCGGGTCGGCCGCAAATCCGGGGCCGGCAAGCTTGCGCCACTCAAGCTGCTGCAAGCGCGCTGGCGGGAGATTGCGGGCGAGCAGATCTACAAGTTCTCCCACCCCGAAAAGATAAGCGCGTCCAGGGACGGCCGCGTGCTGACCCTGCGCGTCATTCCGCAAGCCGCGCCCCTGGTTCAGCACCAGTCGGAGACGATCCGCCAGCGCGTCTCCGTCGCTGCAGGCGGCGATATTACCGCCATCCGCATCGTGCAGGGCCCGATCCAGCGCGGCGCCGAAACGGTCACCTATCGCCCCAAGGCCCGCCCGTTGACGCCGGATGAGACTCAAGCCCTTGAAACTGAAGGCAGCCGTATCGAAAATCCGCGCCTGCGCGCCGCAATTGTTGCTCTGGGCAAGGCTGTGCTATCGGCAGATCCGTAAACAGCCGGGCCAGATTCCTTAACCATTTGGCAACCGGCGCGACTCATTCCTTAACGCGAGGCTCATGACCATGGTATCTCTTTCCCGGCGTTTGGCCCTGATGGCTCTTCCCGTACTGGCAGTTGTTGCCTGCGGTGCAGCTACGGGCGACAGCTCCACGACCCCGAAGCCCGGCGCAGGCGCCCCTGCCGCGGCCGTTTCGGGCGAGCTTGGCCATGTCAAAGGCGACCCCAATGCGCCGATCACTCTGATCGAATACGCCTCGCCGACCTGCCCGGCATGCAAGTATTTCCACGACGAAGTCTTGCCGGCTCTCGAAGAGAAATACGTGTCGACCGGCAAGGTGAAGTTCGTGTTCCGCGAATTCCCGATCCACGGCCAGGCCGATGTGGCCGCTTATGTGGTTGCGCTCTGCGCCGGCGAGGACAGGTATTTTGACGTTCTGGACGATCTCTTCGAGAATCAGGAAGGCATCGTTCAGGCGGCCAATGTCGGCGCGCTCGGCGGCATGCTGAAAACTGTCGCCAAACGCCACGGGATCGAAACCGACGAAGCGTTTGATGCCTGCCTCCAAAACCCGGAGTACCGCGACCAGCTGGCGGCGGTGTACCAGTCGGGGGAACAGTTCGGCGTCAAGGGCACGCCGACTTTCATTCTCGATGGCAAGTTGCGCAATTTCGAGGGCGACTTCCGCACGGCCGAAGGTTTCTCGAAGCAGATTGACGCCCTGCTCGCCGAGAAGGGCGTTCAGTAACGATGAGGCGCCGGCATGCAGATCACTGAGCTTCGCATTGCCGGCTTCAAGTCGTTCGTAGACCCTCAGACTGTGCCGATCGAGCCGGGCCTGACCGGCATCGTCGGCCCCAACGGCTGCGGCAAGTCCAACCTGCTGGAAGCCCTGCGCTGGGCGATGGGCGCCAACTCTGCCAAGGCTATGCGCGGCGGCGAGATGGACGACCTGATCTTCAACGGCGCAGACGGGCGACCGGCCCGGGAGACTGCCGAGGTCATCCTCGTGCTCGACAACTCGAAGCGGACAGCGCCGCCGGAGTTCAACGGCGCAGACCAGCTTGAGATCGAGCGCAGGCTGCGCCGCGGCGCAGGCTCAAGCTACCGCATCAACGGACGTACCGTGCGCGGCAAGGACATCCAGCTGCTTTTCGCGGACGCATCCACCGGCGCGAACTCCCCCGCCCTTGTGCGGCAGGGACAGATATCGGAACTGATCGGCTCGAAGCCGCAGAACCGGCGCCGGATCCTTGAGGAAGCCGCCGGAATCGCGGGGCTGAACAGCCGCCGGCACGAGGCCGAACTGAAGCTCGACGGGGCCGAAGAAAACCTCCAGCGGCTTGCGGAAGTCTCGGCTGAAGTGGAGCGCCAGCTCACCAGCCTGAAGCGACAGGCAGCCAAGGCGCGGCGGTATCGCAAGCTGACCGAAGAAATCCAGGCGCTTGAGGCCCTCGTCGCACATCTGCGCTGGGTGGAGGCGCGCCTCGCTGCGGAAACCGCGCGGGCGCAGCTGGATACGCTCAAGCGCCAGGTGGAAGACCTCTCGCGCGAAGATGCAGTGCGCGAGAAACAGCGGATCGAAGCTGGCGGGGGTCTCGCGCCGCTGCGCGAAACAGAAATGGACGCCGCCGCGCGGCTTGGCCAGGCCCGCATCACGCTGGCAAGGCTCGAAACCGAGCGCCGCATCGCCGCCGAGTCGCATGCCCGGCTCGAGGCCGAATCGCTTCGCCTCTCGATCGACTTCAACCGCGAATCGACCGCGCGCGAGGAAGCCGCCGCAGCGCTTGCGCAGGCACAGGAAGAGCTGGCCGTCCTGCCGCAGGAAGATGCGGCGCTCACAGCGCGCCTCGATGCGGACGCCCGCGCGGCGCTTGAAGCTGCCCGGATCCATCTTGCGAATGCCGAACATGCCGCCGACGACGCGCAGCAGCGTCTCTCCGAGCTGCGCGCCCGCCGCCGGGCCGCCGAAGAGAGCGCCGCCGCCCAGTCTCGCCGCAAGGAACATCTGACCGCAGAGATTGCGCGTCTGCGCGCCGAAATGACCGGCCTCGAAGATGCAGGCATCAACCTGCTCCACCTGCGCCAAGCCAAGAATTCCGAAGCCGAGGCCGAGATCGCATTGGGCGACGCGGAACGCGCCGTGGAGCTGGCCGAAGCCGATCTGTCCCGCGCCCGCGTGGCGGAAGGTGACGCCGAGCCACCGTTCAATGCCGCCAACCATGCCGTGCGCGCGCTCGAAGCAGAGATCGCCGGCCTGGCGCGCCTGATGCGCCGCTCGGACGCCTCCGCCGCGCCGCCGGTGCTCGACCGCCTGCGCACGCATGAAGGTTATGAGCGCGCCGTTGCGGCCGCGCTGGGCGACGATATCGAAGCTTCGACGGATCGCACCGCAGCCCTGTTCTGGAGCGGCGCTGCCTTGATCTCGCAGGCACTGCCGCACGGAGCGGAGCCCTTGACGAAATTCGTCGAGGCGCCGGGCGAACTTGCGTCACGCCTGTCGCAGTGCGGGCTCGTGGCGCCGGCGGAGGGCGCGCGTCTGTTCACGAGCCTGAAGCCCGGACAGCGGCTCGTCTCCCGCGAAGGACACCTCTGGCGCTGGGACGGGTTCGTCCGGACACCGGATGCCCCGGTCAGCGCCGCCGCACGTCTGGAACAGAAAGCACGTGCTGAAGCCGCGCAGGCAGAGCTGATCGCCCGCCAGGCTGAATCTGACGAACTCGCCGCCAACCTTGACACCGCCCGCAGGGCGCGCCTCTCGGCAGAAGAAAACCTCCGCCATCTGCGCCAGTTCATCGCTCCGGCCCAGCGCGCCCTGACCGATGCCCGCGCCGCAGCGATTGAAGCGACGCAGGCCAACGAACGAACGCAGCTGAAGCGCGAAACGGGCACCGACGCCCTCGCCCGCGCGGAGGCTGACCTCTCGGCCATCGCCGAGATGCTCGCCCTTGCGACACCCGGCGGCGGGGCTGACGAAGACGCCGCGCTCGAAGCGGCGATGATGCGCGCCCGGGAAGCCCTGACCGTTGCCCGAGCAGCGGAAACGGAGGCGCGCGGCCAGCTGGCAGACCTTCTGCGGGGCCGCGAACAGGCCGCGGCCCGCCGCGCCGCGCTCGCGCGTGATGTCGAAGCCTGGACAATGCGCCTGGGTTCCGCCGACGAACGCCTCGCGCAGGTTACAGAGCGCCGGGCAGACGTTGCCGCGACGGTCCAGACCTCGCGCGAAAGACCCGAAGCCCTGCGCGCCGAGATCGAAGGTCTGGCTGCCGAGACCGAGACACTGGAGACTGAACGCCAGGCTGCCGCCGATGCGCTCGCCCGGAAGGAAGCCGCGATCCGCGAAGCCGATGCAGCCGCCCGCAAGGCCGCGACCGCTGCAGCCGAAGCCCGCGAGCAGCTGGCGGCCTGGAAAGTGAAGCTTGAGAATTCTGAGACCAGGCTTGCAGAATGCACCGAGCAGGCCCGCAACGCATTCCAGCGAACGCCTGAAGGCTTGCTGGCCATTGCGCAAGCCGGCCTCGATGAAGACACCCTCGGCGCCTTTACGCCCCGCGAAGCCGAATCGCGACTTGATGGCCTGCGGCGCGAACGCGACCAGCTGGGCGGCGTGAACATGAATGCCGAGGAAGAGGCCGAAGAACTCGAATCCCGCCTCGGAACCCAGATTGCGGAACGCGATGACCTGACCGCCGCCATCGCCCGGCTGCGTGAAGGCGTTGAAGCCCTCAATGTTGAGGGGCGTCAACGTCTCGTCGAAGCCTTCGATGCCGTGAACACCCACTTCAAGGCGCTGTTCATCGCCCTGTTCGGCGGCGGCCAGGCCGAGCTGCGCCTGGTGGATGCCGAAGATCCGCTGAATGCCGGGCTGGAGATCTTCGCCCAACCCCCAGGCAAGAAACTGGGCACCCTGAACCTGATGTCCGGCGGCGAGCAGGCCCTCACGGCCTCCGCGCTGATCTTCGCCGTGTTCCTGTCGCGCCCGGCCCCGATTTGCGTGCTGGACGAAGTCGATGCGCCCCTCGATGACGCCAACGTCGACCGGTTTTGCAACATGCTGAACGAGATGCGCCAGCGAACCGACACCCGATTCGTCGTGATCACCCATAATCCGGTGACCATGAGCCGGATGGACCGGCTTTTCGGGGTCACGATGCGCGAAAAAGGCGTGTCAAAACTGGTTTCCGTGGACCTTGCTGCAGCCGAGCGCCTCGTTGCGGCGGAGTAGCGCAGGCGCCCGCCCAGTTTGTTCAATAAAAACAAGGCGCTTATTGCTCGGATAATCCGTTGACTTGGCAAGTTGCCCCTCATAGTTTGCGCGAAATTTCAAGGGGTGGTGCACGTCGTCCCTCTGTCGTTGGCAGGAGCCTTCAGATGTCTGGACCTGATCCATCGGATCTCGGCGACCGGATTGCGAAGGCGAAAGCCCAGCAGGAGGAGAAGGCGAACCGGGCCGAACGCCAGCGAAAGAACAGCGTCAACACACCTGCGAGCATGGCCCTGCGCTACAGCTCCGAGCTTGTTGCAGCCGTTGTCGTTGGGGTCGGACTGGGCCTGCTGATCGATCATTTCGCGAAGACCTCTCCCTGGGGCCTTCTCGTGATGATGGGGTTCGGCATCGCGGCGGGCATGCGCAACCTGATGCGGGCAGCCAGACAGCTGACCGACGAGGCACAAAAAGCGGCTGAAAAGCCTGTATCGACCAACGAGACCAGCTGATGACCCTGTCTTTCCCGGCCCTCCTTCCGAACATCGCCACGGATCCGATTCACCAGTTCAAGATTTTCCCGCTGCTCGACTGGACGGCCGCCGGCTACAACCTGTCGTTCACCAACTCCAGCTTCTGGATGATGGTCTCCACCGGCCTCGTGCTCGCCTTCCTCGGCGTCGCGGCCTCGCGCGGCGGCCTGATCCCGAACCGGATCCAGTCGCTCGGCGAGCTGTCCTACGGCTTCATCGCCGACATGGTCCGCTCGACCGCCGGCGAAGAAGGCCTGAAATTCTTCCCCTTCGTGTTCACGCTGTTCTTCTTCATTCTGGGCGCCAACATCGTCGGCATGTTCCCCTACGCTTTCACCACCACCAGCCACATCGCCGTGACGGGAGCGCTGGCCATCGTCGTGATCCTGATTGTCGTCGGATACGGCATCTACAAGAACGGCCTCGGCTTCTTCGGCCTGTTTGCGCCGCACGGGGTGCCGCTGCCCGTCATGTTCTTCCTCGTGCCGATCGAGATCATCTCCTTCCTGGCCCGGCCGATCACGCTCGGCATGCGTCTTTTCGCCAACATGCTGGCCGGCCACATTATGCTGAAACTGCTGGCGATCTTCGTAGTCATGCTGACCGGCGCCGGCCTCGCCTGGGCCGCATGGGTTCCGTACCTGCTGCTGATCCCGATCACGGCGCTCGAATTCCTGGTCGCCTTCCTGCAGGCATACGTTTTTGCCCTGCTGACCTGCGTTTACCTCAAAGACGCGATCCACCCGCACCACTGACCGGAGAAACTTCCCACCGGTGCGTCCAATCGCGCCAAGTCCTGCCCCTTGACGGTTCCAGCGGAACACGCTTCACGGGCCCCATAGCAACCTGAATTTCCCTCGATCCCAACAGGAGACTCCCATGGAAGGCAATATCACCGAAGGTCTGCGGTATGTCGGCGCTGGCCTCGCCACGCTCGGCATGATCGGCGCTGCAATCGGCGTGGGCAACATCTTCGGCTCGTTCCTCGACGCCGCGATGCGTAACCCCTCGGCCGCCCCGCAACAGTCGGGCAACCTCTTCCTCGGCATGGCCCTCGCAGAAGCCCTCGGCCTCTTCGCGTTCGTCATCTCGATGCTGATCCTGTTCGCCGCTTAACCGGCACAGGTAAGGAGCTGGGCACGCCATGAGCCTGCTGGCATTTCTCGCAGAGACCGCTGCCCATGGCGGCGAGACCGTCAAGGCGCCCTTCCCGGCGTTTGATCCGACGTGGTTTGCCTCGCAGCTGTTCTGGCTCGCGGTCTTCTTCCTCGGGCTCTACTTCGCCCTCGCGCGCTTCGTCCTGCCGAAGCTAAGCGATACGCTGGAGAAACGCGCAAACCGGATCGCAGCGGACCTCGATGAGGCCGCGCGCCTGAACAACCAGTCCGTTGAAGCGCAGAAAGCGCTTGAGCTTCGCCTGTCTCAGGCACGTTCCAGGGCGCGCGAGACGGCGGACAAGGCCCGCGAGAAGACCGAGGCGGAACTCGCCGCGGAAACGACGCGCGTCGATGCCGACCTTGCCCGCAAACTCGAGACCGCCGAAGGGCGCATTTCGAAACTGCGCGCCGATGCGATGAAGAACGTGGAGCAGATCGCGGTCGATACCGCCGAAGCCATGACAGCCCGGCTCGGCGTCAAGGCTTCAAAGGCCGACCTCAAGAAGGCTGTTAAGGCAGCTCTGGAGAAACGCGCATGAAACGTTTCGCGCTCGCGTCTGCCCTCCTGATGCACGCGCCGGCGGCCCTCGCCGCGGGCAAAGAGGGTCACGACACCCTGCTGACGCCGTTCACAGATACCGTCACGCACCTTGTGATGATCGGTGTCCTCATCTTCTTTGCCATTGTCTGGCGTATGGGTGCCTTCAAGGCCGTTCTGGGCAATCTCGATTCGCGCGCAGATGCGATCAAGGCGGAACTTGAACAAGCCGCTAATCTGCGGGAACAGGCTGCTGAATCTCTCGCTCTCGCCGAACGCCGCCAGCAGGACGCTGAAAAAGAAGCCGAAGCCATCATTGAGCAGGCGAAGCTCGACGCCAAAGCCTTTCTCGCTGACGCGAAGAAAGACCTCTCCGACAAGATCGCCCGCCGCGAAGCTCAGGCCGCCGCCCGCATCGCGCGCGCCGAGGCCGAAGCGGCAAGCGAAGTACGCCGCGCCGCCGCTGATGCCGCCACCGAAGCGGCGCGCCGCGTGATGGCAGACCAGACCGGCGTGGACCAGTTCGAAGCCGCCGCCCGCGAGATCGAACGCGTCCTCAAGTAACGCGGATTACTCCGCAGGCCAGCAAAAAAGCCGCCGGTTCGCCCGGCGGCTTTTTTCTTTTCCCGTGAGGCGCGCCTCAGCCCGGTTGTCCGGCCTTATCGTCGATGACCGGACCCGGCTCCGGCTGTGGGCGCGTGTCGTCGATGATCGGGCCGGGCTCCAGTACACGGAGCATCGAGCGCGGCACGGTGCCGGCCGGGCAAGCTGCGGGCGCCAGGCTGGCATTGGCGATAGCAGGCATCATCCCGGGCGCCGTGGCAGCTGGCTGCGAGCGGAAGGCCCAGGCAAGGATCAGCATCGCGCCGATCGCAAGGCTGACGGCCATCATGGTGCCGAAGCCAAGGGCTTCGCCAGCAAGGTTGGCCGAGGCGATAGCGCCATCTGAGGCGAGCGGTACCGCGCCATTGGTGCGCTGCGCAGTCAGCGTGCTCGCCGGAGGAGGCGCGGACGTTGAAGCGCGCAGTGACGCAGCAGCCAGCGCTGCGGCACCAATCGCTTCGCGCGCCGGCGCAGGCTTGATGCCGAGATCCTTCTCGCGCTTCTTCCTGGCGTCCAGTGCCAGAGGATCATTCGGGTGGGCCGCCAGCCAGTCGAGGCGCTTGTCTTCGTCCTGCGAACCGAAGGCGTTCCACTCGCGCAGGTCGCTGCGGCCCTGGCGGCGGCCAAGTTCATCTATGAGGTCTGCGAAGGCGGGAGGAGACTTGCGGGAGGTCATGGCGTCCAGCGCAAAACGCTTGTGTGTGCGGAACGGCTCATAGGGGATGGTCTTGTCGAGGGCGGCTTCGACCAGCGTGCCCGCGCGGGAATTTCCGATGGCGGCGGCGGCCCGCACCCAGTCGTTCTTCACGGCGTTGGCAGACCAGAGCACAAGCATCGTCTGGGAGTTCATTGCATCGCGCGCGTCTTTCGCATCGAAGGTCTCGTCTTCCTGCTTCTGGTCCAGCCAGACGCGGAATTTCAGGGCACGCAGGCGCCGCGCTACCAGCTTGGCGGTGTCCCGGTCCTCGATCGCGGACACCAGGAAGACGTCATAACTCATGGGGCGTGTACCCTTCTGATACGGTTTACCATGGGAGAATACCCCCGCAGCGCGGCCAAGCCAGCCATTTAAGCTGCGAAGCGATTTTTGTGCCTGTTTTCGCACGTCAAAAGGGTCTAATGCGCCGGTTCAGCTAATCCGGAGTGCAAGGCGCCATGGGCTTCAAATGTGGAATCGTGGGTCTGCCGAACGTCGGCAAGTCCACCCTCTTCAATGCATTGACCCAGACGGCCGCCGCACAGGCCGCCAACTACCCGTTTTGCACGATCGAACCCAACGTCGGTGAAGTGGCCGTGCCGGAGCCGAGGCTTGATGCCTTGGCCAAAGTTGCCGGCTCCAGGGAAATCATACCGGCCCGGATGAACTTCGTAGACATTGCCGGCCTCGTCGAAGGCGCGAGCCAGGGTGAAGGCCTCGGCAACAAGTTCCTCGCCAACATTCGCGAAACGGATGCTGTCATCTACGTGCTGCGCTGCTTCGACAATGACGACATCACGCACGTGCGCGGCAAGGTCGATCCCATCGCTGACTTCGAAGTTGTCGAAACCGAACTGATGCTCGCCGACCTCGACAGTCTCGAGAAGCGCAAGGCCGGCGTGATCAAGAAAGCCAACTCCGGCGACAAGGATGCCAAGGCGCAGGTGGCGCTGATCGATCTTGCACTTGCCGAACTCACCGAAGGCCGCCCTGCCCGCCATGCGAAAGTGCCCGCCGACGATCAGCGCGCCTGGCAGATGCTGCAGCTGCTGACCTCGAAGCCTGTGCTGTTCGTCGCCAATGTCGACGAGACAAGTTCGGCCACGGGCAACGCGTATTCGAAGCTTGTCGAAGCGCGTGCAAAGGTCGAAGGCGCAGGCTGCGTCGTGTTCTCGGCCCAGATCGAAAGCGAGCTGGCGCTGCTCGACGGACCGGACCGCGACGAGTACCTCGCCTCGCTCGGCCTGACAGAACCCGGCCTCACGCGCCTCATCCGCGCAGGCTATGAACTGCTGGGGCTGCAGACCTACTTTACGGCGGGGCCTAAAGAAGCGCGCGCGTGGACTATCCGTAAAGGCTGGACAGCTCCGAAAGCTGCCGGTGTGATCCACGGCGATTTCGAGAAGGGCTTCATCCGTGCCGAGACGATCGCCTTCGAGGACTACGTCGCCTTTGGCGGCGAAGTCGGCGCGAAGGATAACGGCAGGATGCGCTCGGAAGGCAAGGAGTACATCGTCCAGGACGGCGACGTGATGCTTTTCCGGTTCAACGTCTAGGCTGCGCTCAGACGACGCCCTGGAAGCCCGGCGTGTCGTCAGGAACGCCGGGTTTGCGGATATCGGTTCCGAGCGCCAGCACGATGGCGGACGCGAAGAAGATCGACGAATAGGTGCCGATAAAGATACCCCACATCATAGCGACCGCCATACCCGCGAGAACAGGGCCACCGAAAAGCAGGATTGCAACAACCGCGATGAATACCGCGCCAGCGGTGAGGAACGTACGCGAGAGCGTCTGGTTGGTGGCAAGGTTGATGACTTCGGCGCCCGGCATCTGCTTGTACTTGCGGCGCACTTCCCGCATCCGGTCAAACACCACCACGCTGTCGTTCATCGAGTATCCGATGATCGTCAGCAGCGCGGCGACCGTCGTAAGATCGAACTCGATCTGCAAGAGCGAGAAGAGGCCCAGCGTGCCGATTGTATCGTGCAGCAGTGCGGCGATGCCACCGACCGCGTAAGACCAGCTGTAGCGAAAGGCGATGTAGAGCAGCATGAAGATCGTCGCGACGCCGAGCGCGATGAGGCTTTCCCAGAACAGTTCCCCTGATACCTTCGGGCCGACTGAATCGTTGCGAAGGATATCCTGATCCGTCAGGCCGAATTCCGACTTCAGTTCGTTGACGACGAACGTGTTCGAAACGCTGGCCGCGCGATCCACTTTCTCGTCTTCCGAGAGCGCCGCGAATTCTGGTCCAAGCAGACTTTCGTCGAGTTCGCCGAACCGCACCACAACCAGACGGCGGCCATCCGTACCGGTGGCGGAGTTGACGGTCAGCCCACCTTCGATGCGGCTGCGCACCTCGGAGACCGTTACCGTTTCCGTTTCGGCCAGCTCGACTACGGATCCACCGGCAAAATCCACACCGAGGTTCAGGCCACGCGTGGACAGCAGGAAGATCGAGCCGACGATCATCAGGACAGACAGCGTCACGCCGATGACGTTGAACTTCATGAACGGAATATTGAGTTCCGTGGGCCAGTATTTGATCAGCATCGCGTCTGTCCTTGGCCCGTTAAATCGCTAACCGCTTGGGTTTGGTGAGTTTCATCCAAAACACCGTCAGCATGCAGGTGACGACAACCGACGTGAAGATCGACGTGATGTTGCCGAGCGCGAGCGTTACCGCGAAGCCCTTCACCGGGCCCGAACCCATCAGGTAGAGCACGGCGGCGGCGAACAGCAGCGTGATGTTGGCATCCATGATAGTGGCAAAGGCGCGCTCATAGCCGGCCTGCACCGCCGTCCATGCCGAGCGCCCGGCCCTCTGTTCCTCGCGTATGCGCTCGAAGACGAGAACGTTGGCGTCCACAGACATGCCCATCGTCAGCACAATACCTGCGATCCCCGGCAGCGTCAGCGTGGCGTTCAGCAGGACAAGGCAGGTGAACACCAGGATGATGTTGATCGTCAGCGAGATCACGGCAAACAGGCCCTGAACACCGTAGGCCAGAACCATAAGGGCGCCGACCAGCATCATGCCTACGATCGACGCCGTGTAGCCTGCCGCAATCGAATCCTCACCGAGCGTGGAGGAGACAACGCGCTGGTCAAGAAACTGAACCTTCGCGGGCATCTCACCCGCCGAGATAATCGCCGCGAGATCCTGCGCTTCCTCAATCGTGAAATCGCCGGTGATCCGCACGTTGCCGCCCGGAATTGGCTCGTTGATGTTCGGCGCTGACATGATCACATCATCCAGCACGATGGCGAAGCGCTTGCCGGTATTGCCGCGCGTGGTCTCGAAGAACTTGCGCGCGCCATTGGAGTTCAGACGGAAGTTGATCTGCGGCCGGTTGGCTTCATCATTGCCCTGGCTGGCGTTGGCGATGTCGGAGCCGACAATTTCAGGGATCGAGCGCACAAGCAGCGGACCCGTCTGTGGGCCTGACAGCAGCGTATAGCCGGGCTTCACCACACCGGCCTGCGCGGCCGCAATCGAGGACGCACTGTCATCGACCAGGTTGAATGTCATCCGGCCGTCGCGGTTGAGCAGGTCCTTCAGGCGCTGCGCATTCGGCTCGCCCGGGGCTTCGAGAATGAGCCGGTTGGAGCCTGACGGCGTCAGTGAAATCTCCGCGATACCGTCCGGGTCAACCCGGCGGGAGACAATCGTTTCGGTCTTCGACAGCGCGTCCGCTACCATAAGGCTTTCGGAATTCGGCGGCACTGTGATCGAAATCGTATCGGGACTGGTCTGCGCCACATCGAACGTCTTGCCGCCCGCCAGCCCGCCTTCGAGTGGCCCGTTGACCTTGTCGATGCGCGCCATGGCGCTCGCCACAGGCAAACTGCCGTCCGCTTCTGGTTTCATCAGCTTGACGGACATGGTGCGCCCGTTGATCTCGATCTCGTGCGGGATCAGCGGCGCGCTTTCGGTGCGCAGCAAGGAACTGCGTACATCACGGGCAAACACATCCAGACGGCCCTGGATCACTTCTTCGGGGCGGATTTCCATTTCAAGATAAACGCCGCCGCGCAGGTCGAGGCCGAGGTTCACCGGCTTCTTGGGAAGCCAGGAGGGCGCGCCGGACATGTTGAAGGCGCTCGGCAGGGCGACGAGTGTTCCCCAGACGATAATGGCCAGAACAAGGAGGATTTTCCACGGAGGAAACTGAAGCATGGCGCGTTCCTGAATTCAGCCGGACGACGCCGGCCCGGAGCCTTAGTCGTTCGCGGGAACAGGCTCCGCCTTGTTGCGCACTTCGATGATCATGGACTTGATAACGCGGACGCGTACATTTTCGGCGAGGTCCAGAGAGACTTCGCCGTCATTGACCTTGTTGACCTTACCGATCAGACCGCCGGACGTGACGACCGTATCGCCGCGCTTGATGGCGGCGATCATTTCGGTGTGTTTCTTGGCGCGTTGCTGCTGCGGACGGATCAGCAGGAAATAGAAGATCAGGATCAGCGGCAGGAAGAACAGCAGCTGGGTAATGAGGCTTGGGCCGGCGGGCGCCGCAGCGGCCTGCGCAAGCGCGGGCGAAGCCGCGGAGGCGAACAGAAGGCCCGCAATCAACATTTTGTCCCGCATGCCCAATTCTCCCTGATTCCGGCCACATGTAAGAAGTTGCCTGCGTATAGCTAGGGGGGGCCGGGTTTGCAAACCCCGCCTGCAGGCTTCAGAGGACCGCGGCCTTGCCTTCGGTCATCGCCGGAATGTGCTGGAAAAACGGCGTTCGCAGCACACCGGCGTCCAGCATGACCGAAACGATCGCCCGGTCATTGCCCCGCACCACAGGTGCAACGAGCCGGCCGCCCTGCCTCATCTGGCTGAGCAGCAGGTCCGGCACCGCCGGCACGGCGCAGGCGAGCACGATCCGGTCAAACAGCCCCTGCTCCGGCCAGCCATCCCGGCCATCAGCCTGGCGCACCGTTACATTGCCGATCCCAAGCCGCGCCAGCCGCGCCTCACCCTCGCGCACGAGGCGCGCGTAGCGGTCCACCGAAAACACATGCCGGGACAGGCTGGCCGCCAGCGCCGCCATGTAGCCCGAACCAAACCCCACCAGCAGCACATTCGCCGAGCCATCCTCCGGCAGCGCCAGCGCCTGCAACAGGTGCCCCGTCGCGGCCGGCCGCAGGATCACCTGCCCGCACGGGATCGCCAGCATGGCATCCTCGAAGGCCAGCGGCGCGATTGCCGCATCGTCCACGAAAGCCGTGCGATCGATGGTCTCCATCGCCGTCAGCACGCGCGCATCCGTCACGCCTTCCTGGCGAAGGTGCAGCAACAGGCGCGCCGCGCGGAACGGGTCAGCAATCAATCCGGCCATGTCGTCTGCAGCGTCCGCAGGAAGGCCTCATGCGTCAAGTCCACATGCAGCGGCGAGACCGACACAAAGCCCTCATAGATCGCGCGCAGGTCCGTGCCTTCGTTCGGGCGGGAGAGTTTGCCCCGGTAGCCGATCCAGTAATAATCATTGCCGCGCAGGTCCTCGCGCCGGTCAGTGTGGATGATCGTCTCGTCCCGGAAGCCCTGGCGCGTGATCTGGATCCCGCGGACGTCCTCCGGCTCCACATCCGGGAAGTTCACATTGATCACCACATCCTTCGGCCAGCCCATCTCGAGCAGCGGCCGCAGCGTCCGCGCGCCCCAGGCCTTGGCGGTCTCCCAGGGCAGCGAGCCCCGGTCGCGAAAGTTCTGCGCCTGGCTAAGCGCAATCGACGGCACGCCCATCTGCATGCCGAACATCGCGGCCGCGACCGTCCCCGAAAAGCTGGTATCTTCGGCAATGTTCTGGCCCCGGTTGACGCCAGACAGCACCAAGTCCGGCGGCTCCGGCATCAGGTCCTTATAAGCCAGCAGCACGGCGTCCGACGGCGTCCCGGCAATCGCCCAGGCCTTCGCCCCGACCTTGCGTACACGCACGGGCTGCGTCAGAGAAATCGCCCGCCCCTTGCCAGACTGCTCCTCCTCCGGCGCGGCGATCCAGATGTCATCGGACAACTGCTTGGCAATTTCCTCAAGTACGGCCAAGCCGGGCGCATTGATGCCGTCATCGTTGGTCAAAAGAATGCGCATCTGAGCCTTTCTTCTCCCCTCGCCCGCTTGCGGGAGAGGGGTCGGGGGTGAGGGCCTTGAGAAGTTCCGCGAACCTGGGGTTACTTCCCCTCATCCCCGGCTCTTTTTCCCCCAAGGGGCAGAAGGGGGCAGGTTACCTGATCTCGGTCGCCCCGCCCATATACGCCACCAACGCTTCCGGCACGGTGACAGATCCATCCGCGTTCTGATAATTCTCGAGCACCGCCACCAGCGTGCGCCCCACGGCCAGTCCCGACCCGTTCAGCGTATGCACAAACTCCGGCTTCGAATTCGCATCAACGCGGTAACGCGCATTCATCCGCCGCGCCTGGAAATCCCCGCAATAGGAGCAGGACGAGATTTCGCGGTAGGTATTCTGCGACGGCAGCCAGACTTCGAGATCATACGTCTTACGCGCCCCTGCCCCCATGTCGCCGGTGCACAGCATCATGCGGCGGAACGGCAGTACCAGACGCTTCAGTACTTCCTCGGCACAGGCCGTCATCCGGTCGAGTTCAGCCAGCCCTTCGGCTTCGCCCGCAACAATGGAGACAAGCTCGACCTTGTAGAACTGGTGCTGCCGGATCATGCCCTTGGTATCGCGCCCGGCGCTGCCCGCCTCGGACCGGAAGCACGGCGTGTGGGCAGTCATCCGGATGGGCAGTTGCGATACTTCAACGACCTGCTCTCGTACTAGGTTCGTCAACGAAATCTCGGAGGTCGAAATCAGATAGTGGCCTGTCGTTGTCTTGAACATGTCTTCTTCAAACTTGGGAAGCTGGCCTGTTCCCAGAAGCGCCTGTTCGCGAACGAGTATCGGAGTGCTCGTCTCCTGATACCCATGCTCCGCCGTCTGAATATCCAGCATGAAGTTCGCGAGCGCGCGTTCCATACGCGCCAGCTGCCCGCGCAGCGCCACGAACCGCGCGCCGCTCATGCGGGCAGCGGCTTCGAAGTCCATCATTGACAACCCGCTCGGAACTTTCAGCGCTTCGCCAAGGTCGGCATGGTCCTTCGGATTGTCGATACCCTTCGGCGTGCCCCAGCGGCTCTTCTCCACATTCCCATGCTCGTCCGTGCCTTCAGGCACTTCGTCCAGCGGCAGGTTCGGCAAGCCCATCAACAGGTCATCAAGCGCAACGCGCTTCGCCTTCTCTTCGGTCTCCGCCGCCTCGATGGCGGTCTTCGCGTCCGCCACCAGCGCCATCAGGCGCGCGGCTTCCGCCTCGTCCTTCCTGGCTTTCGCCTGCCCGATCAGTTTCGAGTTCACATTGCGCGCGCTCTCGGCGTCCTGCTTGGCGGTGGTCGCGGCGCGCCAGGCGGTATCGAGTTCAAGGATGCGCGAGACGGTCTCGTCCCCCAGCCCGGCCTTGCGGCGGTTCCAGGCCTTGCGGAAAACGTCAGGCGTCTCGCGGATCGCGCGGATATCGAACATGGGTCTCAGTGCCTTGAAGGGTCGGGTTTCTGGGTACAGGCTCTAATCCGCGCCGCCCCCTCCTGTCCACACTCAGGCGGGTGAACCAAACCCCGCCGGCAGTGCCGGGTCGGCCTCGTCCTCGTTCACATTCGCGCGCGCCCCGCCCATCGCCTCGAGCCGTCCGGTCCGGCTGGCAGTGCCGGGCTCGCGGTAGATCACCTCGATCCGCCCCTTGCCCAGATCATTGACCTGGATTTCCGGCTGCAGCTTCTCGAGATGGCGCATCATCGCCGCGAAGTTCTTGTGGCCGAGCCAGGGACGCACACCGTTCTCATAGGCCGGGGTAAACTCCGGCAGCGCCGTCAGCGCCCGCACGATCTTGGTCTTGGACAGCACCTGGTCCGGCATCCGCTCGCCCAGCGCCTTGATGATCTCGGCGGCCCGTTGCAGCTCCGAAGGCCCATTAGCCTCGCCGTTCAGCGCGGCCCGCACGCGCCCCATCAGCGGCGATTGCCGCTCCCGCTGCAGGGTCAGGGGAGCAATCACCGGCGCCGGTGAGCGCAGCTGGTACCATTTGCGCGCCGCACGCGAGTAGTCAAAAGCGGATTTCAGCGCCGCAATATGCATCACGGCATCAGCATGCTGGCTGAAGAGTTCGTAGGTCGGGTCGGTTTCCTTGCCGGCGGTCACGACCCGCAGGCCGGGGTTCTGGACCCGGTTCACAACCGGTACGAAGTCAGAATCCGTGGTAAGGATTATCAACTCGTCGAGATTTTTCGTCTGCAGGGCGAGTTCAATTGCATCCATGGTGATTACAATGTCGGCCGAACTCTTGCCCGCGCTGATCTTGCGCTTGGCAAGGGCCCGGCAGTTGAACGCCTCGAAACCCGCCCGTTCGAACTCAGGACGGTATTTGTCGAACTGCAGGTTCCAGTAAACCCGCTTGTGCACAAAGGTGCGCCGTTTCTGCCTGTGCGACAGCGCGCCATCTTCGAGCCACAACAGCCAGTTGGACAGGCTATTGACCACGTCCTCGCTGGTCGCGCCGAAGATGTTGTCGAAATCGACCAGCAAAACGCTTCGTACGCGCGCCACGCGGGAGGTTCCTCGCTTCTCGGGACCCGGTTGATTACCAGCCGCCCACAATCGACACCTGCAAGAAAAATGCAACGGGGCTACGACAGGCTTCCGCCACCCAGTTTGGCTATGCGGCAGCGGACCCCGCTTTTGCTGCGCTTTTCTCGATCAATTTCACGCAGAAGATCGAGATTTCATAGAGCAGGTAGACCGGCACCGCTAGCAGGATCTGGGACATGGGGTCCGGCGGCGTGAACACCGCCGCGAAGGCCAGGATGCCAACAATGGCGTATCTACGGCCAGCGGCGAGCATGCTGGCCGTAACGATCCCGATCCGCCCCAGCAGGGTCAGCACCAGCGGCAACTGGAAGGAGAGGCCGAAGGCCAGCATCAGCGCCATCACGAGCGAAAGATAATCCCCCACCCGCGGCATCATCCGGATCGTCGTGCCGGCCGCCTCAACCTGTTCCATGGACACCGTAAACCGGGCAAGCATCGGCAGCATCAGGTAGTAGACGAAGACGGCGCCCAGCGCGAACAGGACAGGCGCCATCACGAGATAGGGCCAGAACGCCCCGCGCTCAGACTTGTAGAGTCCCGGGGCGACGAAGGCATAGACCTGCCAGGCGATCACGGGAAAAGCGAGGAACAGGCCGGCGAATACAGCGAGCTTCAGCTGCGCGAAGAAGTATTCCATCGGCGCTGTGAAGATGAATTCCAGCTGGGATCCGCGTACTTCTTCCGCCACCGTCGCAAACGGGCGAACCAGAAGGCCGTAGATGTCCTCGGCGAAGAAGAAGCAGATGACTGTCGACACGGACAGCGCGAGGATCGACTTGATCAGCCGGGCGCGCAGTTCGTTCAGATGCTCAAGCAGCGGCGCGCGGCTCGATTCCACATCGTCAGTGATCTCCGGTTTCTCGTCAGCGGGGGGTTTATAGCTCACGCCTTCTCCTCCCCTTTGACCTGCGGCGGCGCAGGTTGCGGCGGTGGGGAGGGCTCAGCGCTCTGGCGCATCACAGCGGAGTTGATGTCCGCCTCGGCGTTGGCGAGGTCTTCCTGCGCCTGCGTCATCAGGTTGGAGCGCTTCAGAGCTTCGATTTCCTTTTTCAGTTCGTCGAGCTCGCTCTGCTTGGCGATATCATCGAACGCCGCCTGGAACTCCCGCGCCATCCGGCGGCCCTTGCCGACGAACTGGCCGAGCTTGCGCATCAGCATCGGAAGGTCTTTCGGGCCGATAAAGATCAGCGCCGCAAGCCCAAGCACGAGGATTTCGGAAAACCCGATACCGGGCAGCATGGCGATGCGCCCTCCGGGTCAGGCAGTCACGAAGAGGACTTCGTTTCGTCCTTCTTCGGGGTGATATTGACGAGCTCGTCCTTGTCGGCCGGCTTGTCGTCGTCCTTCAGGCCTTTGCGGAATGCGCCGATCCCCTTGGCCATGTCACCCATGATGTTTGAAATGCGGCCCCGGCCGCCGAACAGGAGGATCGCGACGACCGCAACCAACAAAATCTGCATCCAACCGGGCGCCATGGGCATTCTCCTGAATATAAGACCGAGTATAGGCCCGCCGTCCCGCTGGAACAATGGGGCGAAGCTGTTATGAGGACGCATGCGCATCGCCACCTGGAACGTGAACTCAATCAAGGCCCGGCTGCCGACCGTGCTGGAAGTACTGGACGCCATCGCGGCGGATGTCGTGTGCCTGCAGGAGTTGAAGTGCGAGACCGGCGCTTTCCCCTACCTCGAGATCGAGGAAAAGGGCTGGAACTGCGCCGTTCATGGCCAGAAAACCTATAACGGGGTCGCGATCCTCTCGAAATTCCCGCTGGAGGACATTTCGAAGGAGATGACTACCCTGAAGGACGATGCCGCCCGCTACATCGAAGCGACGGTCATGAGCCCCCGCCCGGTCAGGGTCGCAGGCGTCTACGTGCCGAACGGCAATCCCGCGCCGGGCGAGAAGTATGACTACAAGCTGGAATGGTCCGAGGCGCTGGAACATCAGGCCGCGCAAATGCTGCGAGCCGAACAACCGTTCGTCATCTGCGGAGACTATAACTGCATCCCGGCGCCGGATGACTGCTGGGACGATACCGTCTGGAACACCGACGCGCTCGGACTGGCGCAAACCCGCGCCGCCTTCCGCCGCCTGAAGTATCTCGGTCTGACCGAAGCCTTCGAGGCCTGCGATGGCCGGGCGCACCAGTACACGTTCTGGGACTACCAGGCCGGCGCCTTCCAGAAAGACCACGGCATCCGCATCGACCACGTCCTCGCCTGCCCCCGCATGGCCGACCGGCTTCAGGGCATCGAGATTTACCGGAAAGCCCGGGCGCTGGAGAAACCGTCAGACCATGTGCCCGTCATCGCGACGTTCGCGGACTGAGGCGGCCCAGGACCCAGTCTACCGGCAGTTCGAGCGGGTGCTTCGGCCGGCCGGCTCGTCGCAAGCAGAAGCCGTCTGTGCCGCGCCATCAGAGTTGATCACGGCCCCGCGCACCTTGTCAGAGGTTTCGCTGATGGCAGAGCCCGCCACTTGCAGATCCCTGCCAAGTCCGGCGATCGTATTGCACCCGGTGATCATCATCAGGGCAAAGGTGGACCCGGCGAGAAGTTTCAGACGCCTCATGGCCGTCTCTCCTTTCGAATTTTGTTCAGCCGAAATAGTCTCGCCAGAATAAGGCCTTCTGCCGATCCTGCTACCCAGGCCTGTACCCTCCCGGAGCCGATGCATGCCGCCGCACATTCTGCCGATCGTTCTCTTGTCGATTTCGAACCTTTTCATGACGCTGGCCTGGTACGGCCATCTGAAGTTCAAGGCAGCGCCCCTCCTGCTCGTCATATTCGTCAGTTGGGGCATCGCCTTCTTCGAGTACTGTCTGGCCGTGCCAGCCAACCGCTGGGGGCACAGTGTGTACTCGGCGGCCGAACTGAAAACGATCCAGGAGGTCATCACCCTGATCGTGTTTGCCGGATTTTCGGTCTGGGTTCTGAAGGAGCCGCTCGGCTGGAACCACGCAACCGGGTTCGGCCTGATCGCGCTCGGCGCCTGGTTTATCTTCCAGGGCAAAAGCTAGTCTGGCAGGCACAAAGCAGCCGGCGAAACCCTCAGGGCTCCGCCGGCCTGCGTCCGCTTACTTGGTGATTTCTTCTTCGACTTCCTTGGCGACTTCCTCGACGATTTCGCCGCCGGCCTGGACATCTTTGCCAACGCCTTTGACAGTGTTGCAGGCAGCGAGGGCCGGGATCAGAGCGGCGGCGAAAAGCACGGCTGCAAGTTTTTTCATGTGTCAGTCTCCTGCTGGGTTGAAGGCGGTAAGAATGACGCTGCCCGCACCACAGGGCAAGGGATCAGGCGGGGATCGGGGGCGCCCTGTTGCCAAAATGCCTCAGTGTGTTCCGGGGTGCAGGAGCAGTTTTCAACCGCCCCGACTCCCTGCTAATACGCACGATATGAAAACAGCTGTGATCGTCTTTCCGGGCTCCAACTGCGACCGCGATGCGCATGACGCATTAGCCAGGCTGACCGGCAAACCGCCCGCGATGGTCTGGCACAAGGACGGGATGATCCCCGAAGGCACCGACCTCGTCATGGTGCCCGGCGGCTTCTCCTACGGCGACTACCTGCGCTGCGGCGCCATGGCCGCCAACTCACCGGTCATTTCGCAGCTGAAGGCCCATGCCTCGCGCGGCGGCTATGTGCTGGGCGCGTGCAACGGTTTCCAGATTCTCACAGAAACCGGCCTCCTGCCCGGCGCGCTTGTCCGCAATGCGTCCCTGCATTTCGTCTGCCGGCCGCAAAAGCTGAAAGTGGAAAGCGCCAATACCGCCTTCACGAGCGCCTATACCGGCGGCAGTGAAATCGTGATCCCGATCGCCCATGCCGAAGGCAACTACTATGCCGATGCGTCAATGCTGGACCGGCTCGAAGGCGATGGCCGCGTGGCATTCCGCTACGCGGCGGGGGAGAACCCGAATGGCGCGGCGCGTGATATCGCCGGCGTCCTGTCAGAGAATGGCCGCGTGCTCGGCATGATGCCCCACCCGGAACGCGCGATTGGCGGCGCCGAATGCGGCGCGGATGGTACCCGCTTGTTTGAAAGCCTGATGGCAGCGGCGTGATGCGAACGGGGGCCGCCCTCCTCATTGTCATAGGTGTTCTTGCCTCGCCGGCTTGCTCCAGATCTTCGGACAGCCCGACAACACAATCAGCGAGCGACACTTCCGTCGCAGCGCCCGCGGCTGCGGAAAACTTTGAGTTCACGCAAGAGGAAGAAAGCGTCGGACGCGGCGAAGCCATTGCCGAGATCGCCTGCGCTGGTTGCCACGCGCTTGGCGCCGCCGATGAAAGCCCGCATCCCGATGCGCCGCCGCTTCGCCTTCTCAGCCAGACCATCGACCTCGATACGCTCGAAGCGCGCTTCGCCGACGCCAGCATCAGTGACCATCCCGACATGCCTGACTGGCAGTTTGAACAAATCGACGCCGCCGGCCTCGTCGCCTACCTGAAATCCGTGCAGTCCCGCCCTGCAGACTGAGCCTGTTCTGGACGTCCCCGGAGGGTTCGGTTACGTCTTGGTTCATGACCCAACGCGACCTCATCCAGCGCCTGCCCAAGGCTGAACTCCACCTGCATATCGAAGGCAGCTTCGAGCCCGAGCTGATGATGCAGCTGGCCGCCCGCAACAGGATCGACCTGCGCTTCAAGACGCTGGACGAGGCGAAGGCCGCTTACAATTTCTCGAACCTGCAGGAGTTCCTCGACCTCTACTACGAGGGCATGCAGGTGCTGCGCACTGAAGAAGATTTCCATGATCTGACATGGGCCTACCTGCAGCGCGCAGCCGCCGACAACGTGCGCCATGTCGAGATGTTCTTCGATCCACAGGCGCATACGGCGCGCGGCGTGCCGTTCGGCGTCGTTACCGAAGGCATTCTCGCGGCGCTGAAGCGCGGCGAAACGGAACTCGGCGTCACCAGCTACCTGATCCTCAGTTTCCTCAGGCACCTGTCGGAGGAGGAAGGCTTTGCGTTGCTGAAGGGGTCCGAAGGCTGGCATGACAAGTTCGTTGGCGTCGGACTCGATTCCTCCGAGATGGGCCACCCGCCCTTGAAGTTCGAGCGCCTTTACAAGCGTTGCCGCGACATGGGCTTCAAGCTGTGCATGCATGCCGGCGAAGAAGGTCCGCCGCAATACGTGCGCGAAGCACTGATCGATATCGGCGTCGACCGGATCGACCATGGCAACCGGTCGATGGAAGACCCTGCGCTGATCCAGATACTTAAGGACACGCAGATCCCGCTGACCAACTGCCCCCTGTCGAACCTGTCGCTGTGCGTGATCAAGGACCTGAAAGACAGCCCGGTGAAAGCGCAGCTTGAGGCGGGTCTGATGGTGACCGTGAACTCCGACGATCCGGCCTATTTCGGTGGCTACATCGGCCGCAACTACGAGAAGACCGCTGACGCGCTCGGGCTTTCGGATGCCCAGATCATAACCCTCGCCCGCAACAGCTTCGCCGCGAGCTTCCTGCCGGAGGCGGCAAAGGCGAAGCATCTCGCAGCCGTAGAGGCGGCGGCTCGTTGACCGGATGACAGATTGAGGCTCGAACGGCGGCCCCCGGCGGGTCAGAGGCCGGAACTCGCCGCTACAAGCCGCCAGGGCGGCGGGATTGAAGACAAACAAGAGGTGTCGCATGGGGTGACCCCTGTGACTTCAACTCCCAAGGCCAACCCGCGAGATCGCCCGCGGTTGCCCCGGCCCCGAAATGACCCTGAATGGCCTCACTTCGTCCTGCGCAGCCCGGGAATCCCTCGCCGCGCCACTCTCCCCTTTCGACTCGGAGAAAGAGCAGCTAAAGC
>Ga0315904_10002633_pt1 | contig 27534 bp, 25 predicted proteins | sample LakEriMetagenome_6_FD_203529 | JGI IMG/M metagenome (GOLD analysis project Ga0315904, IMG submission 203529) | Freshwater fungal communities from buoy surface, Lake Erie, Ohio, United States - Buoy 12 MA120 | ecosystem: Environmental > Aquatic > Freshwater > Lake | place: USA: Lake Erie, Ohio...
ATATTCCTTATATATATACATTACCACAATATATTGAATTATTAAATATTCTACGAGAAAAAAAGATACTTCTAGATACAGAAGCTATATGGCTAGATGATGCTATACACGAAGTTATAATTGATTCTTCATAGTACACAGTATCTAAACCAACGGTAAATTTCATGGTATTTGACACCATATCTTATTACGTTGTGTTATTACATTGTGTTATTACGTTGTGTTATTACATTCTGTTATTACGTTGTGTTATTACGTTGTGTTATGTAATGGAAGATAAAATAAAATATAAAATTGAATATTAGATTTAATTATAACAAAAATAATAATTTAAAATGTCTGTTGTAGTAATTTTACATGGTGTGCTAGATACAATTAAAATAAATTCTAATTTTATTGGTTATAAAATATATGCTAATTTGAATGTAATTATTGCTCGTCGGATTTTAACTTCTATAACTTTGGATAAAGATAAAGATAAAAATATAAGTTTAGAAAATTATATACATGATTTTATTATTTTAAGAGATCTTGCTAGATTAAATACACCTATTAAATTTATATGTATTGGTTTAAATACGATTTCACTAGAAATAATACATCTAGGATATCCACCTAGTAATAATATAAATTATGAATATTATGATACTGAAACACATGTTTTAGAAAAATATAATGAATGGTTTTCTCTTGTATCCACAGAAACAAATCAAAATTCACCTAGCACATCACCTAGCACATCGCCTAGCACATCACCAAGTCAAATAGAAATACCAAAATTATTTGATGATAGAATTTCTTGTATTATAAAAAATCAATTATATCTTTCAGGATCTATTGGTGCTGCTGATTTATCGCAACTTCTAGATATCGGTATTACTCATATTATTAATATTTCCGATTCAATTCCCAATTATCATCAACACGAAGTAAATTTATCAACCGGAAACCCATTTTTCCATTATATGAATATTAAAATTCCGGATTGCGGGTCTATACCTATTTCTGATCATTTTACAGTAATTAATAAATTTATATATGAGGTATTACAACCTACTAATTCAGCACACAGTGTTGATACACAAAAAATATATAACAATAATAAAATTTTAGTGCATTGTTATGCTGGTAAATCACGTTCTGCTACTATTGTTATTGCATTTTTAATGTGGTATCGACAATGGTCATTTAGTGATGCATTTAAATATGTTCAAGAATGTAGAAGTGTTATTGAACCCAATTTAGGATTTTGTGCCCAATTATTACATTATGAAAAAGAATTACAACTTTAGACATTTAAAATCGGCTTTTTGGATGTCTAAAGGTGTAAAAATAGAATACAATTCAGAAAGTAAATAATGGTAATAGTGGTAATAATATAAAATTAACAAAAAATGATTATTTTTAGACTATATGTTTATATTGTGATAGTCTAGATTCGTCTAGATTATTATAAACTAGCAACTGTAATAATACCTCCCACCACCAGTTATTACTGAAACTAGTTTTTCTTTTTGTTTTTTATTATTTTGCTATGGGGATAATGTGTTATTGTATTAAGAACTCATTTTCGTTGTGAATATGGTGTTGTATTTTGTGTTAGATATTGTTTTAGATATTGTGGTATTTGTTGTAATTGTCCATTTGCACGTAGAACATCAACAGCTGGAATAGATGATTCATATGGTAGATAATCAGAAGTATAGGAATTATGACCTAATTTTGCTTGTCCTGGGACTAAGTAAATATCATTAGCAAAATATGATTCTAATGGTAATTTGGATAGATTACTAAATTTTTTTTTTGGTTTGTATATATTACGATTTTGATAAATATAAATTATTACTACAATAAAAAATATTCCAATGATAGATAAAAATAATAATTTAGACATTTTATCGTATTTTTACTATATATTTAGATGTTTAATTAAAATATTTTTTAATTTTTAATTTTTAATTGTTTCGTTTTTTATTTTTTTATCTAATTGAATTCTAGAACTATATTTACTTTTCGTTTACATTATGGAAACCGTAACTACAATACAATCACCTACACTAGCACCTACACTAGCACCTACACTAGTACCTTTATCTGTATCAGTTAATCCGGTTATTCTAGAAGGTCTTAGAAAGATGTCAGCAGAACAACGTGTGGAACTTCTAAATACTATTCAACAAGATGAACGTCGTGAAGCTGAAGAATTGATTAAAAATCCTACAAAACATCTAGAAACTAAGTTGCAAACTGTTTTAGAAGAACTAGAAGTTGTTCGTAATGAAATTAAAATTCTTAAAAATAATAATACCAAAACTAATATTTGTTTTCAATCTCCTAGTTGTATGCTAGAAACTTATCAAGAACCTTCTAGGCTAGAAGTTTTAAAACGCCCTTATAAATCCTGGCTAAATGATATTACATCTGAAGATACCGATACATCAGAAACTGTTTCTAGTGTATTTGATTGGTGGCCATATGTTATTTTCGGTCTTATTATTCTTAGTTTTCTTACATCTATACCTGATTTAGGAATGGTAAATAATAGGTGTCGTCCTGCACCTTTAATTGTTTAATTATGTATTTGTGTATTTATATTTTTTTTTAATCTTTTGTGTTAAATATATAATAAATTTTAGATTAAAAAAAATAATATTTGGTTTACTATCCTTATCCTAAGAAGGTATTTTAATTCTTCAGAAAGTCTAGAACATCCTGATGCATTAAAACACCTTCCTTCAGACCTACAATTGATTTGTAATGACCCGAAACGTGAAGAATATTGATGTGTGTGTTTTTCACAGGTTCTACTTCACCTACTGGGAAAGATTGATATCTTTCGTGCTCAGTGGGAGTGGAACGAATGACATTGATCTGAATACCAAGAGTCAATGCCGCAACACGCATTTCCAGATTAGTCAACATATAATCTGGTGCCATCAGCTTCTCTTTGTAGTGAGATAGATCACGTGTTGCACCATTCTCAGGAATGGTACATAGTGCCCGCTCAAACCACTGATTTTCTGGATCTCTGATAATCTGTTGAATGCATGCGAACATTGCATTCTTCAGTTCATAAATCCATGCGTGCATTTGTGGGCGAAGTGGATCATCAATATTGCCATGTTGATATGGCAATATGATATTGTGATGAAGACCTGCCAAACTTGCAAGAATAGCATGTGCACCACATGCACCATCACCAGGAACATTATAAATGTGCGGGTCAAGGGCATGCAATGCCACCGGTGGGCGTTCTGGTAATCGTGGTTCAACTTCCACAAAATTTTCAAACACCCACGCACAAAAGCGGTCGACAAATGATTTTGCATCTCGCTGTATTTGTCGGCGTTCTCGACGGCGTTGTCTTGCAGGATTGCGTCCAGATGAATGAAGGTGTTCTGTGGCGAATCCTGTGAAAAGTTCATCGTGTTGCATTTGCATCTGCAACAAAAGAGATGTGATGAAGTCATGATGCTTTGAAAACTCTAGTGTGAAATCCTCCAGGTTGCGTGTTGCGTTGTCAATCTGAGCATGCAATGTGCTAAGAAGTTCCACACGCAAGTCTTCTGACAAATCAATGGCATTTGCGAATGTCACATCATACTCATTCTGTGCCTCTTTCACCATCTTATTTCTCTGAATGACTTCGATGTTGCCAATTTCCAACACCTTCTCTAAAAGGCGTTTGGCAGATGCAAAATCGCCTTTTGCCATGAAATCTACAGCATTGCGAATTAACGCTTCCATGTTGTCAGAATAGTAAAAGGGGTGGGAAATAATTTAAATATATTAATCTAATGAAATCATTTTTTGTTAAAAAATTAAAAATATATATACTATAACTAGCAAAATGAATTATCTTCTAGATAACAATAAAGTTTATTGTATATTTGGTTTTGTTATTTTTATATGGCTATATTGTATGTTTTCATCATCTAAAAACACACCAAAAATATATACACTAACACCTTTCAAAACACAAAGTATATCGGGATTCGAACCTCGCTATTTTAATAATGAAATATATACTTTACCAAATGCAAAAGCTAGTCCTAATATGTTATATGGTTCTAATGTACCACAATCTAAACCTGTTACAATAGGATTTGAACGACTTTTACCACAAGTAGAACAATTACCTAAATTACAAACTATCACTGCTTATTCCTTTAATTATAGCACAAATGATAATTAACACAAAAAATGAAAATTTAAAATTTAAATAATAAATATTATTTCTTCTTCACTCTTTGAGTCTTTGTTTACAATGGCAAAACCTGCAAAACCTGCAAAAGAGACATTCGAAGAACGTTTTGAAGGGTCTCTGAACCATCTTCCACTAAAACGCAAGAACAAGAAACCTTCCCGTTTTGGTGAAGAACAGGGCGTGGTGAAGACCCCTCACAACCAGCGAGGAGTTGTCAAGAAGACCACAACCAAATCCACCACAGTGGTCGCCACTCGCACGCCTGCAATGCAGGGGCTTCTTACATTCGAGGATCTCTTCCCAGAGTGTGCCGATCTTGCCAAATCCCTTGGATTGATCATACCCTCGGGTAGTCCAAGAATGCCAGGCGATCCTGTGCGTCTAGAAGCAAGTCTTCAGCCACAAGCACCACGACTACAATCACTGAATACCACAACCTGGAGTCCAGAACAGTGGTTTGCATACTATTTCCCTGAGAACTAGATAATGCAATAGCACAAAAACTATTTTTTTTCTTGCTTTTTTCTTGCTTTTTTCTTGCTTTTTTCTTGCTTTTTGTATATATTATAAATTACATTCTAGAAATACATCGTAATAATGCTAGAACATCACCGCCTGCACTATGTTGATTTTCGTGTTCAACACCTACTAAATGCATATGTAATTCTTTTAATTTTGGCATTTTCCATTTTTTTATTCGGCCGGTATCCTTGCCATTTCTTGATTTAAATTCTAATTGGCAAATATTTTTTCCTAGTTCACCAGTGCAAATTATCCGTTCAGTAAATTTCATTGCCTCTATTTTTTGTATTATTTTCATTAAACGTTCTTCCATTTCAATATTCTTACATTCATTAAATAATCTATATAATTCATTTTCTAGAATATGAATATCAAACATTACATTATGTGCCATTATATAATCTGCTTTTTCTAAAGCATCTGCTAAACCACAATTAAATACTATATCAGATAATGGAATACCATCATTTAATGCATGGGTGATACTTATACCATGTATATGTGTGGTTGGTATTTCGTTAAAATCTTCTGGATATCGAATATATTCTTTTATTTTTGAACTGTATTCAGATTCTAGTAATGATTTATTAAATGAATTGGCTAGAACCCAACTAATACTAACTATTCTAGATGAATCATATTTTTTATTCATATGATACGGCCAATATTCATCAATAGAACCCCATTTAGATCCTGGAACACGTTCTGGTAAACCGGTAGTTTCTGTATCAAAAATAAATACATTTCTATCTTCTAGAAATGTTAATTTATTAGATTGAACAGTTTCCATTTTATATAATGATATTTTATATCTAGAATACAATAATTTTTTTATATTAGAAATAATCCAAATTAACCTTTATAATTGCCAACAATAAAATTCTCTTAATTTCGCATTAGTTCCTATTCCATCTGTATAGTAAAATCGCCCAGCATTATGTGCTATTTTATCTGTTTGTGTTATCATTCTAGATATATATTTTTCTGTTCCATGTGATTCACCCATATAAAGTACTAAATAGCCACCTTTATTTAGATGTCGAATAGCTTTTTTAATACTTGGCATTAAGAAACCATTAAACCATTTGTCAACGGTATTATATTGAACTAGAGAATCTGGTGATGCATTAGAATAAATTTCTAAGTCAAAAAATGGTGGACTAGAAAAGACAAGGTCAAATTTAGATGTGGGTAATTTTGCAGTTTCAAATCCATCTTGTATAAGAGTACAACGTTTTGCCGAATTGGGGTCAAGTTGTTGAATTATCGACTTATACCCAGGATGCAGGCAAGGGTTCGGATCTACCCCGCAATATTCCCTAACCCATGGGGAAAGTATTGCTGATATCAACCTATCACCCCATCCTGCTGAAATATCTAGCCATTTTGCAGGTTTGAATATATCTAAAACTTCTAAACACACTGATATACGAAAATTATTACAAAATATCTGTTTATTTTTTGTATACATCCATTCACGAACATTATAATTTGATATATTCTCATTACGTGCTTGTAATTCTCCTATTATTTTCTTATTGTTTTGGTGCCAATAATCTAGCGGTGAAAGTGATTTACCAAAACGACATTGCATACGACAACGTTCTGTAAAATAATCTGTTAGAGAATTAATCTCAATGTTATCATTCCATGGTGAACGAATTATATAATATGCATTTATCATATCTGTATTTGTTTTTTCTCTTAGTTTTAATTTATAAAATGGTTTATTATATCTAGGATAGTCTTTTAAAGGACTGCTAGTATAAATTTTTAATTGTGAAATACGTCTATTTAGAATATCTTGTATTCGAATCAAATCTAATTTATATTCATCCGCATACCAAGGATAAGTAATATCTTGTTTTTTTTTGGTTAAGTGTTTATGTGTCTGGTATGATGTTGTATGTCTTGTATATTTTATATTTACTTGTTTTTTTGAAATTTTCATTCTAGCAAATGTTTATATGAATCCCTATTTATATATCTACTATACTTAATTTAGATAGTTTAGAAAATAAAAATATACAAAAAAAATATTAGTTTAGCTTTTAACTAGTGTTTAGTAGTTATTCATTGTGTAGATAAATATCTAATTATTAATGAATTATTATTTAGAATTGCATAATTCAGCATTTTTGTATTTAGTTCAAAACGTTTAATATAAAGGGAACTTTTTGATTTTGATTTTACAAATCGATTAAATAAATATATAAATTTTGCATTCATATTCGTTTCTATACATTTTTCTAATGCATTTATAATATCCCTAATATCAACAGGATGACCAATACTAACCCATTTGATTACATCTACAATTTTACCATTTTCACAAAGTGTTGTTAACGGCTTTGAACTCATCTTTCTTTGAACTGAAACTTAAAATATATCTATCTATAATTAAGTTTAAAACAATCAATTTTTATTACTAAAATATCTAAAAGGATAAATAAAGGATAAATAAAGGATAAATAAAACAAAAAAAATATAGACGATGCCGGGGGCTTTTATCATAAGTGGGATGGAAAGGGGGGTCGTCTTTGTGCTAGTTAATTTATTTTTCAATATTGTGAGTAGTGTTTTTTAAACATAGTTGTTGTAGAAACATAATTCATAATATTTTAAAATATTTTAACTAGCAAGAAGCCTTTTGTAGGCTAGCCCGAAAGAAAGAGTGAAAAGTCAAAGAAGAGAGAAAAGTATTTTTTGCAATTTCTAATGAAACTGCTCGATAAATAATTATTTGATATGTTCCGAAGAAAGTGTCCATCCAGAAATGGGAACATATCAAATAATTAAAACGATTCAACTAAACACCCATAACTTAATGGGCACCATTCTAAACAAGCTAGAATGGGTTTTTGTGTTCAAAAAGTATATTCAGATACTCATAGCAGTTAATGCACTAATTCTATTTAGCAACTATACACGCAATAATTAACACTTTTTAATTTCCCAGAGGAAAATTATTAAGTATTAAATATAGATGTATAATTACTTCATTGAATCAGTAATTAACCGGCTATACTTATTTAAGTATAACTAGCTAACCCATTCTAATAATTTATTTATCAAAATAGTTTTTACTGCTACAAGTATCTAGATATATCTTTCCAAAAGACAATTTTAAATCCTTAGCATAAAAATATTTCAATTTTTGTTTAATTATTTTTTTTTTTTGGTTTTTTTATCCATTTTTTATCCATTTTTTATCCATTTTTTATCCATTTTTTATCCATTTTTTATCCATTGTATGATTAGGGGCAAAAGGTTTAAAAAAATTGATTTAAAGCATTTATTTTTATTTTTGAATAAAGCTATAATGTCTGCTAATTATTATCTAGACTTAATTGATATTGATAATTGTGATATTGTTGCTGGTTATGATAAACACAATTTTAATTATGAAATTATAAAAAAAACATATCAGTTTGAACTAAATGAAACTGCTAAAAATGAATTTATAATTCAAGGTAATCTATATTGTATAATTGAATGTTTAAATAACTTAACAACAGATAAAAATTATTTTGAAATTAAAAATTTTAAAATAGAGAATATAGTTAAATTACATATTAAACTTTTAAATAGTTCTGATGATGATGATGGTATGTTTATACCATTTGAACCAATTGTACTGGAACAAGAGCAAGTTGAAGGTGAAAATATTGATTATCAGAATTGTTGGAAAGTAATAAGTAAACTAGTAAATTTAAAATTTCTTTATATAGATGGTGGTGCAAGTAATAAGATTAAAAAATTAATTGAGTTAGATGAGTCTTGTTTTCCGTCTTCATTAGAATTCTTATATATTAATTATTCTTATTTTACATCTCCATTACATATTAGTAATACTAATTTAAAAGTTCTAAAAATACATTCTACACATTTTAATCAATCACTATCTAATTTACCAATAACATTAGAATCATTATTTATATTATCGGGTTTATTTAATCAATCTTTAGATAACTTACCATCAAATTTAAAACATTTTATATTACTAGCACCATCTTATAAACTAGATCTAGATTTTTTACCATCTAGCTTAATATATTTTGCAGGCTTATATTTTAACACTTTTATATATCCCGATTCTAAATATCCATATTCTTTAAAGTATTTACCTAAAAGCATTCAATTTATACATCTAGATGATATAAATTTTTGTAATTCATTTTCAGAAATTAAAACTGAGTATCCTAATGCTATAATTACATCATATAAAAATTATTATAGCCACAGTGATATATATAATCATATGCTAACTCAAATATACAATAAATAAATTTGTTTTGTATCGCATTTCTTTCCAAGTTTTATAACTAGCAGTAATTTATTGTAAAAGTCTTAGCTATGGTACTGTATCTTTTAACCAGTTATTAGCGTTTAAGGGATACAGTACCCTTGGAAGGATATGCGGTATGTTAAAAATAAAAATTACAGTTTTAGAATAGTATTTTTTGCTGTTATTTACTGTGAATACTGTGGGAATTTATTAATTCTTTATAGTTATTCAAATAATTTTTAATTTTTTCTATAGTTGGTTCAAAATTATATTTTAATGGATTTGGAATACATATTAAATTTTCTAAACTAGCAGATAAATTATCTAAATTTGTTATTTTATTATCATAACAATGTAGTTCTATTAATTTTAATGGTAAATTATCTAAACTGGTTAATAGATTATTGTTACATAATAATATTTCTAATGAAATGGGTAATTTATCTAATCTGGTTAATAAATTATAACTGCAATCTAATGATATTAATTCTTGTGGTAAATTATCCAAACAATTTATTTGATTATGTCCACATAATAATGTTTTTAATGTTTTTGGTAATTTATTTAGACTTATTAATTTATTTTTTTCGCAACCTAATAAAATTAAAGATGTTTGATGTTCTAGATTATCTAGATTACAAATTAAATTATAACTACATTCTAATATTTTTAAACATTGTGGTAAATGTTCAAGACTAGTTAATTTATTTAAAGTGCAACATAAATTTGTTATAGTATCTGGCAATTTACCTATTTTTTCTATTTTATTGTCGCTACAATTTAAACTAATTAAATCTGATGGTAAATTACCTAATAATGTTAAGTTATTAAAACTACAATCTAATATTTTTAATGATGGCATAAATACATCTAAATGTTCTAAAGTTATTAACTTATTACTATTACAATATAATTGTTTTAATTCTGGTAGAACTATATATAAACTATCAATATTATTATGATTACATTTTAGATATTGTAAACTTAAAGGCAAATTTTCATTACTAAGATCCACTATTTTATTGTAACTACAATTTAATTTTTTCAAATTCTTATATAAACGCAAATTTGGCAATTCCTTTAAATTTTGAAAAGATAAATCTAATTCAGTAATATTTTCATAATCTGTATTTGTTGTCATATTTGAAAATCTTTTTTCTATCTGTAATATTATTTTTATATTTCATTTTTATATTTCATTTTTATATTTCATGTTTATATTTCATTTTATGTTATTCAAAATATTGGTCTATACAATTAATAATTTGAAATCCTTTTTTAATAACATTTAATTTGCTGATATAATAAGGTCGTATTATACGATGACATTCGCTAAGACCGAATGTTTTGACATTGCCAACTTCAAAGTTTTCTTGCCCGCCACGTTCTACAATATCTATATTTGTTCTAGCTTCATCTGTATCTTTTAACATTGCAAGATAATATATATGTTTATATACGACACCATTTATCCCTGTATATAGTTCTTCTAGGGGTTTTATATTTCTAAATACAATAAGATTTTTAGCTTTTATACCACTTTCTTCTACAAATTCACGAACCGCACAATCAATATCATATTCTCTACCACCTTTACGACCTTTTGGTAATCCCCATTCTGGTGAATTCCATCTTGTAAAACTTTTATCTAATAATTTGTGAATCATATTTCCATCTGCGTGATCCTTAAGACTTTCAAATTTATTTCTAGATTCATTATATTCTTTTCCATATCTATGTTCTTTACCCATACCAATTATTTTTCTTATAACATCAAATGAATCATATTCTCGTAATAAACGTTTTTCATCAAATGTTAACATATTAAACAACTTTATAATATAATTATGATTATCTACTTCATACTTACCACGCATAAATTCCATAAATCCAATTGTATTTCGTCTTTGAACTAAAATAACCTTATTACACATTATTTCTTTTTGAATGGCTTTTGCCTGTTCAACATGCGACTTTTCTTTTTGAATCTCTGAACTTTCTATTTTATCATTATATTCACTTGTATTAAAATCTTCATGTATATGTGTATCATTTACAATATAATTATTTAATAAGGATTCATTATGATATAAAGATTCATCATGATATAAGGATTCATCATGATATAAGGATTCTTCATTTGATAGGTCTTCATCAGTATATGAACTAGTAATACCTAGCATATTTTTTAATGTATGATTTAAAATTTCATTATGCTTTAGAATCTTTATACGAGATATATTATTATGTGATATACCATATACTTTTTTACCATAAATAGTGTTTGATTTACTACCATATTTTTTTGTTCTCTTATTAAAAAAATTATTATTTAAATTATCTTCTGAAACTGTTATTTTTTTTTTATAATAACATATAAGTCCATATGATATAACAGGATCAGAATTAATTAAAGGTGTTGATGACTCTAAATTTAGTATTTTTGCATTTGCATTTGAATTTAATATATTTGTTATTTTATTATTTTCTAAATTAAATTTTACTGGTGTTTGCATTCCATATACTATTATTTTGTATATTAAGTATATATAATTTACGATACTTTATAAATATATTTCATTTTTAAATTATTTATTTTTTTTATAAATATAGTTATATATATCAGATTTATATTTTACGCTGTTTTTATAAAACCCATAAAATATAAATGTTACCATCAATCTGGGGTCCGCATTTATGGTTTATAATGCATATTATATCATTTGAATATCCACAACAGCCTAGTGAATATGATAAGAGAATATATCACGATTTCTATACTTCTTTAAAAGATGTCATACCTTGTAGTGATTGTAAAAAACATTATCGTGATTTTATAACACAATATCCAATTACACCACATCTAGATACACGTTCTAGCCTAATTAAATGGGTTATACAAGTGCATAATTTCGTTAATAAATCCATTGGTAAGCCGGAATTATCCGTTCAAGAAGTACTAGATATATATGCTAATTTAAAACCACAATCACCATTTGTTAGAATTAATCTAGCAACAAATAAAAAAACAACATACGAAAAAGAAACTGCTAGAATATGGTTTTTTATATTTCTAGCAGGTTTAATTATTATGATTTGTCATTATTATTTTAACCGTTATTATTTTAGTTTCTAGAAATAATTAAAAATGGAATTTATATTTTTTTAATAATAAAAAATGATACATATTCATATATATCTATTTAAAATTATCTTTTAAAATTATCTTTTAAAATTATCTTTTAAAATGGCAGCAGCTGCAGATAATACTGAACATACTGAACATATTGATAAGAAATCTAAACATGGTTCTGAACTTACATCATTTACATATGGATTTTCTACCGAGGTGAATCCAATTACAATTAGAATTCCAGCCCAAATGATACGGGATTTTCCAGTTTTGCAAAGGTGTGAAGAAGATATTAATGATAATTCAGGACATTTGCTAGGACACTGTAGTGATGCAGATGGTACTAAAATTATTCTGACAGAAAAACAACTTATAGAATTTTTCCATCTCTGGGAATTAATAACATTGTTCATTGATGAATATGAAATTCATGTTGGAAAATTTCATTGTAAACATATTGCAAACAATATTTTCCCACATGAAACCCCTTATCAAAATACAATTTATACTGTTCTAGATATTATTGATCAGAATATTGATTTTTATACACCAGAAATCATTACAATATATATCATTCTTGCAAATACTTTGGCAAATGAAACTTTTGTAAATATTTTAGCTTGCTATATTTCCAAGAATTTTGATAAGTTTCGATGATTTTCTTAACACCGCCAAAAATATATGAGTGGAAAATTATATATTTTTTAGGGGGTTTACTGTTATTTACGATTATTTACGGGGTGTAATAGGAAATTTTATAATTATTTTTAATATTTTTTACAAATTTTTTTAAGATTTTTTAGTTATTTTATTTATTTCATTACAAATTAAACATTATTCGGTGAACTATAATTATGTTATGCGGAATAAATATTTTTGTTTATTAAAACGGGGCAATTTTTAACAAATGTGTATGTGAAATTAAAACTGATAATTTTACAAAAAAAATCCCACTTATTTTATTAAAAATATCGTTGAAAAAAATCGGGGATTTTTTATAAAAAAAAAAAATCCCCCCCCCTCTCTCCCGGCTTCAACTACAATGTAGCTAAATATTTTAGATTTAAAAATGGGCGTAAAATGAAAATTAGAAAAAATTATAAAACATATGAATAAATAAATATTTTCTAATTATTTTTAAATATTTTTATACTTATTTACATGAGCGAGAAAAAAAAAATAAAAAATAAAAATTGTAGAAGCCAGCCACCCACTCCACCACTCAATTTTTCTACAATTTTGAAGCCAGAGATTAAAAAAACTACAATTTTTGAAGCCAGAGAAAATAAAACTACATTTTTTGAAGCCAGCCCGCCAAAGTTTCTATTTTTTCTAGTCAGCCAGAAGCTTTTTTTGTAATTTTAACAGAAGCCGGAAATAGAATTCTGCATTTTTGAGTTATAAAATATATTTTGTGTGTTATAAAGTATTTATGTTAATTTTATAAGTTCTAGATACAACAAATTAAAATAAAAAAATAAAAATAAAAATAAAATAAAAATAAAAAAAATATAAAATAAATATAAAATAAAAAAATAAAAAATAAATATAAAATAGAATTGCTTTCTAGATAATAAATAATTATGTTAAAACCTATTACAAGTGATATGACTACTTGCAATATTTGCAATAAAGAGTTTCAATCTAAAACTCACTTAGCAAGGCATAAACAACGTAAAATACCTTGTACCCCACCACCTACTGAAATAAAAGATATTAATCCTTTAGAGCTATTTGATACTATAAAAACTTTAATTGATGGTAGAAGTGATTTTTCTACAGAAACAATTGCATTATTTCGTGCTTATCTAAATGATAAGGAAGAAGCAATAAAAGAATCAAATTTAATAAATAAAAGAGAATATAAATGTGGTGATTGTGGTATTGAATTTACACATAAACAGAGCCTTCATAAACATCATAAACTTAATCGTTGTTCTATGACTTTAGAAAATCCAAATCAGGAAACGCCGAATATCATTACTAATACAAATGGAATTATTCTTACTGATAGCACTATAAATAATAGTAATGTAAATGTGGATGCGTCAGTGACTAATAACATTACAAATCATATTACAAATCATATTACGACTATAAATTTAGGTGTTAATCCATTTGGATTGGAATCAATAGAACATATTACTTTGAAAGATTTTAAGTATATTTTTTCTGATACTTCTACGTTAATGGATAAATTATGTAATTTAGTTTTCAATAGGCAGTTGTCTAATATTAGTTTTTATAAATATAATTTGAATAAACAAATCATATCGTTTCTAAGTAAAAATATGGAAATAGAAAGGATTGAGGAAAAAGATTTTATAATACAATTTCGAAAATTATTAGAGGATACGTGTATTTTATTATTTTATCAATATAGAGACCATTTGAATAAAGAGGAATTGATTAAATATATGAAGAAGTTAGTTGAATATCAAGATTTTATTTTATATGATGGCGATATATTAAAAAAAAATACAAAAAGTTGTATTATAAGGTTAATGGATTTTGCATTTCGTAATAAGGATATTAAAAATAGTATTGAAAAAATTATAAAAGATTTGAAAACAAATCCGGAAGCAAAAAAAATTATTAAAGAAGCAATGTATGCAGAAGAAGATAAACGTGATGACATCATAAATGAATATTATTTTCGTAGTCGTAAAAATATATCCAATAATAAATGCAAATCTGAAAATACTAAATTACTTTATAAATTGAGAAATGCATCAATAGAATCAAATAAAAAAGATGATAAAGATAAAAATAATAAAATAATGGAATCAGTATTTGAAAATGTTAATTTTGATGATGAAACTATATTAAATATAGGTGTAGAAAATTAAATATATTTGTGTTTTTTTTTTATTTTTTTATTTTTTTTTATTTTTGCTAGATAAAAAAATGATTTTTTTTATTTTTTAAATATACTAATAAATATTTTAGATTCTAGAAATATATTTAAAAACTAGTTAACAACAAGGCAAAGATAATAAATAAGATGACATTACAATATCAATCACGTAAAAAAACGCATGTAACCCAGACATTATCGGAACCAATTGAATTTTTAGCATTGGATTGGTATGAGTGTGATTTGTTAAGTGATATACAAATTGAAAGAAAAGAGAGTTATTTAAATCAAGTTCATAATAAGACATATACAATTTTCATATTTGGTGTATCATCCGCTGGACATTCTGTATGTCTGCGTGTTAAAAACTATTTACCATATTTCTATGTTCAAATACCTGATGAATTTACACAAATCCAGGAAGCTGAATTTATTAATGCTTTTGATTCTGCACATTGTGATGATTATGATGATGCGGATTTGGATAATTATAATGAAGCAATTGCAAAAAGGGATTATAAAATGGCCGAAACGTTTAAATTCAACGCCCGGTATTATAGGGATGCGGTTGTTGTTGAAAAATCGGCAATTACTGAAAAAAAGGTATTTTGGACATTTATGAATGAACAGAAATTTAAATTTGCACGGTTATCATATAAATCTAAATTGGGAATGCAATTTTTTGATCGTGTATTTAAATCACCGATAAAATTAAATATACCTGGACAAGCCAAACCGGTTAAATATAATTTGTTTGAAAGTGATTTAGAACCTGTTATTAGGTTTATGCATGATAAAGCGATTAAGCCTTCTAGCTGGATACGTTTAGATGCGAATAAATTTAAATTGGAAACGAGACAGTCAAAATGCCAAATAAATATATCTTGTGATTGGAATGATGTTTTTCCTTTGGATAAAGCAGAGATACCGCCATTACTAATTGCATCATTTGATATAGAAGCAGATTCTAGCCATGGTGATTTTCCTATTGCCCGTAAAGATTGTAAGAAATTAGCAAATCAGCTAATTATTACTTGGATTCGTGATAATCGAATTATTGAAAAGAAACAATATGAGATAGCATATTCAACATTAATAAAAGAAATTGCACGTAATATGGATGGTACTAGTTCAACATCATCTAATATAATTCATTATGTGGATAAAAAAAATATGGCATTTGATGCTGATATAATTCAACAAGTTAAGAAGAAATTGCAAGAATTACAGGAAATGGAAACAACATCTAGATTGATAACATATTATAGGGAGGTAGTTAAATATATTAATGCAAAAGACAATATCGCAAAAAACCAGAAATTCTTTGAATATCGAATTAAAAAAGCTTTACAAGTTCCACAATTTGAATCTATTGATGATGAAATTGATCATATTTATCTAAAAAAACCAACCAATGCAAGGATGTTTTTAAATAAACCGGAATTCAATGAAATGGTTGATCGTATATTTCATATTTGTAATCGTCCATTTCGTAAGGTAAAAGCTAATACGATAATGAAAAAAGCACAAAAGGAGGTTGCGTTTAAAGAAGATGCAAAAATTAAAAGTGGGGGGTATAAATTTAAGCTAGATGATTTATTAGTAATTATTAATGATACCGCCCGTAAATATCAAATTGATGAGCGTGATTTACAAGATAAGATTATAACAAAGGAGACAATGGTTAGATTTATTAATAATGAGTTGAATCGTGCGTTTGGTTTTGCAAAAGGTGATACTGTTATTCAGATTGGAACGGTATTTTGGCGTTATGGTGATGCTAGCATAACACATAATAATATTATTACATTGAAGTCGTGTGATCAATTTCGTGTTGGTGGTAATCAAGCGTGTGAGGTAATTTCACGAACGGAAGAACGGGATGTACTTATAGAATGGGCAAAATTAATAGATGAACATGATCCGGATATTATTATAGGATATAATACGTTTGGATTTGATGAATCGTTTATGTATGATCGTATAACGGATTTGTGTATGGATGGTGATCGTTTAACCCTTAGTAGAGAAGATATTAAAACATTGGAAGGTAATTTAAATTATCAGAAATTCATAAACTTGGGGCGATTTGAACCGGATATTATTAAACGTGTTCCAGAGGCAAAAGGTGGTATTATAAATAAGAAGTTATCTAGTAGTGCATTAGGTGATAATTTCCTGTATTATTTTAATACGCCGGGACGTGTGCAGATTGATTTATTGAAAGTGTGTCAGGCATCATTAACAAAATTGCCTTCATATAAATTAGATAGTGTAGCGGAGTTTTATATTTCTGGTAAGATTAAAGATGTGATTCTAGAATCACCGGAACAGAATGAATCGACATGTTTGAAGGTAGATAATGTGCAGGAATTGGAAGTTGGTAATTTTATAGTGATTAGTATGTCTGCTACTACTGCTAAATTATATGATGGTGAGAAATTGAAGATTCTAGATGTAGATAAAATTGCTGGTAAGATAATTGTTGATCGTCCTGTTCCACGTACATGTTTATCATCAATTCCATTGTGGGGTTTAGGTAAAGATGATATTTCACCACAGGATATTTTCCGATTACAAAAAGGCACTGCCACAGACCGTTCAATTATTGCAAAATATTGTATTCAGGATTGTGCATTGCTCATTCGCTTATTAAGGAAGCTAGAGGTGATTAATAATAATTTTGGTATGTCTAATGTGTGTCTTGTGCCGTTTTCTTATATATTCTTACGTGGTCAGGGTATAAAGGCGTTTAGTCTGATTACAAATGAATGTGCGAAGGAAGATTTCTTATTGCCTGTATTAGAGAGGATTGAAATAGAAGAACAACTTGTAGATGATGCAATACGTCAGACACAAACACATTTTACTAGTAATATTGAACGTGCGGATGGTGATGATGAAGATGATAGTGATGAAGAATTAATTATAGAGAGTGATGAGGATGCAGATGCGGATGCGGATGCGGATGCGGATGCGGATAAGGATAAGGATGCGGATAAGGGTGATAATGATGTGAAAATATCTAGTTCTATTAAGAATAATAAAAAAAATGGTAATCAATTAATGGCTGTATCAAATGAAGAAGATATCCATCCATCTAAGATGAGGTTTAAATTACCCAAGGATTTTAATAAGATTCTAATGACAGATGAAAGTTATGAGGGTGCATTGGTATTAAAACCTGCAACAGATATATATACGGAAGATCCGATTACAGTTTTAGATTTTAGTTCGTTATATCCTAGTGAAATGATTACTAGTGATTTATCGCATGATCGTATTTGTGAAGATCCTTATTGGTTAGGTGATTCTGGTGCTAGGCATTTACATATGTTAGGACTTTCTTATTTAGATCGTTCTTATGATAATTTTGAATGGATTGATCCCAATAAACGGTGTAAGGGTAAACGTAAATGTGGTATTACTACAGTTCGATTTGTTCAATATCCTGATGGTAGAAAAGGTTTAATACCCCGTATTTTAATGAGTCTTCTAGCATCACGTAAGGCGACTAAAAAGAAGATGGACGCAGAACCGGATCCATTTAAGAAAGCACTTTATGATGGATTGCAATTAGCTTATAAAGTGACTGCAAATTCAGTATATGGACAAATTGGTGCACGCACTAGTAAAATGTATAAACCGCAGATTGCAGCATCTACAACAGCTGGAGGTCGTGAAAGAATTGGTCATGCATGTGAGTTTATGAAGAAAAACTTTCTTGGGACAAAAGTAATTTATGGTGATACAGATTCTGGATTCTTTCGATTTAACTTAACACAACCTGATGATAATAAACCATTAACTGATATTGAAAAAATAAGTAGAGCAATTAATTTAGGCCAACAGGCTGAAAAAGAATTGAAAAAAGTATTGCCTGGTGTTCATTGTATGTCTTATGAAAAAGTGTTATATCCTTTTATCTTGATATCTAAAAAGCGTTATTTTGCTTTAAAGTATGAAGATGACCCTACAAAATATAAACAAATTTCTATGGGGTTAATTCTTAAAAGACGTGATAATGCACCTATTTTAAAACATTGTTATTTAGGTGTTCTAGATTCATTAGTGAAGGATAAGAATATTCCTAAGGCTATAGAATATGTGAAAAATGAATGTAAAAAAATGGTAGACGGAGGGTTTGATATGAATATGTTCGTAATATCTAAAACTCTTAGTGCATATTATGCGGATCCTGAGAGTATAGCACATAAAGTATTGGCTGTTCGTATGGGTGAACGTGACCCGGGTAATAAGCCACAATCAAATGAGCGTATTCCTTATATATTTATTAAGATTAAGGAAGAACCCGGGGTGGAATATTTACAAGGTGATCGAATAGAACATGTGGATTACGTACGCCGGCATAAGTTAAAGGTAGATTATGAAAAATATATATTAAATCAAATTATGAAACCTGTATCCCAACTTTTTGAACTAGTAGTAGAAAAATTGCCTAATTTTCCTTATGGTCGTGGTTATTATGAAGAAATGTTTAATATATGGTATAATAAATATAGTGAAACATATAAAACAGAACCACATAAAATAGAATTAAAGACTGAAAAGAAAGTAAAGGAATTAAAAGCTAAAATGGTTCAGAAACTCATTTTCCAGCCTTTGATTGAATATGCACAAATGAAAACATCTAATACTAGAACAATAGATGAATGGTTTAAACCACAGGAACCTAATCTAGAAGAAGAAAATCAAAACCAAATAATAAAAATGAAAAAACAAGAAACCCATGAAATACGGATTAAGAAAACTAAACAGTTATCTTTGGATAAATTCTTTGCATGATATTCTAGCATAGATTAAACATATGTAACCTTAATAATTGGTTTTTTTATTTGGTAGGCGAAATGATTAATAATATTAATTTGTCTATCAGATAAATTATTACTGTGAATATAACCTTTTTCATCTAATAATTTATATATGTCTAGTGCACGTAAAAGATCTTTATTAACCCAATGCTGGCATGGCAAAGTTTCTATACACAATGTATTAATGTCAATATCATCACCAAAATTAATATTATTTGTTACTATTTTTTTAACTTCATTACCTATACTTTTTTGTTCTTTTTTTTGTTCTTTTTTTTGTTCTTTTTTTTGTTCTTTTTTTGAACTCATTTCAATTACATATTCATCACTATTACAATCTTTTAGTAATACCATTTTACCATGTGTTCTATCATTTTTATTTTCATTATCTTTATGTTTTTTATTTATTTACATTATTTCATTTACTAAACTTTAGTTTAAAAATGAATATAATTATCATAGAAGATTGCATGTTAAACACCTTTAGTCGTTTAAGAAATAAGGAATGGCAGTTATTGATTATTCTAGTATTACAGAATTAAATTTGTATAATAAAAAATTAAATGATTTGCCTGATTTAAGTGTATATAAGAATTTAATACAATTAGATTGTCGTGATAATAATTTGACATATATAAATAATTTACCTATAACATTAAAAAAATTGTATTGTGATCATAATAACTTAACAATTTTAGACAATTTGCCATATGGATTAGAAGATTTAGGATGTGGAAACAATAATATTATATATTTAGATAATTTACCGGCTACATTAAAAATATTATATTGTCATGTAAATAAATTAACAAGTTTAGATAATTTACCACCTGCATTACAAGTATTATGTTGTAATGATAATCAAATAACAAGTTTGGATAATTTACCTGTTGGTTTAGAAAAATTATATTGTATTTATAATTTTATAACAAGTTTAGATTATTTACCGTATGGATTGGTAATACTTGATTGTAATTATAATGATATTTCTAGATTAGATAATTTACCATCGACATTGCAAAAAGCAAATTTTAATAGGAATCCATTGGATTATGATTTTGAACCAACATTAGAATATTTACATAAATTACGGAAAAAATGAAAAATAATAAGAAAAAGTATTATAAAACCTTATAAAAGTCTCATTAATAATTATTTTAATTTTCGGTCGGTGTAATAATACAATGGCTGAAGATCAATTTATGTTAGCGAATTTGATAGTTGAGATTATTTTAGGAGAAGATGCTAGAATAAGATATGATGATATTTTTGATATTGTAGTAAATATTGTGGAAGGTAAAATGTTTTATCCCAGTGATAAATTATGTAAGAAGGTAATAAATGTTTATAATGCAGTATTATGGCTAGGTTCTAGTAGTGATATTTTGACTATAGAAAAAATAATACAATTACATAGAATAGTAGGTAATGATATAATTCATAATGCTGGTATTTTTAGATTGCAAGAAGCGAAACCTGCAGGTTATGAATTTTATTATTTACCTGCAAGCAGAATTTTAATAGAAATGAATTCATTATTGTCATGGTTTAATAATCAGATTGCAAATGTAAATATAGATATGCTAGTGGAATTTTATATTAGATTTTTATATTTTCATCCATTTAGTAATGGAAATGGGCGTATTGCAAGAATTTTAATGTATTGGTTAATAGATTTATATCTAGTTGATTGTAGTTTTGTATCGTTATATTTAGATATTGAGTGTAATATGGATAGAATGCAAAAGGAATTAGTAGAGGCACAACAATATGGTAATTATAATGGTATGATACAATATGTAAAAGCGTGTATTGCTAGAAATAAAAATATGTTAATATATTTGAAAAAATAAAAATAAAAAAAAAATAAAAAAAAAATAAAAAAAAAAATAAAAAAAAAAAAGGGTCTTTACAACCCTTTGATTTATTATTAGTTAAAATTCGTATAATACAGACAAAAGGATCATAGCGGTGTTATATACCCATATTTCAGATATAAAAGCATCCCCGATTGCAAGCAAAATGACGAAATTAAACTAATAACAGCTCAAAATTAGAACGAAAGTCTTGAACATATTACAAACTCAGTGAAGTGTTTGATAGGTTGATACGATATTGTGTAAAGAGACACAGCTATCAGCAAACCTATAATATTCAAGATTTTCAGACCAATACTTAATATAACCCAATCTAGTGAAAGAAAGGTTATATAAGCTTTGAACTGTGTATGCAAAACTAACCACAAGTCAGCAGTAAGTGTAAGCACAATAAATTATAATGTATTTTTTTGTTTCAATTTTTGTTTAAAAATTAAAAATTCCATTAATTTTTTTATTAAAATTATTTATAAAAAAATAATTGATTTGTTGTGGATTGGACATCTAATTCCTGTAGGTGTCTTCACAATGGGGACATATGTCATCAAGGCATTCAAGACATCTTGAGGTTTGTGATCGACAGTCATCGCACTGACAATTTGGCTTGCATGCACTTTCAGCAAGTGGGTGAAATTCATCATATTTCCAACCAGCTTGAAGAGGATTTGCATGTTGGTAGGCATAGCAACCACTATTGGTGAAAGCAAAACCGCCGTAGCAAAACCAGCAGTAGTTGCGAAGCATTCTCACAAGATTCAGGGTGGGTCTTGTGCAAAGATGAAGTTCACCAATAGGAAAATATTCGTCTACACCAGACATAGAACCCATGCCAATATCAAACTCTTTGTGAAGAGGGACAACGGCTGTGTCATTTTCCATACGGTATGCAATGAGATTATCATTAAAAACAAGCGTATTATGTGGTGCACGAAAATGAATCAGTACAAGAAGCTTGGCACACACATCATAAATTGGATCGTCATTGTGTTTTGCGGACAGACACGAGTCCAACGAGCCAGTGTAGTCGCTTTGAATGTAGTTGCGTGCACACCATCGGATGTAGCGGGAAATGTGTCGCTTCAAACGTGCGATGAGCTTTCGGCAACGCTTGCGTGGTGGCAATCCAGACAACTCGTTGTCCATCAGCGTTGCCCCCATTGGGAGATCTAAAGCATCGGCGGATGGAACACCTCGGAGGATCGCCAGAATGGTTGCCAATGTCAGAATGCGAGAATGCAAAGACATTTTGGGCAGAGACACTAGTGAAAAAGAAATAATTAAATATTACTATCTATAAAATTTCAGTTTTTATCAGTTTTATATTTATTCCTAATTTTATAAGTGTTTTGCATATTGTGTATAGTTTTCATTCAAACTATCTAAACTATCAATATCATCACTCTTTAGTTGTATTTTCATACTTTTAATATTATTTTCTATGTGTAGCGGATTTCTAGACATTGGTATAACTACTATATTCTTATTAGTAGCCCATGCTAATAAAACATGTGCGTATGTATATTCAATACCATCTCTAGAGATTCCATTAGCAATCTTATTCACCAATTCATTAGTCTTATAAAGAGAGCCATAGGCAGTTATTCTAATACCTAGTTCATTGCATCGGGTTACTAATTCATTACGATTTAAGAATGGATTATATTCTATTTGATTCATATATATACCGTGGTTTCCATTAGCAGTCTTTGTTTCAGTTGTTTCTAACCGTTTAATAAAATTATTAAGTCTTTCTAGATTATAATTAGATAATCCAATATATCGAATCTTCCCCTCACGCTGAAATTCTTGCAATATATTCCATACTTTCATATCATTAGGATTACTAGCATGAATTAGATATAAGTCAACATAGCCACCAAAATAATTACAACTCTGTAATATACTATTTCGCAGTGTTTCTTCATTACCTTCTAGCATTGTAAAATATGGCACTTTAGTAGTTATCCATAAATCCTTACGAGTGCATCCCAAACCTAATTCTAGCAAACGGTGTTCCAGAAAATGGGATATTAGATGCTCGTTTTTATATAGTTGTGCTGTATCAATATGTCTATAGCCAACACGCAATGCATTCTCTAGACTATAACTTATTTCCGCTTGCGTCTTAAGCTTATATGTGCCAATTCCAATTGCCGGGATTTCTAGCAATTTATATTCTTGCTCCATTATGTATTCAATATCTGAATTGATTTATTCCATTAGTTAAAACAATTCAATTTTTATTATTAGATAGGCTATTTTTTTAATTTATTTTTATTGTTTTTATTGTTTTTATTGTTTTGTTTTCTTTTATTCAATAAAAAACAGAATATTAGATAATAAGGTAATAAGGTATTTGGTTATATAATAAAAATGAGTACTACAGATTATTCCAGCATTACTGAATTAGATATTTCACATATGGAATTATGTGAATTGCCGGGTTTTACGGAATATACAAATTTGAAAAAATTAAATTGTTCAAATAATAAATTAATACATCTAGACGGTCTGCCTATGAATCTTATATATTTAGATTGTAGTGGTAATCAAAATATTAGGTTAAATAATTTACCTGATACAATAACTACGTTAAAATGTAATCATTGTTTATTAAACAATCTGGATAATTTGTCAGATGGTATATTAGAAATATATTGTAAGTATAATAATTTATCGAGGTTAGATAATTTGCCTGCTAGCCTTATATTTTTAGATTGTAGTGGTAATTGTTTAACAGCTTTAGACTATTTACCTGTTGGAATTATTGAATTATTTTGTTATGATAATAAATTAACTAGTTTGGATAATTTACCTAGCAGTCTTAGAATATTAAGATGTTATGGTAATGCCATTTCACAATTAGATAATTTACCTATCAATCTTAGTATGTTGTATTGTTGTTATACAAAGATAACACAGCTAGATAATTTACCTAATGGACTTGTATTTTTATACTGTGATGAAGATGTAATATTAAATAATACGCCACCTAGTATTGAAACAATCATATATGCTGATAATAATTATTAGTCTAATACTATGTTGTAAATTAGATACTAATGCTAGGAATCAAAAGAAAAATAAATTATATTCTAATATTCTCAACTTTGAAAATGATATCCCTTATTCAAACTTTATTGAAACGTGAGGATACTTTTTTTGAAACTTAAGAAGTAAAGAAAATCTATACGATTCGATATTGACATAGTATTCGTCAATATTGATAACAGTTTTTGGTATTTCTGGAAAAATGCCAGTTTTAAAATTGTATCCGATATCTTTGCAGAGTTTCAAAAAATGTTTAGGAGTTTCTTTTACAGTAAGAAGTTTCAAACTAGAATGAGCATAGTCAATTAGTTTTATGAAGTCTAAACTGTAATAATAATCTATAATTAGATGCTCTAGACCATCTTCTAGAATAACTTTAGTATTGTACTCAAATACAATACACGGTTTCCTACACCTGCATAAATCTACATCATGTTTAAATATTAGATTGCCCGTGTAATCTCCTGATTTAATTGAACATTTTTTTAAATCATTATAAAACCACGTAATATAGAGAGTATGGATATTACCAAATACTAGATTATCTATTAGAATATGTCCTAAAGGAATTTCTAGATATTGCATTTTCATAGGCGGTTTAATAATTTCATTGTATAGTTTCACAATAATAATATCGCCATACCTGTTATCAACATTTAGAAATTTAATACTTTCTACTCCAATGGGAAAAATTTCAAAATTAGGTACAACAAAAACACCTTCAAAGCTATTATTAATATAAGTGTATTCTAATAAAGTTGATGGTAGGTTAGTACAATCTTTACAAGATGTTTCTAGTCTAAAAAGATTATTACAAAGACGGCTAGTATAGGTAAAATTACTGGATATGTCATTAAGTCGTCGTGTTTTACCTATGTTATCAATAAAACCACGTAGGAAACGTGGAAATGCTATTTCTTTGTTGGTATCAATCGTTGCAAGTACGTCGTAATCATCTATTTCTAGGTGAACTACATTATCAGGTAGGAATGGCATAGTAAATTTTGTTTTTTCTGGAATATACATAAAAACCAAGCCCATATACTTAATCATTTCCATCATTTCTATTGTTAGTTCTTGAATAGGGCAATTGGCACTGCGTTTGCGATCATTAAATACAACGGTAATAATGTTATCTACGTTAACACTAAAAATGTAAGGAATAGAATTATACATTTTTTGTAGGTCTTGGTTGGTTTGCCAGTAGGAGTTTTTAAGTGCTGTATCATATTGTTGGTGTGTCATCTCGCTTGCTAGTTTACGGGAACTAGCCTCTAGGTCTGCTAGAGAAAGTTGAAATTCTTCTAGAGCAATATCACGGATATATCCTAGCATAGTTTCCCAAGTGTAAGCACGCTTACCCCATGCAAAGCTTCTATAGGCATTAGAAATGATTGATGCAATTGTTTCTTGTGAAACAGTGTCTGACATCGTTGAAATGATATTATTATGAATGAAATAAAGTTTTCATTTTTTTTGGTGGATGTAATATAAAATACTAAAATTATTCTAGAATTAATTTTAGAATTTTTAGTTTTTTAACAAAAAATGACTAATTTAATTTATCTTTTAATTTATTATCTCTCTCTCTCTCTCCTCACAAGACCGCATCATGGCATCTGCATCTGCTGACCCTGCTGCCTCTTCGCCTGACCCAGAAGTCTCCGCAACTTGCGATTCTTCTGTGCCAGACCCCAAGAACCGAGAGGTTCGCAAGCCTCGTGTGCGTCTCTCCGCTCCCTCCGCTCCCTCTGCTCCATCCGCTCCCTCCGCTCCATCCGTTGACGACCCAGAATTCATCCCCTGGGCCATCGCACACCTGACCACCGGTGAACGTCTAGGCTGGCAGCAGCATAACGTGATGAACTGGTTGGGCCAGAAGCTGAAGGGTGCACCCATCCCTGAGCCTCTGTTGGAGATTGCACGGGGGGCACGCTCCAACCCCCCTCGTCCGATCCAACACCCTCCCCAGGATGGTGCTGCTGCTGCTGGTGGTGCTGGTGCTGCCTCAGCCCCAGCCACTGCTCCAGAACCATCCCATCGCCAAGCACCTCGCCCTGCCCATCGCCAGCAGCATCAGCATCGTAGCGGTCACCCTCCCCGGGGTACTGCTTCTGCCGATGGTGCTGCTGGTGGTGCTGACTCAGCCCCTCGCCCTCAGCGTGGAAGTGGTCACCCTCCCCGGGGTACTGCTTTTGCCGCTGGTGCTGCCGCTCGTCACACTCCTGCTACCACAGAGGAGTTTCCAGACGACGAGGAGCTGAAGGTGCTTCGTGCCAAACGCAAGGATGTGCTTGCTGTCCTGAAGCATCTTGACGATGACATCTCTGCCCGTGTGAAGATGTTGTCTCAAGACGCCAAGGAGGAAGCAGACCTGGCAGAGGCAGAGGCTACGTTTCTTGCTTTGAAGGAGAAGATGCTCCAGAAGAAGCAAGGTGCTGAGCCAAAGTAGGAGTCGGCTGGTGGTCGGCTTCTGCTTGGGGGTGTAGTAGAGTCGGCTGGTGGCCGGCTTCTGCTTGGGGGGTGTAGTAGAGTCGGCTGGTGGCCGGCTTCTGCTTGGGGGTGTGGTGCTTGGGTGTGTTTCCTCTGTGTCCCCCTTCTTGTCTTTCCCTTTCCTTTGATAAGTATTGTGTTCTTCTGTGTTTGTCTCGTGTCGTTCCCATTGACCAACAGCCACAAAAAGAGTATTGTTCTTGTCTTTCCCTTTCCTTTGATAAGTATTGTGTTCTTCTGTGTTTGTCTCGTGTCGTTCCTTTGACCAACAGCC
>Ga0315904_10002635_pt1 | contig 27530 bp, 22 predicted proteins | sample LakEriMetagenome_6_FD_203529 | JGI IMG/M metagenome (GOLD analysis project Ga0315904, IMG submission 203529) | Freshwater fungal communities from buoy surface, Lake Erie, Ohio, United States - Buoy 12 MA120 | ecosystem: Environmental > Aquatic > Freshwater > Lake | place: USA: Lake Erie, Ohio...
CCGGAGCGTGGGCTGAGTCTTGAGGAGCTGCCCGTTCCAGAGCCACAGGGTGCGGAGATCCTGGTGCGCGTGACGGCGTGCACGCTTTGTGGAAGTGACCTGCACAGCTACACCGGGCGACGAGCCGTCTCCGTGCCCACGGTTCTGGGCCACGAGATCATCGGCGAGATTGATAGCCTGGGGCCGAGTGCACCGAGCCATGATTTCTGCGGTCAGCCCTTGCGCGTGGGTGATCGGGTGACCTGGGCACTGATCGCATCTTGTGGCACGTGTTTTTACTGCAGCCGTGCGCTGCCCCAGAAGTGTGAGCGGCAGGTCAAGTATGGCCATGAGAAGGGAATTGGCTGGACGGGTGGACTGGGGGAGTTCTGTTTATTAGCACCGGGAACCGCGCTCTTTCGGCTACCCGATACGCTCCCCGATGCCGCAGCCTGCCCGCTCAGCTGCGCCACGGCGACCGTGGCGGCGGCGCTGCGCTCGGTGGGCGGCGTTTCAGGAAAGACCGTGCTGATCCAAGGCGCAGGGATGCTGGGCTTGGCGGCCTGTGGGCTGGCAAAGGCCGCGGGGGCTGCCTTGGTTCTCTGTGCGGATCCTGATCCCGTGCGGCGGGCGCGTGCTGAGGAGTTCGGGGCCGACGTGCTACTTGCTCCCGAGCAGCTCCCCGAAGCCGTGCGACAGGCGACCGGTGGCTACGGGGCCGATGTTGCCCTGGAGCTCTCCGGGGTTCCCGTGGCCTTTACCACGGGGCTCCTCAGCCTGCGCCTCGGTGGGAGCTTCGCACTGGTGGGCGCAGTCTTTCCCGCGGAGCCCGTTGCGCTGCAAATCGAGACCTTGGTGCGCCGCAATCTTCCCCTCGTGGGCGTGCACAACTATCTCCACGAGGATCTGGCCACCGCTCTTCGTTTCCTGGCGTCCCCTACAAGCGCAGCACTCTACGACTCGCTGGTGACCGCGTGGTTTCCTCTGGCGTCCGCCGCAGAGGCTTTCCAGGCAGCGCATGAGCTTGATGCTTTTCGGGTAGGCGTGCGCATCAGCCACTAGCGTGTTCGTCCTACGGGAAAGCGCAAACTAGCAGTGACAAAGCTCGACGAGAGGTCGAAGCCACGCACGGGCGAGAGCTTGCGGTACCCGGCTTCTATCGAAAGCGCGTTGCCCAGCGAGATGCCACCCGAGATCACGCCGCCCGTTGCCAGCCGCCAGCCACGCTTGATGCTATCGGGCTCCGAGTACATCTGGGTGAGTGTGGCGCTTGCCCCGACTTTGTCAAACTCAATGCCACTTGGCGGCGTTTCAGGGCGGACACTGGGCCGGATCAGTCGCCAGCCCAGACTGAAGGCGATTTACCGTGATCTCTGGCCCCAGCAAGATCGTGGGGTGCGGATCACCTTAGTTTATCCCGCCGATTTCAATCGGCGGATTTGTGTTAGATCATCCGATTCTTGAGGGCATAGACGGCAGCTTTCGTTCGGTCGTTGAGCTGGAGCTTGCTGAGCACATTGCTGACATGCGTTTTGACGGTTTTCTCGGAGACGAAGAGCTGCACGCCGATTTCCTTGTTGGAGAGTCCCTCCGCCAGAAGGCGCAGCACTTCAAGCTCGCGCGGGGTGAGCGGCGACTCGGTGGGGGACTCGGGAGCCGGGCTGCGTAGCTTGTTGACCAGGTAGGCGGCGACGCGGGGCTCTAGGATCATCTCACCCGAGGCCACGCGGCGCAGAACGGCAATTAGCTCTTGAGGGCGGATGTCTTTGAGCTGGTAGGCCGAGGCTCCTGCGGTGAGTGCCGCAAGCACCGTGGCTTCGTCTTGGGCGCTGGTCAGGGCCGCGATGAGTGTGGTCGGGCTGACCAATTTTATGCGCCGAATGGCCTCGATACCGCCCATGCCGGGCATGAGCAAGTCCAGCAAGACCAGGTCTGGTGCATGCTCTTCCACGAGTGGCAGCGCTTCCTCGCCGCTGGCCGCCTCCCCGACGATCTCAAAATCAGGCTGAGTCTCGATGTAGGAGCAGACACCGCGCCGTACAATCGGGTGGTCGTCCACAACGAGAATGCGAATTCTTACTTCGTCCATTAGCTCTGCTCCCTGTCAAACTGCAGTGTGACCGTGGTTCCCTTGCCTGGCGTGCTCTGGATGCTCAGTGAGCCACCCGGAAGGGCACCTGCACGCTCGCGCATCGTGGCCATTCCCATGCCACTAGGCCTTTGAGTTGCTAGGAACCCCCGTCCGTCGTCGTGGAGGCGTAGGGTAATGTGCCCTTCGCTCTGGCCTAGCTCCAAAGTAACCGAAGTTGCGCCACTGTGGCGGGAGGCATTCGAGAGTGCTTCGGAGAGAATCGAGCGGATTTGGAGCAGGGTTTCGGGCGGGAGTGGAAGTGTTGGTGCGGTGCCTAAGACCGTGCTCACGATCCCACTGCGCCGTGACCACTCGCCCAGCCAGAGGGGCAGCAGCTCAGGCAGCTCACGAGAATCGGTGGAGAACGGGAGCGCTTTTAGGATCACGCTGAGGTTGGTCTGGAGCTGCTCCATGAGGGCATCGAGCTGTGCGAGTGAGGTCTGGAGGCTCTCTAGCTGGCCGCGCTCCAGCTGCTCCTGCGCGGTGCCCAGAAGCATCGTGCTGGCAAAGACCTCTTGTTTGAGGGTGTCGTGCAGGTCATGGGTGATGCGCTCGCGCTCCTGAAGGGTCGCCACTTGGTTCTGTAGCGTGAAAACTTGCTCCAGCCGAAGCGCCATCTGATTGAGTGAGCGCTCTAGCTGGCCGATCTCATCGGCAGGCCCCTCGGCAATCGAGGCCGAGAGCTTTCCCGCCGCCCACTGCTGGGCCACGCCGGAAACACGCTCCAGCCGCCGCGTGATGCCCCGTGCGGTGAGCGAGCCGATCAGCCCTCCGACGAGAGCGCTACCAATCCCCATACCCGTGACTGTGCTTGCCAGAATATTGGGAACGCCTTGCCAGAGGGTACGGAAAGTCGGGAGCGGAGAGCCTTGGACAAAGCCAAGCGCCACCAGCTTGCCCTTGCGGTGGATACGAAGGGCGACCACAATGCGGCTCTCTAGCTTCTCAATGATAACCTGCTCGCCGCCCAGAGCTCTGTTGAATAGAGCACGTTGAGCGGGTGGGAGCTGGCTGCTGAGCGATTGCCCTTCCTTTATGCCCAATGTGCCGGAGTCGAGGGGAGAGGCGGTAAGAACCGTACCGTCCGGAGCCGTTGCCACGAGAATTGTCGCCTCGGAGCGCCACCCAATGAGTAGGTACCAGCCTTTTGTTGCCTCGGGAATCAGCATGTCGTAGGCCTCTTTATCGAGCCAGCGCGTCAGCTTGATCTTATCGACGGTCCCATCGTCTGCAAAAAATGGCGCTACCTCGGCTTCGGTGGTTTTGAGGCTATCGCGCACTTCCTGAAGAATATTCTCCTCCGAGAGAAGCTGCGAAGAGGCGATGACCAGCAAAAAGACATTGATGAGGGTGACGCTCAGCACTGCTGTGACAACACAGATCGCGGTGAGCCGCCACTGAAGACGCTGGACAAAACGAGAGAGAAGTTGTCGCATGGTGCATTATCGCCCAAAACGGTCGCGGGTGAAGTTAAAAAACGCCAGACACATCTCATCGGTGGTCTCCTCGCCAAATATGACCGCTTTGGGCGGGCGCGACGGCTGCCGTGGGTTCTCCTCGGAGTTATCATAGAGCGCCGTGAGCTTTAATTTGCTGCCCTTGGGGACTTTGACAGGCTCTTTAAACCAATAATTTAGCTGCCAGTTGAAGTCCCAGTCGTTGATTTTTATCAGCTCGCGGCGCTTGCCACCAGGAAGCTCGGCCCAGACCTGGATGCGCTTTCCGAGTAAGTGCATGTGTGGCAGGATGCTGTAGAGCGTCAAGTCCTCGGGAACCTCCAGCTCGCCGCTGGTTTGGTAGTCGCGCTTTCCTGCTGGGATATGCAGATCTGCCATCAGCGACTCCATGAGCAGCTCACGACGGACGGCGGTCTTGCGAAAATACAGCGCCACCGAGCTAAGATCCGTCTCCACTTTCCCCGACCGATGGTAGTGGACTTCGAGCACCAGTTTTGCCCCCTTGGGGATGCGAACCCCCGTGCTCGCGGGCAGAAAGCGTCGGTTCATCCCCGGAGCCCAGCCATCAACCAGCGTGAACGACGGATCGCCCGTCCCTGAGCTACGCCAGCCCGGCTTTCCTGCGCCATCCTCACCCTCTCGTGTGGTCTTACTGGAATCGGGCGCAATGTAGAGGATCATGTGGTGCACGATCGCCCGATTTCCCGGCTGAAAGTCCAGACCAGAGAGAAAGCGCTCCTGCGTAAAGTCAGCAGGGAGGAGGTAGTTGCGGTACTCATCGGCCCCCTCGGCGGCGAGCGTGAAGGCTCCAGACGGCTTGAGCACTCTGTCGGGCGTTCCCAGGGGCCAGCTTCCGGGCTTCGGAAGCACGGGTGGCTTGGGCAGGAGCGCAGGATCGCCCTCAGGAGCGCCTTGCGATGCCCAGCTTGCCAGCTTTGCCTTCTCGCTCTCGGTGAGCACTTGCTCGCCGTGGAACTTCCCAAATCCAGCAACAGCCTTCCACGGAGGCATGGTGCGCTTCTGCGTGACCGTGCGGATCATGGTCGCCCAGGGCTTGACTTGCGCGTAGCTCGTCAGCGGCATCGGCCCAACATCCCCCGTGCGATGGCAGCGCACACAGCTTTTATTGAGAATCGGCGCAATGTCTCGGGTGAACGTTACGGGAGTAGACGAAGCGCTGGGCTTGCTCGGAGAAAACGTAATCTCGCAGCCCTCGGTCGAGGGAATGGTTCGCCATGGGGCAGGCTTGTCTTCGAGCAGCGCCTCCAGCACACGCTTCACGTAGGGCATGCGCACTTGGCCGGCCTGCCGGTTGTCGTCGATGCGCCCTCGGTAGCGCACCGTTCCCTTGCTATCTACGACGATCGCCTCGGGATAGCGCACCGCCCCCAGCTTCTGCGCGAGCTTTGCGTGTGGGTCTTTGATGCGAAGCAGCGTGAGATTCCGCTCTTTCGCCCAAGCGGAGAACGCCGCCTCACTCTCGGAGTCGTTGGGGTTGAGTAGGACAAAGCGAATGCCACGCGCCCCAAACTCCGTGCCCAGCGCCTGCATCCGGCTGGCGTACTGCTGGGCCACGGGGCACTGCGTCGAGGTGATGAAGTAGACCATAAAACCCTTCGCGGAGCCGGAGGGTGGCGAGCCTAAGCGAGCCGGGAGGTCTTTTTGCTTCACGGCTGTCGGCAGGGCGAGGAGGGGGATAAGGCTTAGTGACCAGAGTTTCATGGAGCCATTATCTGCCACTCTTGTCTGTGGCGCATCGGGCTGTAGAGCGAGATTTTTCTAGGCCGAATGGAGTAGAGCAAAACCCATCCCTCAGCCGATCCGAATTGATTTTTGTGTCTCTAAACTGAAAGGCGAAAGAGGAGACAGCCGCAATGGGTCTATTTCGCAGACAGATGGGAGTGTCCTTTGAGGTGAGCGTTCGCTCTAGTGAGACGAAGAATAAGCCGCAGGATGTGCGGGTGATTGTGCTTGGGGAGAAGGCACGCATTGAGTTTCTGTACGACGGCGAGGAGACGAAAAAAGGTGACTATGCCATCACGCTCGATGCCGGGAGGAGCTTCGCAATCGTCTCCGTCGCCAAAAAGACGATCTGGATCTAAAAACCGCGCTGGCGACCTGGGAGGGGGAAAGCTCCGCCAGTCCGACGTTTAAGCTGGCCCTAACTGCCAACATTAAGCAGGGGATCTTTCGGATTCCCGCGTCCATGAACGTCGAAGTGAACTATGTGCTAGCCCCCGCAGGAGCGAGTCGCCCGGCGTACAATCCGATGGTCGGGCTTCTGGTGCCGTCGCTCACCTCGCTTGCGCTCAAGAACAAAGCCTTCCGTGAGACGCGTGGCCCCTTTGTCGCGCTTCCCAAAGGCTTTGCGGAGAGCATGACCGTCCAGTTTGAGGTCAAGAGCAAGATCGCCAACCAAAAAACGCGCGTCACCGTCGAGTGCGGCCCCTCCACGCTGGTGTCTATCTCAGAGAGCCTCTTTACTGTCCCTAGTGGCTACAAAGATAAAGTAAAATAGGGCCGTATGGCCGTTTTTTCGAAAGCCTTTGCGGAGCGCGAGAACCTGGAGAAGATTGTCACGCTGGGCGATTACTTAGCCATCAAGCAGAACCTTGAGACGCAGGGGATGCTGCGCTTTGTCAAAGAGGGCGGGGAGAGCGGCTATAGCGCCCACAAGCTAAAAGATGCGGAGGCAGCGGCAAAGCTTACACGCTGGGTGGATGCTCTGAGCAGCGAGCGCAAGTGGCCGATTAAGCGCTTCACGGAGCAGATTAGTCCGATGCTTGCGGAAGAGATCGCCGTGGCCGTCGCGCCCTCACACAACCCCTTTATTTCCGAGACACCGATTCGGGCGCTGGCGCAAAAGCTCGCCGATTCTGGCGGGAGAGTGGACGCCACCGAGTGCTTGCGCCGCCACACCAAGATTCGGCGCATCGGCTACGGTGGGCCGAGCTACTCACACCTGCACTTAGAGACCATCGAAGTCCAAAACGAGACGCTCTTTTTCGGCAAGCCCGTACTGCTCCTCGACGACATTGCGCGCTCTGGCGCGACGTTAAAGGCCTGCCGCCGCCTGCTTCTCGACCACGGAGCCGCCGAAGTGCAGATGCTGGCACTGGGCCGTGTCTGGCGTGGCTAAAATACCGCTCCAGTGTTCCTGTGGAACTACCGATAACTGGAATGCGAAGCTCTGAGTTCTCCTTAGAGCCGAGAGCGAGACGAGACTAAACCCCGTCAGGCATATTACTGCCTGACGGTTTTTTTGGGGGCTCTTGCCAGTGCTGCCACATAGCCTGGCGCAGGGTGAAGAGGCACCAGCTCGTAGCGCTCCGCGATCCACGGCTCTGGTTCTGGCCAGACCGTACGCTTGAGAAGTGGCGAGGAGAAGCCGCCGCCCTCCGCCTTGATCACCGCCTCTTTGCGCGTCCAAATAGCAAAGAAATCGTCATGGGTGCGAAGCTGCCTGAGCTCGCTGTCTGTAAAAACACGACGGCCCAGCTCGTGGGGATCGAAGTCCGTTCGCAGCTTCTCGATGTCCACGCCCTCTGCCCCTAGTGCGATCAGCGCAAGGTTATTGCTGTGCGAGACATTGAAGGCGATGTCTGAGCACTGGGGTTTCCCTTGAGGGCCGTAGGTGAAAACGACCCCCTCTGGGGCAATGCCAAGCTCCTCGCCTAGCAAGAGCCGCAAAGCACTGCGGCAGGCCGTGTAGCGCTGGCGGTCTTGGGCAAAGCGAAAGCGCTCGGCGCGGGCTTGCTCGTCGGGCGAGAGGCAGGGGGAAGGAGTTGGCCTGTCCAGCTCAAGCTGCCAGACCACCACTCCCTCCGGTGCCTCTAGCGGTGTCATGCTGCCTGGATAAGTCGTAGAGTCGGGGGGGCGAGCCTCTGGGTTAGCTCCTCCGCGAGGGTCTTGACAAACGGCTCCTGGATTAAAAGATGATGGTCGCCGGGGATATCGCAGATCTCGACCTGCGGAAGTACCTCGCCCCAGAACAGGTGCGCATCCCACGGCTCACTGTGCTCTTGTGCTCGGAACAGAGTGACAGGGGCACTGTAGACTTCCGGGAAGTGCGCGTGGATCGCCGACTCTTGTGCTTGGCGAACCCGTCCCAGTGCCTCCCAGAACGCCTGCTCCGGCTCGGCGTTTACCATAGGTTTCAGCCGATCCTGCACTTTCTGAAGGCGACGTTTCAGATACTCGCCTTGGCTCTTGGTGTCGAGCTTGCGGAACATATTAAAGTGGGCCGCGAGCCGCTGCTTGGTGGTCTCGGGGTTGGTGAACTCTGGGTTCTGGCGGTGGTACTCGGGGGCGTAGCTGTCGAACATACCGACAAACTCTACCACGTGCCCGTTGCCTCGAAGCACACGTGCCACTTCCAGCGCGACAATTCCACCGGACGAGAACCCCGCAAGACGATAGGGGCCGTCCGGGTATTGCTGGCGAATCAGCGCAGCATAGTCTTGAGCCATGGCGCACATAGACTCGTGGGGCTCCGTCTCACCGTCCATACCCGCCGCCTCGATGGCAAAGACCGGCTGATCGTCTCCGAGGTGCTTGGCGAGATCCTGGTAGAGCACGACGATCCCCTGGACATGATGGATCAGAAAGAGCGGCGTGCGGCTGCCTTTAGGATTGATAGGGACGAGCGTGCCGCGCGCCATCTCCCCCGGCTCGTTCCTCGCCGTCCCCTCTTCCCCAACGGCTCGCACGCTCGTGGGAAGAGGGGCAATTCGTGCCGCGATTCCATTGGGAGTGGGGGTTGCAAAGAGGGCCGAGAGTGGGAGGCGCTTGCCAAACTCCGTCTCAATTCGGGCGAAGAGGCGAATGGCTTTGAGTGAGTCACCGCCCAGAGCGAAGAAGTCATCGTCGGGGGCGACGGACTCTAGCCCAAGGGCTTCGGCGAACAGGGCTTCTAGTTTTCCGCCAGAACCCACCCCGCCTTGGCCATCTCCCCGGCTTCGCCGACCCTCTTCCTGTGGCGCTCGTACCTCGCTAGGAAGAGGGTTGATGAGAGTGAGTTTTGCTTTATCTACTTTGCCATTCGCATTGAGTGGCAGCGCGTCTACGGAGACAATCGTGGACGGAACAAGGTAGGGTGGAAGTGCGAGCTGGAGGGCTTGCTTTAGTGTGTTTGGTTCCACCTCAGCTACCACATAGGCAACCAGAGTGCGGCTGCCGTGGGTATCTGTGGGGGCGAGGGCGGCAGCTTCGTGGACGCCAGGGAGACGACAGAGGGCTGCTTCAAGCTCCCCTAGCTCGACACGATTCCCGCGAATCTTGACTTGTGCATCGGCGCGGCCGAGGAACTCTATGCAGCCGTTGGGTTGCCAGCGTGCCAGGTCCCCCGTGCGATAGAGGCGCTCGCCACGCACCTCGACAAACGTCTCCGTCGTGCGCTCGGAATCGTTGTGGTAGCCGAGTGCGAGGCCATCGCCACCTGTGCAGAGCTCCCCGACAATCCCAATCGGGCAGGGTTGCCTGTTGGCATCGAGAATCCGAACGGTGGTGCCCGTGATGGGCTTGCCAATCGGAATGCTCGCGCCCTGCGTGTCGGCCTCCGTGATGGCATGGACACAGGTAAATGTCGTGTTCTCCGTCGGTCCGTAGCCATTGAAGAGGCGCGTCTGGGGGAGTGCCTGTATTGCCCTTGACACGTGCGGCGTTGAGAGCACGTCACCGCCAGCCAGAAGCTGCCGAACCCCCGTAAAGTCCGAGAGGCCACTGTCTACCAGCGCATGGAATAGCCCCGCCGTCAGCCAGAGCGTCGTGACGTTGTTTTTACGCACCGTCTCCCCCAGCTCTGAGAGGGTCAGCGGCCCCTCAGGAGCAACCACCAGTGTGCCGCCGTTGAGGAGTGGCCCAAAGATCTCCAGAAGCGTCGCATCAAAGGCGAAGGCAGAATGGAACAGAAAGGTTTGGTTGCCAAACTCCAGCCAGTCGGCGCCTTTGACGAGCCGTGCGATAGCCTTCTGCGCGACCTGCACGCCCTTCGGCGTGCCCGTGGAGCCCGAGGTGTAGAGGAGGGCGGCCAACCCTCCTCCCTCCGCTTCGCTCTTCCCTCCTCCGGGTGCCCTCTGGGCGTTTGGGAGGAGGGCTGTGGAGGAGGGCTCAATCACTGCGACTGCACCACTATCATTGCGCAGCCACTCGCGGCGCTCGTCGGGGTAGGTGGGGTCTATGGGAATATAGAACGCCTCGGCACTCAGAACTCCCAGAACACTCGTAATGGTCTGGAGCGACCGAGGAAGCTCGATGGCGACGCCTTGACCGTGCTGTACTCCCAACTCCCGGAGCTGTGCGGCAAGCGTATCGACGCTCGATTTCAGCTCGGCGTAGGTGAGGGACTGCGTGCCGTCGGTGACGGCGACGGCATCTGGCGTTTTCGTGACTTGCTCGGTGAAGAGTGTTGCGAGCAGTGCAAAGCTTCGTCCCACTTTTCCACCATCGCCCCAAGTTGCGAGCTGTGCAGATTCGGTAGGCATGAGCAGGGGAAGCGTGGCGATCTCGCTCTCAGGCTGCGCCAGAATGCCTTCAAGAAGCGTCTCAAAGTGGGCCAGCCAGCGCGTGATAGTCTCGGCGAGGAAGAGATCGGTGTTGTAGCTCGCCTCCACCTCAATTGTCTTGCCATCGTCCACTAAGTTAAAGCCCAGCTCGAACTGGTAGGCGACACGGGGGGCTTTGCTCATGTGGCTGCTAAGACCGACGAAGCCCAAGTCGCCGCCACCGGTGCGCTCTAGGTTGAACGTGGTCGAGATCAGTGGGTTGCGGCTCGGGTCGCGGGGCAGGTTCAGGGCGCTGACCAGAGTTCCAAAGGTGCAGTCTCTATGGTCGAAGGCATCGAGAATTTGCCGCTTGCGCCCTGAAAGAAGTTCGGTAAATACGCCATCGCCTGCAACACGGATGGGGAGTAAGTTGACGGCGTGGCCCACGAGAGGCGCGTCGGTCTCGACGGTCGTTTGGCCCGCCGAGGGCACACCGATCACGAGCTCACTCTGGCCCGTGAGGCGGCGCAGGAGGGTCTCGTAGGCGGTGAAGAGGGTCGCAAAGAGGGTCGCGCCTTGCTTGCCTGAGAACTTGCGAAGCGGGGCGACCAGGCTCTCAGGCAGAACGCGGTGAATACGGTCGCCGCGATAGGTAAAGACGGCGGGGCGGGCGTGGTCGGTGGGGAGTGCGAGCGGCGTGAGGTCACCCGTCGTGAGCTGCGCCTTCCACCAGCTGAGATCGAAGTCGTTGCGGGGCTTCTGGGCGAACTCGATAAAGCTGTAGGGGGCGGGTAGGGGCTTACCCGCCATGCCCTTGGCAAGCTCATCCAGCACCACTGCCCACGACCAGCCGTCGCAGATAATATGATGCGCCGTCAAAAGCAGAACGTGTCGATCCCCCCCCTGCCCCCGTCCAACGGGGGGGAGACAAGGTAATTCCTCATTGTCCCCCCCACCCAGAGGGTACCCGGCGGGGGGTAGGGGGGAAGTTAAGCGCACGAGCCGGGTCCGCAAAAGCGGCCCGTGCGCCAGGTCAAAAGGGTGAGATGCTTCGTCTTTCTGGAGCTGTGCAAGCCCAGCCTCATCCGTCTCTGTTATCGGGACATCGAGAGTGAGTGCTGGGGCGATGGTCTGCGTGGTGCCGTCTTCGCTAAAGCTAGCACGGAGGGCATCGTGCCGCTCGACAATGCGCTGGAGGCTCTGGTTGAGCTTCTTGGTATCCAAGTCTCCGTCGAGGTGCACTCCAATCGACTCGTTGTAGGACAGTGATGCGGTCTCGCTCTCGTGGGCTGCTAGCCAGACCTCGCGCTGCTGAGGCGTCGTGGGAAGTGTCACCGGCGCGGGCGGCGTTAGAAAGCTTGCCTCTGCCATGGCGGCGCAGGACTGCTCGAAGGCATCAAGGATAAAGTCTAGGTCAGCATCGGTGTGCTCCGTGGATAGGAACGATGGACGGTTCTCCCAGATATGGACGTTGCGCAGCCGCAGGTGGAAGTGGAGCAGGCCACCCACTGTCGCGCCGTGGGTATTGAGATAGAACATCGAGCGGAAGCGCTCCAGCGGGAAGGGGACGCCCCACTTCTTGAGGATGGCCTCCAGCTTCTCCCCGAACTGCTCGCCCCTAGCCGAGATCCGCTCGGCAATATTGGGGTCGGCATTCAAGCGATCCAGCACGGCGTTGGCGGCGGCCATGGCGATAGGATTGCGGACAAACGTCCCCGCGAAGAATGTCATCCCCACCGATGGGAACGAGTCATCACCGTACTCCCACTGCCCACCATCGAAGGCGTCGAGGAACTTGGCTTTCCCTGTGAGGGCGCCAATCGGGATGCCCGCCCCCAGGATCTTGCCAAAGGTCTGCATGTCCGGCTCGATCTCATAGACACCCGCCGCGCCACGGCGGCCTAGTCTAAAGCCATTGACGATCTCATCAAAGACAAAGGCGATCTCATGCTCGCTGGCCAGCGAGCGGAGCGTCTTGACAAACTCATAGGGGCGCAGGTCGGGGTGACGGCTCTGCACCGGCTCGACCAAGATGGCTGCGATCTCCCCCGCGCGCTGACGGATCGTCTGGAGCGCTTCGTCGGAGCCGTACTCCAGAATGATCGTCTCGCTCACCGCCGAGTTGGGAATTCCCGGCGCGATGGGGAACGACTTGCCACGGCCATTGCCCCGCACCAAGACTTCGTCGTGGACCCCGTGGTAGGCCCCGGAGAACATGACTACTTTATCGCGGCCCGTGACGGTGCGTGCGGCGCGGACCGCGGCCATGACCGCCTCGGAGCCCGTGTTGCAGAAGATCGCCCGCTCGGCCCCGACATAGGCGCAGAGCTTCTCCGCCACGGGGCCTGCCAGCGGCGACTGCGGCCCGACCTCGATTCCTAAATCAAGCTGCTTCTTCACGGCTTCGATCAGAAAATCGGGCCCGTGTCCAAAGAAGTTCAGCCCAAAGCCCATGGTCATATCGACATACGTATTGCCGTCGATATCGACAATCTGGCTTCCCTTGGAGCTCTTGGCGACAATCGGGTAGATCAGGTCTTTCCAGAACGGCTTGAACCCCGCCACCGCACGCGGATCGGAGAGTTTCTGCCGGTGCTGGATCGTGTACTCACGGGATTTTTGGGTCTTGGCGAGGTACTGCGCCGTCAGCTCCGCCAGATGCGCTTTTTGTTGTGGCGTGAACGCATCGGTGGCGGTCTTCTGGATCGGACGGAATGGCCCGTGGTTGCCTCCCCCCCCGTCTCCGTCCGTGGGGGCAGGGGGCACGTTGGGCGCAGACGTAATATTTAGCGTGGGCTTTTTTGCCTCCCCCGGCTCGCTGGGGCTCGCCACCCCCTCCGGCTTCGCGAAGGGGGGCACAGTTTGAGCCGTCACCACGCCACCCGACAATAAGGCTAGCTGTTGCTGCATAATGGCGAGCTGCTGGGCGACGAGTGACGGGACGGAGCTATCGCTGGGACTCCCCACCCCCCCAACCCCCGCCGCGCGGGGGAGATCAAAGGAAACTACCTTGTTTTCCCCCCGCTCAGCGGGGGCTAGGGGGGGGACTGTAGGTTCGGGAGCCAGCAAGCCATCCACGTAGCCTGTCAGCGCGGCCGGTGTCGAGAGCTCCTCCATGAGCTGGCGGAAGGCGAGGCTTACCCCAAACTGCTTAGCGAGGGCTTGTGCGGCTTGTGTTAAGAACAGAGAGTCAAAACCCAGCTCAGAGAAGCTGGCATCAGCGGTGATCTCGCTGGCGTTCATGCCCGAGAGGTCGGAGAGGGTCTCCTGAATCTCGGCGAGCAGGCGGGGTTTTCGGTCGGTGGCGGTTTGTGTGGACATAGGCGTCGTGATTTCGTGGGTGATTTCGGTTTGTTTCGGCTCGGCAAAGTAGCGCTGGCGCTCAAAGGGATAGGTTGGCAACCCGACGCGGCGGGCGGGCGTCGGCTCTGGCAGTGTTACTCCAGCAGCCCAGAGCTGGGCCAGCGGGTCGTCGTCGGTAGTGAGTGTGCGTGGCTTCTCTGGGCGCTGCTTTGCCAGCGTTGTGAGGATGCGCCCCGGTCCGCACTCCACAAAGATGTGGCTTGGGTTGGCAACCAAGACCGAGAGAGCGTTATCGAAGCGCACCGCATGGCGTAGCTGCTCGGCCCAGTAGCGCGGCGACATCGCGTCGTCTGTGGTTAGCCAGGTTCCAGTGCGGGTCGAGACAATGGGGAGTGTGGGCGCATGGCGTGGCACGGATGCCACGTAGCGCTCGAACTCCTCGAGAATCGGCTCGGTCATTGTGGAGTGGAAGGCGTGTGATGTCTTGAGTCGCTTACCTGCAACTCCCGTCGCTTCAAGTGCTTCGATCTGCTCAAATGCCCCGGAGGCCACACAGAGCTGTGGGCCATTCACGGCTGCCAGCGAGAGCCCGAATTGTTCAAAGAGAGGAGCCGCCTCGGACTCGGGCAGGCGGACGGCGAGCATGGCTCCACCACGAAGGCTCTGCATCAGCCGCGCCCGCTCAGCAAGAATCGTGAGTGCATCGGTGAGCGAGAACACCCCCGCCAGATGCGCCGCGACATACTCCCCAAGGCTGTGGCCCAGCAGGGCGCTCGGCGTGATTCCGTGTGCTTCGTAGTACTTCGCTGAGGCGTAGGCGATCGCAAAGAGCGCGGGCTGCGTAATGGCAGTCTGGCTGAGCGCGGCTTCGTCGGTGCCGAAGATGATCTCGCGGATATCGAGGCCGAGTGGCGCTTTAAGAATCTCGGCGCACTCGTCTACCGCGGCGCGATACTCGTCACTGCGCTCATAGAGCTGCTTGCCCATACCGCAGCTCTGCGCGCCTTGGCCAGGGAACAGAAAGACCACGGACGGACTCTCGATAGCCTTGCCCCATGCTCCGCGCTTCTTGTCCGTAAGCGCCGCAATCGCATCGGCGTGATCGGCGACACTCACCGCGCGTCGATGGGCAAACTCCCGCCGCCCGACCCGGAGCGTGTATGCAACATCCGTCAGAGAGAGCTCAGGGTGCTTCTCCAGGTGCCGTGCCAAGTTCGCTGCCGCGTTTTCAACGGCAGCTTCGGAGCGTGCGGAGAGGGTGAGCAAGGCTCCCCCGTTGGACGGGGACTGGGGGGGGAGGAGAGGTGCTTCACTCACCACCACATGGGCGTTGGTGCCGCCAAAGCCAAACGAGCTGACTCCGGCGATGCGCGTCTCGGCTTGCCAGGGGCGCAGCTCCGTATTGACGAAGAAGGGGCTGGTGGCCCACTCGATCTTGGGGTTGGGCTTGTTAAAGTTGATCGCGGGAGGAAGCTGCTGGTGCTTGAGCGCAAGGATCGTCTTGATCAGCCCAGCCACGCCCGAGGCGACATCGAGGTGCCCGATATTGGGCTTGAGCGTACCGAGGGCGCAGAACTGGGTCGCTTCGGTTGTCTCACGGAACGCACGGGTGAGTCCCGCAATCTCAATCGGATCGCCGAGTGGGGTGCCGGTGCCGTGCGATTCGACGTAGCTGATCTCGTCGGCGCTGACTCCCGCGAGAGCCTGCGCCATGGCGATGACATCGGACTGGCCAGAGATGCTCGGGGCGGTGAAGCCTGCTTTGTCGGCACCGTCGTTGTTGATTGCCGCGCCACGGATCACGGCATGGATGGTATCGTTGTCTTTGAGCGCGTCTTCGAGACGCTTGAGGACAACCACGCCCACACCGGACCCGAAGACCGTGCCGTTGGCACTCTCATCGAAGGCGTGTACGGAACCGTCGGGGGAGAGAATGCTACCCGGAACATAGGTGTAGCCCGTCTCTTGCGGCGAGTAGATCGCCACGCCACCGGCGAGCGCCATGTCGCACTGGTAGGACTGGAGCGCATTGACGGCATTTACCACAGCGACTAGTGAGGTAGAACAGGCGGTGTTCTGTGCCATCGCCGGGCCGCGTAGACCAAGCTTGTAGGCAACCCGAAGCGCGACATAGTCCTTCTCGTTGCCCAGCATCACCGTGATCGCACCCGCAGTGCGCTCTAGCTCAGGGTTCTGGCGCACCAGATGCCAGTAGGTGTTGTTGCTCATGCCCGCCCAGACACCAATGTTGCCGGGGAAGCTCTCGGGGACATAGCCCGCGTCTTCCAGAGCGCTCCAGCACGCTTCGAGAAAGACACGCTGCTGAGGATCGGTGGCTTCGGCCTCACGGGGCTGGAAGCCAAAGAAGCCCGCATCGAACGCCTCGGCTCCCTCTAAGGTGCCGCGCACGGGTACATAGTCGCCCCCCCCGCCCCCAAGATTGGGGGAGCCCGTGTGGGGGAAGCGTGTGACTGAGCAGATTCCCTGGCTCACATTTTGCCAAAATGTCTCCAGATCAGGGGCACCAGGAAAGCGCCCCGTTATCCCCACAACCGCGATACCCTGAATTTCGTCCATAACTCTCCGCCTTTAGTGTCGGCGAAGTCGAGCGATTGCTTCACGTTGTCGCGTGGCTCTATCGCGAATCTGGCTATTTTGCGAGGAGACATTAGCTCCCCTGTTATCGGGGGGGGCAACTCTCGCTGCTAGTGCCTTCGCACTGGGATACTCAAACAGCTCGACAAGGCTCAGCTCGACATCAAAAAGCTCTTTGATCCCGTCGCGCACCATCGGTAAGAGAAGCGAGTGCCCCCCGATATCGAAGAACACATCGTCGCCCTTCAAGACTTCACTGGTTCCCATCACCCGCTGCCAGAGCGCTAGGATTTTCTCCAACGGACTCCCCTCCTCCCGTTGTTCTCGGGAGGAGGGGCTGGGGGAGGAGGGCGGAGCAGGCAGTGCTCGCCGATCCAGCTTGCCGTTGACCGTCATAGGGAAGCTCTCAAGGTGCACAAATGCCGTGGGCACCATGTAGCTAGGGAGCAGCTCTCGTAGGTACGTGGTAAGAGCCGCCGTCTCGGGCTTCTGGCCCAGTGTGTAGCCGACTAATTTCTCATCGTGCAGGGCGACCGCGCTCCCACGAACACCGGGGAACTGCACGAGGGCAGCCTCGATCTCACCCAGCTCAATCCGGTGCCCACGGAGCTTGACTTGCAGATCGGAGCGCCCGATATAGTCTAGCTCACTGTTGGGGAGCACCGAGACGAGATCTCCCGATTTATAGACTCGCTGGCCCTGGTAGCAGACAAAGCGTTCCTCCGTTAGCTCGGGGCGCTTGAGATAGCCACGGGTAACGCCCAAACCACCGACCCAGAGCTCGCCATTGACCACGTGCATGTTCCAGCCCGGAAACGCCACGCCGATCGGGCTCACGGTAGAGTCGGTATCGGCAGTGAGGATGCGCCGGTAGCTCACAAATACGGTAGTCTCCGTGATGCCATAGAGGTTCCAGAGCGCGGGGGCTTGGTCACCATAGCGTGCAAACCAGGACTTTAGGCTTGCCACTTCGAGCTTCTCTGCCGCGAGAATAATCGTGCGCAGTGAGTCTAGCTTGGGGGCGTTTTCGTCGGCGGCCATGAGCTGGGCGAAGGCCGTCGGGGACTGGTTGAGAACCGTCACGCCCTCACGACGAAGTAAGGCATGAAAAGCATCGGCGGCACGGCGCTCGGAGTCTGTGGGAATGACGAGCCGTCCTCCGTGGAGCAGGGCCCCCCAGATCTCCCAGACGGAGAAATCAAAGGCGTAGGAGTGAAAGAGCGTCCAGACATCGCGCTCCGTGGCAGCAAATGCCGGGTTGTCAAAGAGGGGCAGGACATTGCGGTGCTCGACAAGGCACCCTTTGGGTTGGCCGGTCGAGCCAGAGGTATAGATGGCATACGCAAGGTTTTGCGTTGTGGCGTGGTTGCCTGGCGCATCAGATCGCTCGTCGGAGCCAACTTCGACCACCGTTGCCGAGGTTTCGGGACGCGCCATGCCCCCTTGCGTCACCAGAACGCTTGCCTCACAGTCTGCGAGCTGAAAGGCAAGACGATCAGCGGGGTAGGCGGGGTCAAGGGGGACATATGCACCTCCGGCTTTTAGAATTCCCAAGATCCCGATCACCATCTCAAAGCCACGATTCACCAAAAGTGCCACGAGGGTGTCTGGGGCGACCCCTTCCATAATCAGGCGATGTGCCAGTGCATTGGCCCGCGCATCGAGCTGGGTGTAGGTCAGCGACTGGCCAGAAAACGTCAATGCAGTGGCGTCAGGGGTTCGCACGACCTGGGCTGCGAAGCGTTCATGGAGCGTTTGCATAAGATTATCTCACTAAGATGTGCCGTAGCTTATTTATGACCCGGCGAGGAAACTGGCGCACGTTAAAGAGCGCCGGATTCTTGAACGGAAGTAGTGCATCCGAGAGCGCTTTTTCAACTTCAGGATTCTTGAGTTTATTGTCGTCCAAAAAACGTTGAATCCAGAGGAGAATTTTATGTTTTGCAGGGTTGGCTTTACCCAGAGCCCACTCGCCTCTTGCCATCGCTTGATGGCAGCAGTTATCGGGGTGCTGCCGGTAAAGATTCCAGGTATGTGTCGCCGCATAGACTGGGTATCTCGTGAACAATCGGGTATAGAGCACGTTGTCTTCATAGAGCCCTTTAAAAGTCTCGTCCCAGCCCCCGACTTCACGAAGGATGTGAGTTCGAGCCAGGAACTCGGAGGTGCAGGGCTGAAAGCTCTCATCATGGAGCCAGTGGATGAGCATTTCGGGAGGGGAGATCAGGCGGTCTGCCGGAAGCTCACCGAGATTCAGCCAGTCTGGTTGGGTGGTAGCAGGCGACCAGGAGTGCCAGATCGTACTGCGTCCAAATACCGCAGCAGCTTCAGGGAAGCGCTCAAGGAGCTCGACTTGTTCGGTAAGCTTATTGGGAAGCCAAAAATCATCCGCATCCAGCAGAGCCGTATACTTACCGCGAGCATGGGCTAGTCCCAAGTTGCGGGTTGCACTCATACCACGATTGAGGCCACCCGGATGCTCAAGGTACGTGATGCGACTGGGATGCTGCTGTGCATACTGCCGCGCAATCTCCGTCGAACCGTCCTGGGAGCCATCATTGACAAGTAAAAGCTCCCAGTCGGTAAATGTCTGTGTAAGAACAGAGTCCAGTGCTTCTGTGAAAAAACGTCCAGGGTTATAAAAAATAACCACAACAGAGACGCAGGGTTTGACTGTCATATCTCCTGCCTTATGCAGGAAACGTGCCGAATGTTCTAAAGTTTGTAGTCTATAAGCTCTTTCAGAAAAAGTTGATCCGGTTGGTTAGGATTATGGACGATGTAGCGCACCTTAACCATGCCAACACCAGGAGCAAACCAGCGGGTGGTCCAGTAGGTGCTCGTCCCTCCCGATGTCGTTGTCTCGAGAATGGAATCCACGCGATAAGCCGTAAATGTCCCTCTTGGGACGGTTACTTTCTCAATTGCCTTTAAGCGAGAGTGGCCTTTGCTCGGGACAAGGGAGTCTCTGAGTAGCACTCCTCCTTGCCAGGTAATTGACTTGTCAAAATTTAAGGGAAATTGCAGCAGAGGCATCGGAGGTTTCATCGTGACTTTATCATTCCCTCCAGACGACGAGAGATGAGTAATTTCTTGGGGTGTAATTTTAAAGAGTTCTTCCCGGGGTTTGCCTGAGATTTGAGCACTTGCAAGAACGGCAGTTTCCGCACCTCGACTCGGTTGAACGACTACTTTTTCTTGCTCTCCCTTTGTATTAACCAGACGATAGATCCAGTATCCACCAACGGGTGTTGGAAACAATGATTTTTTCGGAGGTGTAGGTTTCGTATTGATTTCATCGGGGAGATGGATAAAACTATCGTCTGCACCGCTTGCAACCCTAACGTTTTTACAGCTTGTAAGTAGTGGGATAAAGCACATCAGTAGAAAATAATGGTGTTTCATTCGCCTGATTTTCCCATCTTTAGTAGATCTCTATAGATATTACGCGAAATTTCGTGGACTCCACGCTGAGCATTCAGTCCTGTTGAATCTTCTTCTTCATTAAATGCTGCATAAATGCGAAGAATTACAGATTGACGTCCTAACACAAGTGCACCATAGCCTGTTCGAAGGCGTGCAGGTAAATCACGAAAGTTTCCCATCATTGGTTCGCTGGTGGTATAACCATCACGGCCTTGCTGCCAGTAGTACATGATAATACGCACTTTAGGTTCACTACGTTTCCGAAAGATCATCGCGCGTACGGTGGCACTTCCAGGGCCATCAAGAGGGAATTCTTTTAGAGATGTAAATTCCCAGACCCCCGTACCACCGACACAGACCGTCGGGTCATGAAAGTTCTCGAAGGGGCCAGCCGTAACCAATGTCGCAAGGACGGAGTCTCCTGTGCCATTTGAGAACTCAACGCTTGATGCACGAGGAAACCCCAGAATAGAGAGTGTTTCCTGAGATACCGGCTGATTTATCCCTTCCCAGGAACCAATGGTGGTTGAGATACTTGGGAACCAACCACCAGCCCACTCTAGTCTTTTTTGCGAAAAAAGACTCAGTGCTGCTGTCACTCCGACAATGGTTGACAATTGAATAAAGAGTCGTTTGTTCATGTTAAAGCTACCTACCTACCCTTATTTTTCTTACGCTGTGCCCGGACTCGATCCGCTTTTCGCAATCGAGAATCAAGATTACGATTAGTTCTACCCACCCATTGTCCTACTTTAACAAAAAGAGGGACTGTTTTATCAAAAGTCCAGATAATAGGATGAAAAATTAGATTTATAAACCCACCTAGTGCTGTCCCAAAAGATACAGATTTCGTAATAGCTTTATCAATAGGGCGTTGTATGGCATTACTTGTCATTTTAACCTTAAGTGAAAGTGGTTGAATCCATGAAGGCATCCGGAACGGAGGAATATATTTAATGAGAAGAAAACCTAGTGAAATGCCGACGAATGTTATTATCCATGAGTTTGTATTTGCGAAAAAAGCTGCTATATTTGGATTTCCAGATGAGAAAAAACAAACCAATACGAAACGCATTAGATAGATTATTGATGTGGCTATACACCCAACTAGGATTTGATAAAATATCTTAGACGTTTTATATAAATGATAAAGTCCATAACCCCAAAATATAAGAATGGCTGAAAAAAAACCTTGGCTACCTGAAATGCCAAAAGGTAGAGGTATTGTGCCATAGTTTATAACAAGTGCATCTCCGTTAATTATTACACTATTGCCTGTACGGATAAATATCTGTTGGATTAATAATATGCTGATGCGCTGGAACAACTTTTCAAGTTGTCCAATAATGCTTTCGGGTAGCCAAGGAACTATAGCTAATAAAAACAAAATTGGAGGCATAAGAGGACGTAATATTTTCCTACTATATATCCGTACTATTATACCAAGGAGAATTAGTACGAGCCCTAAAATTCCTGCCAATGCTAGTCGGGAAAAATGCGCAAAAAAATAGAGTATACATCCGATAATTAAGAGTGTTAGGCTTCCTGATGGGATTTTTTTAGAATTTCGTTTTTCCCCATGGTTAACCTTTATCCACATGTCCCCATGGTTAATCTTTATCCACGAGATAGCGATTAGTTGTCTGCGTCCCCAAAGTATGAAGAGAAACCCAGGCAAAACAAATGGCTGGGCTGCTAACAGAGAGTAGTGATACTGCCAGAAGTTTTCCATCCAATGAAAGGGGATAATCCAAGCTGTCAAATAAATTAAAAACAGAAAGCACCAGTATTTTTGCGACTTAAGTAAAGCCCATAAATTTTGAAGATTGTCCATTTTTCTATTCTCCTCGTATCATGTAGCGTTCTAAATCTTGAACTGCTGGTCGTCCATCATCGGCATAGCTTCGTCGTATGAAGCCAATGTCCCGAGAGAGCCAACGGACAGAGGGGAAATGAAGAGGAATATCATTAGGACGAATCATAGAAATTACGGAATCAAGTCGGTAGGCTTGAAATCTACCCATTTGAGTTTGAAGAGTTTCTAAAGAAGTAACACGGCAGTACCCTGTTGCTTCGTATCGCTTTGATTTAAAAAGAATATTTCCTTTCCAATTTACTTCATCACCTTCATGAAAGGAGGAAGCAAGCAAGCGCATGGGAGGATCGAGTCGCAGAAGATCTACTTGTTTTTCACCAAAAGCCATCAGCCAAATCCCTGCTGCGTCATTGCGATAAACCTCTTGACGCCACAGTGAACCGTTCCTAAGGAGCTTGACGAGCAGCCCATTTTTCCCCGCAACTTGGATAGGACCGACAACCTCGATTTTATCTTTTGTTTTGTTTTTCTCACTGATTGCAGTCATTTCCCAGTAATTTCCAGGAGCAAGTGGCAGAAGAGGCTTGCTCTCTATTCTTTGTCCATTACTTTGGAGGTTTTTGAGATACTCAATGTCTTCTCCCCCTGACGAGAGCTGTGAAGTACAACCACTAATAACACTAAGAGTCAAAAACAATATCACTAAAGTAACTCTCATGATTTTTCCTTCGTGTTATGTTTATAGATACTATGGGCAATACGATCTAGTGTACGTCTAGCCTGCGCACCATTTTTGTCAGACGATGCAATGTTTACATATAGTCGCGCAAGACATATGGGTTCATTTCTAATTAGATCTAAGCCATTTAAACGAAGGCGCTCTAAGAAATTAGGCTCCATACTACGGTCACCAAATAATGTCGTACTCCCTCTAGGTGACTGTAGCCAAGCATAAACCAACAGGCGCTGCTCCGTGTTGGGGACTTTTAAGATCCAGGCGCGGACAAACTTATCAGGCCCGAAGAGAGGTAAGCTTCGCTGAGCACTAATTTGTAGCTGAGAAAACAGATCAGGCTCACGGTAAGACTCGAAAGAGTGGGGAGCAATAAACTGGCACCGAACTCTTTCATCAAGAGGATTGCTAAACTCTAGTCCCTTAGTATGAGCCCCTCCCAGGATTCCTAATGTTTCTTGTGATAGAGGTATCTCTGAAACATTCCAGGAATCAACAGTGATTGGTGCTTCTAAAAGCCATTTAGATGTACGGTTTTGGCGAGCTAAAATTATAGACATGATTAACACAAGAAACAGTAGTAATATTCCCATGCTTTTAATACGCTGATCCAGTACGGATGTTTCATTCATACTACAATCTCTTGGTTTCTTATATGTGATCGGAGAATTTTTTTGCAGAAGGCATGAACTACTAGCAGACACAAATATGTTGTTAATATAGTCGGGATGAACAGTAATTGGTTTTCGAGTAATTTTGCAAAATCCGGTGTGATTCGAGCGATAATGCCCAGGAGTGTCAGACGGAGTGCATTGCCAAGGAATGTGACAAATGCAGCAACTACTAAAACAACAAGCCCCCGAAGGAACGGACTTCTTCGCCAACCAAGGTAGCAGATTGTGCTCACGAGCACAAAACAAAAAATCCCGACACCACTAAGGGTTGGATAGATAAAAATGGTGTGTCCGGCATCTTGAATGACAACGATTGCTCCTTGGATCCTCGTCTTAACTCCTATCAGTCCAAGGGTACTGCCCATCATTGAGGCGGAGATTACTTGAAATTTTTGCACAATTCCAGAGAACAATCCGATGGGCGGGGGGATGGCCAGCAAGAGGAAAGCCAGTGGTGTCAGCATAACCCGCAACAGAAAAGGACCAAATAGGTACCAAATCGCACCTACGACCATGACCCAGATGCTAAAGATCATGAGAGGAGGCATCGCACCAATCTGACTCATCAAAAGTAAGGCTCCCCCAACTATCACGAACACTATGTTGCCTGAACGACGAGCATCTTTTGGGTTGGGAAAGAGTGTGGTCAGCTCCTCATGTGTCCGGTTCCATTCGTCGCGGCGTGACCAAGCAAGCAGAGCAGCACCTGCAGGGACACAGACTTGAAAGAAGAGCTGGGAGCCTTCGCCGAACCAAAGACCTGCTCCACTTCGCAGTAGAAAGCCCAGAAGAATAAAAAAAGGGAAGATAACCCAGACCCAGCGCCGAAGAAGCTGAGAAAATTTGATCGTTGGAGGCACAGTCGCTGGAGTCGTGTCGGAAGTCACAGTAGTTGTCATTTTACCATAGTAAGTGTTAGATTTAGTGCTTTTGGGCAATCCGGGCCGCGAGCGCAAAGAGACCGATGAGACCGGTCAGTACAACCCCAATGGTAGCCCCAAAATATTCGGGGGCCCCTAAGTATTGGGAAATCCATGCGCCAATAAATCCCATTAAAACCGTTGCAATTGACCAGCCGACAAATGTTCTCCACCAATACGGTCTCTGCAGTTTCATAGTTCCTGACTGCCTTGCTTTTTTTGTTTTACGGTGAGTCGTGCTTGGCTGCCAATATTTTGTGGATCGAAGAGCTGCGCCTGAATCCCCGTTAGTGGAGCCAGTAGAGCCTCCGCATCCGCAAGACGATTGGCGTTTAGATAGGCAACCCCTAGCGCGATTCGCCAGCCCCAGTTGCGGCTAATATCCCTAAAGAGAGCAATACCGCAGAAGAGTGCCCCAAGCCCAAAGAGCACGTTTTCAAGCCAGAGCCGACCCACCCACAGCGGCTTTAGGAGAGTCAGTAGCAAGCCCCATGCCACAAGGCGCACGAGAACTAAGACGACAGCTCTCAGCTGACGGCGGAGAAGCTGCCTAAGAGCAACCTCTCGCTCAGGTAGCGAAGTTTCGGTAGGAGATTTTGACTGCGGCACAGCTCATTGTACCGCTATAAGGCGTGTTGAGAGCTATGCTGCACGGCCGCCAGGGACAATAGTGAGATGTCCGCAGGCGCGAGCCACAAAAGAAGGGGGGGGAGGCTCAGGCTGGTTTTTTCGCTCAATGACCACCCACTCTGCCACCACTTTATTGTCTTCGACGAGCGCAAGGCGGCGCGGTCGGCGGGGAATTTCAAGATCGCGCTCAGCGGCCCACTGTGCGATTTCCCGACGTGCTTGGGCACGGCTCTGCTGGTCACTGGAGACCAATAGGCAAGTTTTATTGGTGCGTGTCGGAAAGATGTTGATCATGAACCTAATATCGGCTACATCGCACTTTTGGCTCAGGGGACTTGAGAGAAGAACCGGTAAATTCGCCAGCATGGTAACGAAGTCGGGGAGTCGGGCGTATAATAGAGCCATGTCTACTGAGCCCTTGGCGACATCGAAATACGAAAAGCCCGCTTTCCCCTACCTGGCTCCCTTTGTTTTGGGTATCCTATTTTTCTGTTTGTACGGGCTGGGAAACTGGCCAGGGATGCCTGGCTTTGCCGAAGGGCAGCAGTCTACACTTGGTTTTCTCGGTTACCGCTGGGCGACAGATCCTAGCGCCACGCATGGCTGGCTGATCATTCCCATTGCCACCATGGTCGTCTGGTACAAGCGCGAGAAGCTGCGTCGCACGCCTCTCAGCTCCGATAAGCGGGGGCTGTGGGTTGTGTTGCTGGCGCTCCTGATGCACCTCTCCGAGAAAGCGCTGGATCTCAATGGGCCTTCACCGCTCTCGATTCCTATCTTTCTAGCAGGAGCTGTCTGGTACTTGGCGGGAACGGCATGGCTACGGGAGCTGGCATTTCCCCTGGCCTACCTGACGTTCTTCTTGCCCATCCCCGGTGGCCTGACGCAGCCTGTCAGCTTTCCCCTCAGGCTGATCGCCACCAGTGGGAGCAAGTGGATTGTCGAGCACCTCTTTAATGTCCACATGACCGGAGCGGGCATGGACATGGAGTTCCCCTTTCTCAAGACCGGCGAGGCAGTGCGTGTGAAGATCGCCGATCCGTGCTCGGGAATTCACTCGCTGATGGCGATCAAGGCGCTGCACGCGATCACGGCCTATATCTCGCGGCTGGATCTCAAATGGAAGTGGGTGCTGTTCTGGCTCGCGCTCCCCATCACGCTGGCAGCCAATGTCATTCGCATCACGCTCTTGATTCTGGTGTGTACCTACTACGATCCGAAGTTTGGGCTGGGAACATTCCATGACGCGTCGCCGTATCCGCTCTTTATCATCGTACTGCTTCTTTTGGTGAGCATTGGCCGATTCCTAGAGCGCGTGACAGGCGGCGAAAAGCGCTGGAAGGCACGCCAGGAAGCGGAAAAAGCGGACTGGGCAGCCAACCCGGCTCCCGCAAAATGGAACCGGACGGGGGGGGCTCCGAAGCTCATGCCACTTGGTGCGATGATGGCGGCGACCCTGATAATCTCACTCGTGGCCTCAGCTCGCTCGACGTTTAAAGCGCCCTCGGTGGACGTGAAGATGATTCCGGCGGAGCTGGGGCGCTGGAAATGCCCTGAGGGCGATATCTCGGATGCGGCACTGGCCGAGTCGGACTCCTACTTGATCCGGCAGTATGTCCGTGATGATGGCCAGCAAGTTCAGCTTCTGGTGGTCTACCGGCGCTACGGACGGCGTGAGTTTGCGCACCGGCCCGATCAGTGCTTCCCAGCGGGTGGCTATGTCCAGCTCCTCAAGGACACGACAACACTTCCTTGGGCGGGGCGTGAAGACACGGCAGTACACATGCTCTTCGACGGGAGCAAAGTGGAGTACAGTGAAGGGAAGTTTGGGGTGCCCGTGGCAACCGTCAGCTATTTCTTTGCTTCGGGGAACCGTACGGAGTCGGACTTTATGCGCCAGCAGCTCATCATGGCAACGGAGCGGCTCTTCCCGAATAAAAATGGGTGGACCTTTGTGCGCTTAGTCACCCATCGGACAACCACGGACGAGGCAGCTCTGGCGGCACAGAAAGACTTCATGAAGACCTTCGAGCCGGAGATACGGAAAATCATTACCACAGATCCTGAGACCGCAGGGAAAGAGGGCGCGTGACGGAGATAAAGCCACTGCGGCTGGCGGTATTTATCGGGACGAAGGGGCGTGGCTCCAACCTGATGGCGATCTACGGCGCAATGCAAGAGGGACGGCTGAGCGGTGAGGTGGCCCTAGTGATTGGTACCAAACCCGATGCCCCCGCGCTCCTGCGCGCACAAGAGGCAGGGATTCCTGTGGCGGTGATCGCTCCTAGTGACGACTACGAGGCCAAGCTCCTTGTCGCCTTAGACCAGGCTCATGCGAATACTATCGCCTTGGCGGGGTATCTCCGGAAGCTCCCCGAGGCGGTGGTGCAGCGCTTTCGCAATCGGATCGTCAATGTGCACCCGGCCTTGCTTCCGGCGTTTGGTGGCAAAGGAATGTACGGCCACCATGTTCATGAAGCCGTCGTTGCCTACGGCTGTAAGGTCAGCGGCTGCACGGTGCACTTTGTGGACTCCGAGTACGACACGGGCCCGATTGTCCTTCAGCGGACGGTGCCCGTGCTCAATACCGATACCCCGGAGACTCTGGCGGCCCGCATCCTTCCTGAGGAGCACGCCGCCTATATCGAAGCCCTCCAGCTTCTCGCCGAAGGGCGGATCTCGCTGGAGGGGCGACGGGTGATGATTACCAGCGGTAGTCCACGGTCTTAAGGAAGACGCGGGAAAGAACCATGTGGCCCGTGGGGCTGGGGTGGACTTTGTCGCCTGCCAGAGCCCCGAAGGCCATGCTCTTAAGCGCTTTGTCGTAGGCGGCTTGTGTGTCCCCAAAGCGGCAACCATGCTCTTTTGCGATCTGGCGCACCAGCTTGCCGTACTCGTCCATTCGTTTACGCATCGGCTGGTCGCGATCCGGCTCGACATAGAACGGTGTCAGAAGGGTGATTCCCTTGACCAGTGGCTTTGTCTGAAGGAGTAGCTCGCTGTAGGTCTTGACAAACTCCTCGGGGAAGACGCTATCGGGGTTGTTGGTGCCTGAAAACTGCCGCCAGACATCGTTGGTGCCGATCATAATACTCAGCCAGTCCGGCTTGAGGTCGATGACATCTTTCTGCCAGCGTGCCTTTAAGTTCCGAATGGTATTGCCGGATATGCCCGTGTTTAAGACGCGAATCTTGCGCTCTGGGTAGGTTGAGCCCAGCAGCACGTTGACCTGCGCGGGGTAGCCGCCGCCCAATCCACTGCCCTCACCGACGGGCCGTGCCCGTCCTGCATCCGTGATCGAGTCGCCGATAAATAGCAGCGTCCCACCTTCAATCTTCATAGTGCTCCAATTCCTTGTAAAAATGCACGGGCGATGGTCATGTG
>Ga0315904_10002636_pt1 | contig 27524 bp, 42 predicted proteins | sample LakEriMetagenome_6_FD_203529 | JGI IMG/M metagenome (GOLD analysis project Ga0315904, IMG submission 203529) | Freshwater fungal communities from buoy surface, Lake Erie, Ohio, United States - Buoy 12 MA120 | ecosystem: Environmental > Aquatic > Freshwater > Lake | place: USA: Lake Erie, Ohio...
ATGGACGTAACTACAACAATCAGGCGTCTGATCGCTGCCCTTTTAAGAGGCGATCGCACTGACGCTCTTGAACTTACAGAAGCCCTTGATTCTTGGCTCGACAAAGGTGGATTTATTCCTGAGACCAGTGCGATCGTTTCAACGCTTGAAGATCTTTGCGATCGGTATGGAGAGTAGCCGTAATTTAAGACAAGTCTAAACTACTACAATCAAAACTATGGATTACTCTTCTGTATATACTGACGGCGCTGATATGGACTGGAACCCACTCGGAGCCATATTGCTATCCCATCGAATTCACAATCTCCCCGACTCCTCCCCTCAACAAGTTTACGCGCAGATCCAAAAGGATCTGGACATGCTGACTACGGGAGTTTTTAGGGTTGAAGACATTGCTTTAGCCTTGGAATTGTACGCCCCAAGCAGGATTGCGGACAAGGATATTCCAGCCCTGACAAGAGACATAAACGAATGCACTTGCCAAGGAGAGTACCCTGTAACCACTGAGGCTTTGCTGATCTACATCGCAAATTTTGAAGCTGAACTCCTAGATCCTGACAGGATAATTGAAGATGAAGTTTAAAAATAATCGATTACTCATCTCTTTTAGTGGCGGAGAAACAAGTGCTTACATGGCTTACAAGCTCCTTGAGCAGTATCGCTATACCGACACTGAAATCGTTGTGGTCTTTGCCAATACTGGGCAGGAACACGAGGAAACACTTCGGTTTGTTGACGCTTGCGATAAAGCCTTTGACCTGAACTGCGTTTGGATTGAGGCGCTTCCGCAGTATGTAAGAGGTTCTGGCACTCTAGCTAAAATTGTAGACTTCGAGTCTGCAAGTCGTAATGGGGAGCCTTTTGAGGCTGTCATAAAGAAATACGGCATCCCACACAGGGCTAATCCCGTATGCTCTAGAGAGTTAAAACTTGTACCCATTCATGCCTATATGAGAAGCATCGGGCGGAAGAAAAATACCTACACTTCGGCTGTTGGCATCCGCGTCAATAAGTTCTGGGGGTCTCAGCCATTCCGACTGCCCATAAAATCTTGGGAAGGCAACTGCAAAACGTGCTGGAAAAAGAGTAATCGCAAGCTCTATGCGATCGCTAGACAAAATCCAGAATGGTTCGACTTCTTTGCCGAAATGGAATTTCGATATTCCTCCTTTACTCCCGAAGGTAGGATCAACAGTGGAAAGCCGCCTCACTTCTTCTTCAGTCGAGGCAGGGATGTTACACAAGTCCTAGAAGCAGCATATTTAGGTGAATTCCTCCTCCCTGATGACGAGAGATTGCTAGGGCTTTCTCCTGATATTGAGTTGGACGTTCTTTCGACCTGCACAGAAAGCTGCGAAGCTTTTTATTAAAAATTACACAAAAATGGCATAAAACACGGGCATGAAAACAATAGTCCGCTTTCATCTTAGGCGTGGTGAACATTATCGCCACTGGCAGGTCAAGCGAGGGTCGGAAGTCCGCTACTACTGTCCCTCGCAGTACAGTCTCATTCTATGGGGTTGTCGCCTCCAAAATCACGCAAAGACAGCACAAAAGATCCACGATGGCGCAGAAAAATCGGTTTGCGCTTGGGTTGAATGCGAGATGGTTGAAGTACACCTTGACTACCCGCAAGAAATTGCGGCTCAAGGTGAGATTACTTACAATCCTCGCATTACGCCGCACTGGATTCGTGATGGTGAAGCTTGTGACAAAGCTGAATTTCACCAAATGATTACTTATCAATCACAACTATATTGGGTGCAAGAACATGCAGACAATCTCCTACAGCTTTGCTAGTTCAAGGCAGATTCAAGAGTCCGAGTTTCACGTCATGGAGGAATTAACCCCTAACGGGTACTGGAATTTTACTGCGATCGTGGAGGACATTCGATTTCACAAGATGTATATCGATGACGGCTCTCTGCGGAAGCAAGATCTTCTTGCTATGTTTCGCGAGTACATCCAGTCTGAACTGCCCAAAATCTTTGTAAACGAGGCTTAAAGTCATGGATAAAATGATCGCTATTAATTACAGTTGGTGGTTCGCCACCAACGAGAAGAGGGCTATCCCCAGTCGCTTTGAAGCTCTTCTTGAAGATGCGGCAATGAACCGCATCTTTGAACAATTAAAAGAAGGGTGGTGTCACGAAGGGGAGCTTTCCGAGACTCTATACGATGGGAGGAAACCCGTAGAATTTCGAGGTTGGTGGAAATTTACCAAGGGTGCTTAATCATGGATTCACAAGTTCAAAACGCGATCGCATCTTACCAAGAAGCGCAAATCGCATTCGACGAAGCCACAGCTAAAGCCCAAGCATCCCTAGAAGCTTGCGGATGGCAGTGGGTGAAGAAGGATATTTCTGGGTATAGCGAGTCTGGCGACTATCAATACTGGAATGCGATCGCCTTGTAAACCTATCAGATAAACAAAATCATGAACGAACAACTGCACGCCAAAATCGACGGATACCAAGAATCACTCCAAAGCCTTCGCGAAGAAGGGCAATCGTTGAGAGATCGACTCACGAGTGAGGGCTGGCAGCCTATCGAGAAATTTCTAGATTTGGGCTACAGCTACTGCTTAATCCATCCCGATTTGTTGTCCCTTTTACAGTCCAACAGAGATCTAAGCCATGACGAGGAAGACGACGTTCATTTCCTCAACAGGGAACTTAGCGCGGACGAGTGGGAGCAGATCGTTGAGTTACCCCTATTTTAGATATGCAGACCCCACAAACATTTGAAGAATTCAAAGCCCTAATACACGGGATGAGAGATCGAGAGCGATTCGTTTTTGATCTCTCAAATCCCAACGAGGAGGAGGGTAGTGAGGTTGAATTCTACTTCACGATTCGGAGAGATCCAGATCATGAACCTCAAGGCAACCTTTATTACCAGTATCGCGATTCCCTTGGGAGACACCGAAAAGCGGAAGGTGACGACTTAGGAATGGAGAAGGGCAACAAGCGAATCACCAAACTTGGTGACGGTCAACTGCAAACATATTACTCTTGGCTAAAAAAATGAAAATTATTGAGTTTCCCGATCACCTAATCCAAGAGCTTGAAGCTGCTCTTGGCGCACACAATAGCGATGTCATTAGCTCTATTTTCTCGCGGCATATCAGCGACGCAGTGATTGCTGTTACTGCTGAGGACATTGCTGCTCAGGCGATTGAGTGGGCAAACTTTCAATGGCCTGAGCATGAGGCGATTGATAAGTACTTTGACTTTAAGCGCTATTCTTTCGTTCAAGATACCCTGCTTAAAGAGCTTCTTGATATTGAGGCGATCGCCAATCAAATCCAAGATGACTGGGATATGAACTCAAGTACATCGGCGGAAGCTATCTATGAAGCTCTATTTGCGATTTACAAAGAGTCCGCAATTCTGAACAAAATTTCCACCGCAGCAGCACAATATGAGGCAAACAATGGTTAAAGTAATTACAGATGTTTGGGGTTTTGTCCATGCAATTCAACGTCAATTTGGATGCGATCGCGAGATTCTTGAGCAACTAGTTGAGCGCTTCTCCGAAAATGTTGTTATTGCGGCGGACAGGTACGCGGTAGCTGACGCAATGTGTCGTATCGCTACCGAGGAAGCTTGCATGGTTGAAGGCTGGGGCGACAGAGATCTACTCCTTGAAGACCCCGACATCGAATGGGATCGCCTTATCGATGAGTGTCGAGATGTCGATCAGGAGCAAGTCGGCTATACCTACGAAGCAATCAAGGAAGCCGTTAAACGCATCTATACCCCAAGTCAATGTGAAGAATTTGTATATCGGAACCTTCATGTCTAATGCGCCCAAACATTCATTTGAAAAATTTAGGAGAATCTTATGACTAAAGACTGGCGGGAAGGTAATCTAACTGCTGTTAACTGTAGCGATTGGAGATCTGAATGGGATACAGGATCTTTCCTCCTTGTCTCCGACAAGCCCTGTTATCAGCATTCCGTCACAGGCAAATTTGTTTATTTTGCTATGGCAGAGAGTAAGGAGGATAAATACCGCATCTACGCGGTTCACGTTGGAGTGGACGGATCTCAGGATGGCTTCTGCTCTCCGTACTGCGACCTAACTCCAGAAGAAAATATGAGGCTTGTCAACCGATGGGAGTGGGCTGTAAAGAAGTTCAACGAAGTCTACGAAGAGTGTGCAATGTACAGAACTCTTTACCCTTAATATCATGCGATCGCCTTAGCTTCGCGTTGGAAAAACTTAGGAGTACTTATGGACAACGAATTGTCTTTAGCCGTCTCAGAACTACTGGGATGGCGTGAGGGGAATCTCACCGCTCACATGAATGAGGGTTGGGATACTACATGGAATACGGGAGCCTTCCTGTTGATCGCGCCTAAGCCTTACTCCCAAAATTCAATATCTGGCGGGAAGTTTCGGTTTCTCGCTCTCGGCGAAAGAGTGGAAAGGCGAACAGGAAGGGTACTTTACACTGTCTACTCCGTACCCGTAGCAATAGACGGAACTCAAAACGGTTCCTGCTCGTATTGCCAAGACATTCAACCCGATCCCGATCTGGAGGGCGTTGCTCAATGGTCTTGGATTAAAGGGAAATTTCAAGAGATTCACGAATGCTTTGCTCAACGCCACGAGGAGATAAATAAATGCTATTAGGATTTTACGATCGCAGCAACAACGGACTAGCTGTAGAGCTTTCGCCAGAGATGGCAAAAGCGATCGCTAGTCGTGCTAGAGAGATTTTTCATGTCACCTTGAACTGGGATGTCTCTAAAGTTCGGTATGCTCGATACGCCTTGGACTCGGTATCTAAGCTTCTTTGGGACGACAGCCCCACAGAAGAGGATCTCGACGCTTTCTTTACCCTGCCAGAAGGAACGGATTTATATGAATCTTACCTTGAATCAACTGGGGTTTGGATTGACGTTGAAAACGAGGAGCCTATGGTGTTCTGGGAAATCTACGACTCCTACGATCGCCAGAACACGCCTTATTTAAGTCTCGCGCAATTAGATGCGATCGCCAACAACCAACCACTACCACAGGGGGACCTATGAATGCAACAACCGAAAACATCACCGATATCTGCGATCGCCTGATCGACACTCGCAATCCAAAAGCGATCGCGCAGGGACTAAAAGCCTTGCCTGATCACTCAAAGGTCGCTTACGCAAGTCTGTATGTCGGGTCAATACTGACTGATACAGATTTAGCTTTACTTGGGCGAGTACAGACTGAGTTATTGAAGAATTAAACACAATCTGATATTGTGGGAGTATTCGCGGGAGAGGTAATGCCTATCAGGTGGGGTGAGATGCCCAAGACAAACCTCGGCGATCGCGAATACCTAATCCCTATCAGGGGTTGCTAGTAAGCAACAGTAAAAACATTAGGTGAAACACATGATTCAAGAATTAGCTCAAGATATCCAAGACAACAACAAGTATAATGTCGGTTCTCTATGGGATTCTGCTCGAAAGTATTTTAAAGATACTGAGTATGACGAGGCTCAAGTTGAGATGTATTTCTTTGGGCTGAACGTAGCTCTTTCAAAGATCGGGAAAACCTACAAGTGGTCTTGGCTCAAGAGACTCGCCGAAGCCTTCTTCCTCCACAACTCTTGGGATGAGTCATGGTCTTTAGATCCGCATTATCTCGACTGGTATGCTTCGGCTCCAGAACTTAAGTAGGACGGCGAATTTCTCAGAAGCAAAACATTAGGTGAAACACATGACTTGTCACTACACTTTAATATCCGAAGAATTTCTAAAGCTGGTCAACAAAGGTTCTGAAGACGATTTTACAAATCCAGATTTCTTTGAAGAATGTATTCAGGGAATACTCTCCTTGGTTCACGACGCTGGCTTTAATGCGGCTAACTGGGAGATGCTTTTCGCTACCTTGGCATGGCATTACGATGGAGTTACAAAGGTATACCCTCCCGCCGAGTTTCAAGACAGAATTGTGACCAAGTATTGCCCCGACAAGGTTGGTATCCGATCTGTAGTCAAGCAGAGCCAAGAGTCAGGTCGGAAGTTTGGCGAAGCCCTTGACGAGATGGGGGTAGACAGAGGCAAGGCTTTTACGATCCTCGATGATTGCAGAACAGTTCTCGATAACAATATTGAAAACGACAAGCAACGTACCACGATCGCTAAACATCCTAGTCCCCTATCTGTGCCACAGCATCTAGTCGATCTGTATCGAGCTTTCTATCGAGCCGAAAAGCGTTTTGGCGCAACCAACACGGATGTATTAAAACCTATCTTAAGAGCGAAGGAGGTCGTGCTAAAAGCTCCTCGCAATACTAACTCCCTTGAGCTAACCCAAATGATTTTAGGGGATTTGTGCAACCTCATGCAGCAGATTCACAATGGTACAGCAAAAGGTCGGTATGTTATCCACCAGAGAGAATGGGAGCAACAAGCTATTCTTGCTTTTGCTGATTTCTTTGTTAATCATCTACTGATGGAAACGTTTGGCGGCGATCGCTCCAAGATGTCATCTAAAACTGGTATCGGATTGATTGAAGATGCTTGTTCTGCCTTGTTTCGTTTAGAAGATCATAAGGAGTCTATTTAGCATGAAGAAATACACATTCAATGGCAAAGTTACTCAAGTAGCGAGCTGCGTGCCAGCCTCGCAAGAGTCTGCTATGTGCGCCAACGATTTCTCCGAAATCCCCAACCATATCATTTACCCCGACGGAACTAGGTTTGATTTAGAGGAAGACCTCTTACTTGTCAAAGAAAATCAAAGGAAAAGTTCTCGTAACGGTTATTGGAGAATCCCCAATAAGTTTGGGTATTTGGCGGTTAAGGAGGAGTCTTCTCCAGACACTAATTATGGACGAGAGAACGGTCATGGCAACTGTCATTTCTCTATGACGATTCGGAGTGACATTGACGGGATTAAGTTTAAGCAGATCGAACGCAGCCCTGGATATGGGTTTTAGACGAATGAGGTTGTTATCCCAAATTCACTATTATCCAAAGCAACCGAATTGGTTGCCGCACTAGAAAAAACTAAGTAAAGAACAAAACAATGATTAATTATTCTTCAATCAACAAAATCGCTTCGACTGGTTTTTCTTGGGATCAGTTCCGCTAAGCACTTCAATTAATTGGTCGCTCTCAACCGTATTATGACGCTGAATTTCTTTGTGCCGCGATCGCTGGCGGTACTAATTTTTCTTTTGAGGAGATGAAGCTAATCAAAGAGGGGTTCGGAGAAATCCTGTCAAACTATCGCCGTCCTGACTTCGTGATCAGAGACTACAAGGCGCTTGTAGAAGCCTATCCTCGGAGGTAGTGTTTTTATGTATTTCCCTTGGAGAGGATGAGGAGTCTTTTGCTCCATATCTTAACAACAGGGGTGATGAAGTCGAAATCTGCTTGCAGTAATCCACAGGACAAGAATTAAAGCTATGAAAAACTTTTCAATTACATCAATCCAGATCAGAGGTACTCTTGGGGCATCCTATTTCGGGGTTCTTGCTGGCACAAACGAGATTCCATCCAATACTCAAGGCTACCCCAGTGTCAATGGCACTGAGATTGAAGGCGTGGTGGCGAAACTCCAGGCCGTAGCCGACAACGAATATATCGACGAATGGATTGACTCCAATAATGTTGAGGAGGTTAAGGTAGAAGCCTTTGGGTATATCGAGAGATATTTAGACAGTATTGACGATCGTTACCCTACTCGCTGGTTCATCTTTCTTAAATAATTATTCACAGGAGACTTTTGTTGTGACTACTCACGTTCTCATCGATTTCTTCCACTCTCGCAGTCAAGGCTATTTCGACTCCACTCCGCTAGGATCTAACACGACTCTTATCCATCCGAAGAAGCGATCGGTAAACCACTTCAGTGTCTGTACACTAGAGGGTGACGACAATCGTTCCGAGAAAATTTCTGAAGGTTTAAAGCAGGCGCATAAAGACGCTCAAGAATTCATGATTGAAGAGTATGGAGACGATTGGAAACAGACCGCTTCGTACAGCTTTGGTTCTCTTGAGTTCTATGAAGAAGCAGAGCTTTCGCCTCGTGAACTTTCATACTTAGATAGTTGAATGAAATTCAAGAAGTTTCGAGATCTCGTAGCAGGCGATCGCTTCTTAATCCCAGATTTTGACTGGGAGGTAGCAAGCGGTCTCCCTGAGCCAATTAACGACAACAGACCTAATGGGCTGTGGAAAGTCTACACAGATAAGGGTAAGGCTTATTCTGCCCCCAATGAACTCGTAACCGTAGAGGACTAATGAGAGGACTAATGGCTAAAACAGTGGTGAATCATAATAACAAACGATCGCCTAATCGCTCAGCCCGATACCCCGTTCGTCGCAACGGGGTTACTTATATCATCGTCAAATCTTACGACAACAAACAGGAGATTTAGGTGGACTCAAAAGAATTAAGCAAGATCGTCCAACAAATCGACGACCACTTTGAAGGACTCAAACGAGTTGAGCTTCAGGCACTTGTTGAGAGTGTTCGACTATATCCCGATGGCTTTGAGTTTTCCCGCAACATAGGCGAGAGGGTAGAGAGGTTTCGGATCGTGTCGGCTTTTATCTCTGGCGCTGACATTACTCTTGATGCTCGGATTTTTTATCGTTGCAAAGTCTCAGCGTGGAACTCGTGGTCTGGACACTCGAGTCCTATTTCTGAGACGGCGATCACTTCATTTGTTAAACGCTTTTCACAGGAGGCTTAGATGAATCCAGAATTGCACGATGCTGCGAACAGCGTAATAGCTTGGGCAGAAGAGGTAAAACAACAAAAACTTCAAGAGCTTGCGGAACAGCATCGCATCTACCCAAGCGGGTTCGAGTTTTACTACCCATCTACATCGGGCGAGCTAGAGCGAAGCCAAATACTAGGAGCTTTTCTCGGCGACTTTGCGATTGACAATATTCAGGTTTGGTATCGCTGTAATGTCCCTTCTTGGACTCCTGAAGCGGATGAGATTATGCCCCTATCTGAGAGTGCGATCGCTAGAGCTATTGAAAGGTACGGAGTCCCCAGCTAAGTCATGAACAACAATCCGCGATCGCCACCCTACCCATGCCTTGAATAACACAAAACAACAACAAAACAACAGGTAGAAAATGACAGACGAAGAATTTGCGGAAAAACTTGATCGATATCTTACCGTTCGAGCTGCTCAGCAGAAGCCAAAGAGAGGTCGCAAGAAGAAGGTGTTCGTTGAGACTGTAGAGCCTGATTACGACAGCATGGACTTAGCAACCTTTGGTGATCACGTAAGCGACTCTATGGGTGATTGCACTGAACTGGCTATCAACGAGTTTATGGACATGGCGCGATCGCACAGAAAAGGCAACACCCTTAAAGCCGTTGGTCACGGAGCTAAGGGTGTTGTAGGTACAGGGCTTGTGGTTTACGGAGTTGTGGAGTTGCTTCGAGTGGCTCTAGGTTCGGATTAGTTAGCTGCGATTATAAACATAAGGACTAAAACTATGAAGCAATGCAAAAACTGTGGTGCTCCAGAGGATCTTCATCACTATCAGACCAATCAGTGTCCAGTCGGAGGACGGGAAGCCCCAGTCGGCAGAATGCAAGGATGGATGTCAACTGTCTTTGAGTGTGCAGACAGTGAGATCGAGAGCCTGCGAAGCGAAGTAAGGGATTTGCGCCGTCGCATTCAAAAACTTGAGTCTATGAGATGATCAAACGCGATTCGTCTGCGTCAGGCGATCACTTGTAAATATTATCAGGAGAAAATCGATGGCAATTTTAGGATCTACAGAGTCCCTTTATTACCCCGTAACAATCAAGCCCGATCCTTCGGGTTTTGACCAGTGGATTGCCGATGGCGGAATACCTTTACACCCTTCAGACGACGATCTGCTGACCTATGAAGAATTTGAACGGGAGTGGAACCAGCAGGGCTGCGATATCTATGAACTCCCTGATGATGAGTTACCCGACAATCTACCTAATGGGGTTGAAGATGTCACTGGCAAGATCCTAAGCGAACCTGATCGCGTATTTGCTGTGGTCTGCCCTTGGGGTATCCAGTATGTCGGTTTGGAGATTTTTACGGAGGACATGCTAGAGGATGACGAAGCAGTACCGAATCCGCCAAATACTCCCTAACGGCGATCGCCTATATTCCCAATGTGCCACAGATAACATCCGCATACTCAAGTGGAATCTGTGGCGCTTGCGGGATAAGGATGATATGTCCAAGTATGCGATTGTCGATGATGCGGGTAATCTTTATCCGCAGTTGTTGATAGATGCGATCGCCGAAGATCTCGCCCGTGAAGCTAACTGGCGGAGGCGGATGGAGGCTAAGGCGATCGCGCAGAAACAGCAGAATAAATTATTGGTAAAACGACTATGACTACCGCAACATTTAGCTATTACAAGATGAATCGAAATATTCGTGTCCTTTTCCACGACCTTGGTTACAACTACTGGATTGACGAAAATACTAATTACCCAGAGGGTCTCGGAAATTGTTACCTATGTCACTCAATCGACACTCTTTCCAGGTGGGAGTGCGTTGGCGGAGTCGATGGGAGAGAGCCAATCTTTGATGATGGCGAAATTGTCGGCTACAAGAAATGGAGAGCAGACTTGCATCACGAGTGGAACGAGGAGGTTGGTACTGATTCTGAGGTTATTTACGAAGGCGAAAGCCGAGATGAAGCTTTGAAGGCTTTATGGGAGAATCGGTTTAAATATAGCTTTTAACAGCGATCGCATCAAACGAACGAAGTAAATTATTGGCAAAAAGATTATGAGTGATAACGACGGTCTGGGGTTTGTTATTAGAGATTTTTACAATAAGCCTGCAATTTTTGAGTATGTAGGAACCCCAACAAATATGATTAGGTATCCCTATGTAGGAACCCCAACAAATATGATTAGGTATCCCTTAGAAGGACTATCTCTTGGGATTCGAGCTAGAGTCCGCGAGTTTGTCAAAGAGATAGAGAGGAACTGGTACGAGGAGGCTAGAGTCTCTGGCATCTGCCACACCTTCTTTATTGAGGTATTTCAGGATTTGGTCAAAGAGAAATACGGGTTGACAATGTAGGCGATCGCGGAGAAGGAGAGGTGTAAATTAATGGTAAAAAAAATATGGGTAGCAATGACAGTCATGGGTTTGTAGTGAGGCAAGTTGAAGGGATCTGGGGTATATACGAGATAGTTGGCGTTTCGTCAAAGGACGAAGCTATTACCTGCCGCCTAGACAACCTCTCCGAGCAGATCTTCGAGATTGCCAAAGAATACGTTGAAGATCTTCCACGGACAACTATTTTATTCTTTCAAAAGCTGTCTGACACAACTTCAGAATGGATTATTGAGCTAGACGATCCTTTTGGGCTTGACTGTATGGGGAGCGACGACCCCAATTACGAGTGGCATAAAGAGGCTCTAGATTCTGGTGTTTGCCATACCTTCTTTAATCGGGTTTTTCGAGAGCTGTCTATCGAAAAGTATGGTTTGGCAAGTTGAGGCGATCGCGCATGAACAAAGATGTAAATTATTAGCGAGAAGGTTATGACACAACTACACCCTGACGATACCGAGCCTAACAGCATTTTCTACAGCGATGAGAATTCTTTTCTCCGAGAGATACAGATTGAAGCTAAGGACTACGCGAGTAGTCAAAGATGCCCCAGTTGTAAGCACTATACCTACGAGTCAACTGGAGATGGCTATAACGAACCCAGAGAGTTTAACGATCGCGATATCCTGGACTGCTTACTTGCTCGCTACTGTGACAAGTCTCGCCCCAGGCAGGAGGATCTTGCGGCTCAAAGAGATCGGTATATTTCCGATAATTACGAAGCTCTGAGAGCACTTGATACCAATCAGGTAATTGTGTACCCCGACGGGGTGAGGCTTAGGGTTACTGTCTCTGTATGGGGTGAAGACGGAGAAAACATGTTCGTGAATACTGAAGACGTTTAAATCTTTGATGCCGTCAGGCGATCGCTCAAAAGAGCGTATGTAAACCAATAACGAGGAAATCGTCATGAAAGCAATTCAATACAGTACGATTGGCTCATTAGAGTCATGTCGGCATCTTGCTGAGGAGTGGGCAGGCAATAATCTTGTAGGCATGGTAACTAGGGTTGGTTCGGCTTATAAAGCATCGCAGTGGAATGTCGAAGCTCTTATAAAAGCTTTTAAAAAAGACGCTGATCTCTGGCAAGACCAAAAGGATCTCGCTTTAAGTTTTGGGGTTCAGGCAAATCCCGACTCTTTAGATTTGGGCGAAGTGGAGATTGTTTTCGGTAAAAACTCTTGGTTTGATTTGGACTACAAGCGTGTTTGTGTGGGCACTCCAAATAACTACGAGTGGACTGCCTATGATGACTGCGCGGAGGCAATTCGTGAAGGTGTTAAACAAGCTCAAGCGATCTCAGGAGAACTTTAATATGCTGCCAATCGAATTCGTAAATAGTGACACCAATCAATATATTTGCTACCTACTCAAAACTATCGAAGGTGGTGGACTACCCTTACCTTGGTCTAAAGAGGATAAATACAAGTTCGCTGACGAGCAATATGCAAAGGCTATTCTCGAAATGGGTGTGAGCCATTATGCTCCTAGCACCTTGCGTAATCTCGCAGAGATTCACGCCGAGCATTGGAGCAATTATCTTCTTGCATACGAGAGTGACGGTAGCGGCGACTGTAAATGGGTGCGATTCAACCGCGATAAGGACGGTAAGCTGTTTGCCGCCAACAGAGATGGAGAATCCCTCTGGGAGATCGACGAATCGGAGGTTAAGATTCTCGCTATTCCTCGTCAATAAGTAAGCGATCGCACCAACAAGTAAAACTGCAAACAGGAACAAAAAATGACGCAACTACACCCCGAACAAATGACGCAACTACACCCCGACGACACTAAGCCTCAAGATACTTTCTACGATGACAACCCTTTCCATGAGCCTTCGATAGTTGTTGACGCTAGGCGCTTCAGCGAAGATTGCGAAGGCGACGGGGAGTATTACGCTAATCGACCATTATGCTCTAGGTGCAAGCATTATAGTGTCAGCGAAACTGGCGATGGGTGGAACGAACCTCGCGAAATCTGGGAGGACTGCTCCTTAAGGATCTGGGACACGGTTGACGAAGACGAAGTACCAACTATGGGTATAGAGCATTATGCCTCTAGATGCGATCGCTATGAATATCTTCCTCCACAAGAGGAAATCTACGAGATCTATGAAGATATGCCTCCCGCAGAACTATTCGGTGGTGACGATATAGATTTCTAAGCGATCGCACCCTCAACCCATCCCCGCAAAACACCGATCTAAATTAGATCGGTGTTTTGCTTTTGTGGTAGTATTATGGAAGAAATTTTCAAAAACCTATGGAAGTAACACAAAAGCCACTTACTCCTGAGCAAAAGCGGCAGAGAGTTTTGACTGAGCAAAAAGCTGCCGAACTAAACCTAATTCCTACACCGATGCTATTGCAAATGGCAGCTAAGCAATTGGAGGATATCCAACCATGTACGACCCCTACTTAGACACGGACTGGACTCAAGTAAGTCCAGAAGTCAGCTATCTGCTATGGCTGACCGACGAAGAATTAAAACAAAAGCAAGGAGACGATAATGCAAAACGTAGCTATAGAAGACGTGCTGAGAGAGTTGCTGGTCTTAATGGGGACACCCCCTCAAGAGAGATCTCTGGGGAAAGGTTTTTGCAAAATTCCATCGGGTTCGAGTGCGCTTGAAATAGCGATCGATCCAAGATCGAATTATGGCTGGCAATACGATGACGGCAGTGGCGGTGCGTGGCCCAGTCTTGACGAAGAATGTTTTGAAGCTACTCTAATCAACTATCAGATTCGAGATATAACCCCAAAGCCTGAAAAGCTAGCCAAGATTAATGATGCGATCGCAGAGCTTGAAGACGATATTGCCGCCGCCAGAGATCCTAATCGCAGAGAAAGGAAACAGATCGACCTTGAGAAGAAGCACTCCGAGTTGATCGACTGCCACCATTATGTCTACCTCTATTTCAAGGATAGAGAAAGATCTTATAAGTTGAGAATGAAGCCCACTAATAACTTCACGATGTCTCTCTTCAATCAGCTTTCTGTGCTGACCTCAAGCTCTCCGAACAAGCTTAAATCGCCGATAAAAGTAGCCCCAGAGATGAGAGCCAGTAGCAGGGACTCAGAGCGGAAAGTGACCTTCGCAAAAGTCTTCGTTGGCGACAATCCTGTTTGGGTAGGCGAAAAAAATCAAATAACTTCAAGGGAGTGGGCTAAGGTTTGGAGACAAAGAGTTGAGCAGGTTGGGAATACTATCCGAAAATTGCATGACACTCAACAGCCTTATAACTCACAAGCCAGCCTTCCTGCTTACGAGGAAGATGATAGCGATCGCAGTCAATTAGCCTTGCCGCATGGAGAGGATGCGATTGAAGCTGATTTTGAGGAGGTGGAAGACCCTAAAACCCTACTCAACGAAAAAGTCATAGCCAGAGCCAAAGCGCTCTGGGGTGACAATTTTAAGGACAAGATAAGGGAGTATTCGGCAACACATTTTAATGGACTGTATCTTAGGGATATGACTGCTACTCAGTTGCAGAAATATCTTGAAGATCTAGAAGATGTTAAAACCCAACAAAAGAGAGTGGCATGAATCTAGTAAAAATCGTTACATGGCAATGTCCAATCTGCGGGAGTACCTATAGCGATGAGCAGAATGCGATCGCCTGTTCAAATCTAGAAGCTCCAGCACACCGATTTAAAGTCGGCGACACCGTGTACATCAAGGAGCGCTACCCCGACAACCCTAAGAAGCCATTGGTGTCGGTCAAGATCTCCGAGGTGTATGGATACTATAGAGAGGATCATCCTGACAAGCATGTACCTCAATACCTACTCGAAAAAGCCGTCCAAACAGGTAAGTGCCACTGGTCTGGAAGTCCTCAAGTTGAGTATGGCGGGGGTGTTGTGGAATACCATCCCGCTTACGAATACGAGCTGTATGCACTTGGAGATCCTTATCGCAGTGCGATCGTAATAGAAGATTTGGTTGGTAAGGAAAAACAGGGGGCAACATGACCTTGAAAGGCAAAAAGCGGAAAGAAAGCCTAAAACCCTTCGTCTTCCACGATCTATACCAAGTTAAGTTCAACTACTTTGATCGGGTACAAAATATATGGGTGTTTGGAGCTGTGGAGAATGTCTTAACCACTGAAGGTAAAGCTCATCACGATCTAGCTGCCGAGGAAGTTAAACGTAAATACTATCGTTGTGAAATTGTTTCCGTTACTTATTGCTAACAAAAGCCCGTCAATATAATTGACGGGCTTTTGTGTTATTCAGATCAGAATTAAACGAGGTAACGACCCTTAGTTTCGTATACCAAGTCGGTCTTCTCAACGATCGCTTCAGAATCCACGGTCAAAGAACCCGAAGGCTTGACCGATCGCAAAAAGCATTTTTCGAGTAAGAAACCAGAAACATAAATGTCTGAGTAGCTGGGGTCAGTCTTCTTCACCAAATTGCTGAGGTTGGCTTCAGCAGTAGATTGAAGGGTTGTAACCTCTGTTCCAGACAAGCCACTAACAGAGTACTGGATGGTTCGTTTCGCAGCGTTAAAAGGAGTGATATCTCCTGCATAGTTAACGTTGAAGGCAATCGAGTTGCCTTCGCCTAATGACAGTTCGCTTGGCTGGCAGACTCTTCCAGGCAAATCCGGGACTGACTGGAGAGTAATAGCAATAGTCATAGTGGTAGCTACCAATAAGTTTCCCTTATCTTCACGAGATACTCGAAAACCTCATTGGAGCTTGCTCGATTAGCGATCTAGAATACCGTTGTACAGAAGCCAAAGGATGTACCCGATCGCGACAACAGCCAAGCAAAGACCGAGAATCAAAAGTAGTGGATATTAATCTGCGCCTCTAGGTAATAACGTTGTAAACGACGTAGAGCTTCGCATCGGTAGCGGAGGTATGTCCGCCAACCAGCGAATCGCCTGTTTCTAGTCGAAGATCAGCAACCTCTCTGGGCTGATTCTTAAACATAGAAGTCTTATTCCATGCGTAAGCTGTAACGCTAGTAGAAGTATCTGCGACACCGATACTGATTGTTCCGCCGTCGGCGGATACTGTGCCGATCACATGGAGTATTTCAACAACCTCTCCAGAGCCAGCCGTTAATAAGTTCGTTGTCAGAGTTGAGGTCAAGTCAATCGATTCAGTTTTACGAGTAATAGTCATAATTAAGAGAAGGGATAAGTAGTAAAAGAGCCAGAGTTGTAAATCAGAGCCATTTCTGACAGGGTTAGGCGAGCATTGTAGAAGCCAAGCTCGTCAATAAAAAGGTTGTTACCCGAACTGCCAACAACTAGGCTCCCATCAAAGGCGTTGAGAGTTTCCGCGCCGATACCATAGAATGTTTCTACAGCGTTGTTGTTGATCTTTAGCGCAATAATATCGTTGGCTTTATCGAACTGACCAATAATAGAAACCCACGATCCTTCGGGGAAAGAATGTGTTGACGTACCTCCGACGGCTCCAGAGGGGACTGTGCCAGCCGTCAAATTAATAGTTCCATCGCCGTCAACGACTAGATACCACTGACTTGTCACCAAGAGTGTAAAATAACCAGAAGACAAAGACGCAATCTTTACCGCAAAGGAGAATGAAAGAGGGTTTGAGGCTACATCAAAACTAGATGGAGTCGTTGCGACCAAACCTCCTGTGTCGTGAAATACTGCCGCATTGTTTGATACTCCCGTAGCAGAGGTAACGACGCTGGAGCCATCAACCAGTGCTACTCCAAACAAAGTATCTAAGCGATCGCCACTAGCTTCATTGAGATTCCAGTAAGCAAGCGTCTTGGCAAGCAAGGTATTAACCTGTGCTGCGCCGCCAGATCCCCATACCATACAGTCCAAAATGTCGTCGCCCGCATCGTAGGAACAAGTAATTAGGCTTCTGGTTGATGGGGTTACAGAAATATTGTCACTACCAATAAACCTGTATTTAGTGTCGAAGGTCAGAGCGCAGCCACCTGCTACAGGTTGCTTAAACAAAAACGTTAGTTCTTGACCGTCAATTAGGTTGGTTGGATTCCCCAACATTCTTGTTGCGCCTACAACAGTGGTCAGCCCAGCTTTAAAGTTGTTACTCAGAGAAGCGTCTACAGCAACTGTTGAGGCATCGGTCAAGTTGCTAGGGGTGGTTGCTTGACTCTTAGTAAAAGATTGAGATCTATCTAAGGTCGCAATCTGCTCCGAAGTACCGCCAGAAGCATTTCTTAGCTTGAGAATATTGGTGTCATTGTAGAGAGCGATTTGGCTCCCTGTGGTGGTCGGAACAGTGCCAGAGGTGATAATTACACCAGTATTTGTACCAACAGTACCTGGCTCGCCTTTGTCCCCTGGAGTACCCGTAAAGCCCCTCAGTCCTCGAACACCGCGAGGGATTGTTAGATTAATATTCTGAATGCCGCTACTGTCGGTAAGCGTCATTGCATAGTCGTATTCGTCTACACCTAAAGTTACCGTGCCCACTCCAAACCTTTGAAGTCGAATCCATCGACCTGCTTGGATTGAAGTCAAATCATTTGGCTTTGCGGCATAGGATGAGTCGGTTGTATCGTCAACCAAGTATGAGTCATTCTGGTATTGATACTCCCAGCGCAAACTGGCAACAATACACTTTTGAAGGTTCGGTGTAGTTGTGGAACTCACGGCGCGAAGAGCATTAAGATCTGTTACGGGTGCGCGATTATATTTAGTCTTTTCAAATAATTCGCCGATGGTCGAATCAGCCTCAAGTACACATCCATCCAAGGGCGAATGACTGATCGAGGTAACTCGATCAGTGTAGACAAACGCGATCGCCACCTCGTAGTTGGTAGACGAGAATACACTGCTACCTGACACTGGCGCGATCGCATAGCTAGCATCAGTAGCACGGTAAAGCCCAAAACTTGCCGCAGGATTACTGGGTAGAGACCCGATCGTTGTATCCGTGCCGCTTAATCCGATTGTAAAAGTCTGTGACGCTCCTGCTAGGACTACCCCATCAAAGTATCTAATCGTACCCCCGCCAACGGGTCGAACAAAGAATCTCACTCCCGAAGGGTTAAAATATCCTGCCCCAGATCCCGCAATCACATCGGGATAATCAGGACTAATATTTAGTGGGTAAGTAACAATAATTTGAAGAAGATTAGAAGAACTTAGGGCGTAGCTGCCAGACCATGTTTTTATATGCCCCAAACCATTAACCGTACCAACGATCGCTCTTAGTACCGCGCCTTCAATCGTAGAGCCAGCAACATAGAGCGACCCGTTAATCGCCATAAATACATCCTGATTGGCGGTATTTGCTTCTAGTCCAACAACGCTTGACTCTGGAACAGCTTGAAATGTGTATCCACCTCCAGAAGATAGAGAGATAGTCCCAGAACCCTTAAGCGCTTTTGCTGAGTTTGCGCCAGAACTGGGAACTATTCTGCGGCGATCGTACTCTGCGGCGATAAAAGATCCGAGCAGGCTGGAGTCAGCATTGTACTGAGCAAAATCGGCGTACAAATACGGTGAAGCCCGCAAAACAGAACCCTGTACTGGGCGATTTTTTAACTGAAAAGCTCGAAATTCAAGCCTTACCTGTAAAAAAACGGCGCTACCTACAGGCAAAGCCTTCTGAAGCACCATCCCTGTTTGCGCCCCAGAATAAGGAATGGCAGTGTTGACTACCATTGCTGAAGTATCGAGTTCGCCAGTAGTCTTGTTGACATAGCCCTGAAAAATGATTGAAGCAAGCCCGACAAACTGGCTCGACACGTCAACGTTGTCAAGATCGAAGGACAACCCAATTCGAGTACCACTGGGGATAGGGTTTGACTCGTTATTGACTAACCAAAAACCGATCGCTTTGCTTGCAGTGCCATCAACCCCATAATCAGGAGTTAGGACTACCGATGTGTCGGAGATATCAACGATCGCTACGTCTGCGCCATTTAATTCGGTCGTGTTGGGTACATAGGTAGAAAACACTTGTGGGTAAACATCTTTCCATCCCGTTGGCGCAAATACTGCGTCGTAAGCAACAAAGCGACTTGGTGAGGTGATCGCCCGACGCATTCCATGTATAGGACTAGCAGGTAGCGCAGCTTCATTTACGACGGTTAACCCCGTAGTTGCAAGGTGTTGATCTTGTGTTAACTCAATGTTTGCTGGCAATCCATAGGGAGTTCCGTCAGTTTGGTATCCAGGAAATGTGGCAACAGTTACTGCGGTACTGACATCATTACTGACCGACATCAGTATTACATACTCATGGATATCTGTACCGTTGATGCCGCCCACACTTGCTGGCTTTGCTCCCGATGGGATTGTAACAACAATCTTTTGCCCCGCGGCAACCGTTACCGACGCGACAGCAGAAGCAGAGCTGTATCCCGCTCGGTTACGATACTGCAACCAAAAATACTTTGTACCAGTCTTGTCGGAGGTGATACTACCACTGCCTAATCCTAATTGTGGCGAAGGAGGGGTAGCGGGAGTGCCTTGGTATTGGTAGCGCATAAAAGATAAATACTTTTTCTTTACGCTTCCACAGGTTGTTTTTGAGTTTCGAGGAGTAGCTTTTTTGGCGATCGCTAAGCAATATAGGCGCTCACATCAAGCGCAACATAACTAGTATCGGGTTGAGTTATAGAAACTGTCTGCTTCGTGGTTTTAGGATCGCTCCTTGATAGGTCGGTAATAAACACGTCAAGGGAGTCGATTGGTATTTGCTGCTCTGTTTTTGGATCTTGTTTAGTCAACGCTTGCAATGGCACATTAAAAAGTGTCTGTCCCACAAGATTTGGTCGAAAGTATTTCAATATGTCGGTTAAATCATTGTCGGAGTCAAGCGGATTCTTAAACTTCGCTCTGGGGAACTCCCTTATATTGTTACCCTCGATCAGCAAGGTTTTGTGCTGGTCGCCGATCTTTTTGATAAAGATCACAGATTCCTGTTTTGCTCCGATCGCGATCGTGTATTCGAGATCTGTGCCGACATAATAGCCGTCTTCAAGAGAGTTGTACCCAAAAACCACTTTAACCGTCTGGTTTTGATCTTCGGCATAAAAGGTTCGGATTGATTGATCTACGGGCTTTATCGCGGGACTAATTTCGGTGTTATCCCCTAGTATTATTCGCGGGCTATCTGAAAACGTGGTAAAAGTAAACTGATCGCTAGTGTAAGTACCTCTAATAACAATCCGTGATGGACTTGTATTGGTGTCTGCATAGAAGCCAAAGTCGGGAAGGGTGAAACTAAATACTGAACTTAAAACTTCAACCAGTTCCGTCGCAACAGCGATCTCAGAGCGATCATCACTAGTAATAGTGTAAGTACAAGAGTGAGGAGTAGTCTCTAAAGTTCCATCAGGAGCGATCGCGTAGGTGGTGATAGTAACTGTGATTGAATCACCAACAATAGGACTAATAGCACTAAGAGAAAATGATGCAGACTGAATCCCTATTGTTTGAGTATCCGAATAATCCAGATTTCCTGCTGTAGATGTAAGTGTGTTGCCGTAATAGGTTACATACTTAATCTGAACCGCTTCTAAAAACCCCAGACTATTGTTCCGACGCTTTAATGCGTGACCAAAAGCAGTGTAAAACCCGTTCTGAAAACACCGAAAGAATGGTAACTGGAATAGATCGGGGGAAAATCCCTTATTGCTATCTGGGTAGCTGGGGTCTGTACCGCCAAACCCTCCGTACACTTTGGGAATATCAATATCTTCAACGCGATTCTCCGTCTCTGACGTTACAGAAATCAAAGTTATTTTGTCGGCTTTCTTTAGTCTGATATTGACAATCCAATCGTTTAATCCTGTCCCCAAGTTGTTGATTGAAACAAGTCCAAAAAGCTCGTAATTGCTTGGTAGTCGATAAACCTCAGTCGGTTCCGAGCGATCGCCTCCAACATAAAATACGCTTTCCTTGATATAGAGTATCTTAACTGGTCCGCCTTCTTCGTCCGATGCTGGTGGCTTATTTTTGCGTTTATACAGGGTTCTCTTCTGAACAGTGCCAGACTCTCGCGCCGACACTGCGTACCACTGTCCATCATCTGTTTGCAGCGCAACGCAACTACCTGCGGAAATGGGTGTGCCTGCGATCGCTCTTACCGTCGCATCCTCTCCAACGACGGTGCATTCACCATTCCCGTCAACACCAATGGTATTGCCAAAGACAATCTTTTTTTGAGTCTTTAGTGCCGCAATTAATCTTTCTTCGGGAGTCACGATTTTGTCAAGGTTGATTTGGAGATACTGATAGCCTGAATATTAAAAGGGATTTCAAAGATCTTCCCGTTTTGAGAGATCTCCAACCCTGATTGGGTTGAAACAATCGAAGGAGTCGCATTCTTAATCAACTCGGTAAACTTAGCAACAATTACATCTTCAGAAATGCTCACGACCTAAAACTCCTGCGTTGTGATTCATTGTAGACAAAATTACCACGCAAACTTGTGTCAAAGCTTGATATTCGCACATTGGGAGCGATCGCGCCATCACTATTCCGACTATAGGTTGATTGCGAGATGTTAACGGTTCGTGCTTGATCGTAGCCACATTCTACCTGCGTCCCCTCGGAGACGACAACCAATGAGCCGTTTTGCAAGCCCCGATATTCAAGGGATTGGGAGACACCAGAGATTCTTAGCTGTCCACTACTAAATGTGACGCGATCGCCTGACTTTAGCGACGGATAATACCATGCAAGCTTTTTCGATGCGATCACGTTCTGCATTGCAACCATTCGCAAATCGGTTTCTAGTGTGGTTTTTGCCTCGGCAACAGTATTGGCATAGGGCAGATTCAACTCGCTGTTATCGGTGTATTTCAGGACGATATCGGCGGGATATGCCCCAATCAAATCTGACGAAGCGTAGTACTTGTTATAGGTGTAAGCACTGTAGTCCGCTCTTGCTTCAATCCTTGCCTTTTCCTTGGCTGTTCCCCACCTCTTGAGCATTACCTGAGCCGTTGGAGGTTTACCTCTTTTAACTTCTTTAACCGCGTCCTGAGCTGCGTCCAAAAACGACCGACCTTGGGCAGTATCGTTTGTTGTTAATTCCTCGAATTTCTCAGCCTTGTCCCTAGCCAATGGAGAAGCTCCTGTACTAAAAGTGCGAGGCTTACTTGAGTCGTAGTCAAAAACCTTACGGATCACACTCGTGTAAGACTCTTCCCCAGCAAAAATAAACTCAGGGCGATTATCTCCAGCCTTCCTCGTTACAGTTGGCAGGTACGGGTTAAAGGCAGGGCTTTTGGCGTAAGCAAAACAACTTTTAAAACTGCTCTCGGACTTAATCCAAAACGGCTCAGAGTCCGTTGGGTTTGCTGTAACAATACCAATAACATATTCAGGATCTATTACGGCTATCCCATTCTGAGTGATATATCTAGGAGGAATATTCCCCCTAGAAGCAATATCTTGAGGAATGTCGGTATACTTCTGAACTTCAACTTGGAAAGGCGTGGGGGTAGACGCAGGGTATAGTGATCGCAGGGGGGCTATCTGAAATCCAGACTTACCGTTAACAGGGATCTTCTTCCAGTCGCATAGCTCAGCCGCATAGCGAAAAGTGTTGTAGAGGTTTGCGGAAACCGCAGGTGGAGTACTGTGTATTGACTCGTATTTTCCCTCAGTCTCTTTTTGTAGTCTGACGTATTTCCAACCCCGAGTCGTTGTACCCACCAAGTACTTGGCATTATCGAGGATCGTTTGATATCCGTTACCCCTTAAAATATTTGCTGAGTCGGGGTTGATGTAGATCGGGACGACCCGCCCCGTAGAGGTCGCATAAACATTAAAGTAGCTAAGAATTGAAGAGTACTCATAAGTTACTTCCTGCTCCTCTACCTGAGTCCACCATAAACTAGGAGAGCCGTTTAAACGCAAAACAGTTCTCTTCCCCTCAATGGTTTGAAACTCGGCAACGTCAACCGCCCTAAATTTATAGCCGTAGATGCGAGTCAACTCACTCTGCACAACCCCATCAACAATTTCGGTGCGAGTGTAAACTTTTTTAGGGCCAGATACATCAAAGTTCATGTCTAGAGACGCTAACCTCCCACTTGCCTCTAAATAACTTAAAGTACTAGCGTCATCTCCCGTATCCCCGCCACCATTTTGAATTACTATTTCGGTCTGCGGGTTGATCGGGAGTAATAACTTATCTTCCTGATCGAAGGGGTCTTTAGAGAACTTGCCCGTGATAGCAACATTGTCAATGATTGGTAATACAGGATTCCGTTTTCTGCTGCCGTCGTCAATTACGAGATTGTCGGGGAATGCCCAACTACCTATATTGTTGATCGCAATCATCTTCACCGCATCAACATCCGAAAACCGTACAAAGCACCCTAATCTGCGGCAATTAGTTTTTAGGATTTCCTCGAATGTTGTTTCAAGATTGTCTGGAGAGAAGAATATTGCAGGTCCAACATAGTTGATGCCAAGGAACGACGTGATCGCCGCAACATTCACCCCAGTGGCATATCGAAACCGCGAAAAATTATCGGGTTGCACGAATGGACTGACACTAAACTTGCGCTGACATTTGGCTTTCCATTTCGAGTCAAGATTAATTACGACCTCATAGGTTTCGATATCGCCGCGACCATAGCGAGATCGCTTAACCGACACACCACTAGGCATCACCACGAAGCCGATTCCCTCAATAGTAATCGGTGTTAGGTTGGGGTATTTAGTAGTAATATCGTTAGCGAGATCTAATGTACATCCCTTGTAAGTGATCGTCCCAGATGGATAATCTTCGAGCTTGTCCGTCCACTGCAAATTACCTACTTGTAGCGGGTAGGGAAGGTTTGGATAGCTGGTAAGTTGCTGAGTAATCGCAGACATTATTTAGTTCCACCGCCAAAAGTCTCGACATCAATTTATTTGACAGAGATCGCTGCATTAATGACCCCAAAATCTTCCCTATAGGCTTGCATATTCCGAGATGTTTGTTTGCGGTATATTTGTTTTGGCGATCGCTGTTTTGGGGTCAAAGTCCAGAGGCGCGAGGTTGTTGGTGTGATTGGCTATTTAAAGAAGCCTTGGTGATTACGCATTGTAAGTAATGCTGCTAACCGTCTGCCTGCCATTTACAGGCGCTGGCTGTTCAACCTGAGATCCCGCAAACAATGTCATTGGCATGTATAGCGTCACATACTTTTCGTCATCGGATAAAAATTCATAGACTTCGGGCGATCGCAAGTTTAAAGCTCTCAAATAAGTGCGCCCCGCAAAGTCGGAAACGAGTGTAAATTCTGGCAGTTCGTAGGTAGCGATCGCTGCGACAGGTTCCAATGCTAAATCTTGACGTAAATGCAGCATTGCCGCACCAGTGGGAAACGGGGCTGTTGGATAGACAAAGATTGCATCGGTATCAATACCATAGGTTCCTGTTACGCCGAGAGTTGGCGAGTACAAAAACAAAATACCGTCTACGGCAACGGGGCTGGGACTGGTAAATGTGCCCCATGTCGAGGTGTCGATACGATATACGTTTGTACTGCCAGTAGCGATCGCGGTAGCAGACACTGCCATATCTACTGAGATACTGACTGCTTTACTGCCTTCATACATGTGTACAGTGTTGGAATCAACATTAAACCAAAACGAATTGGGTACAGCGAGTCTTGGCTCAACCTCGTTTGAGCCTGTTACCGATACCGCTTCAACATTGAAAGGGAATGTGTGTCGGTAGTGAAGTCCAGAATAAATAGGGTTGGCTGCATGGTAAACGATGGGCTGCAATCCGATCGCGTTGGCATAAAGTACTGTGTAGTCACAACTAGCGATCGGAGCCATGCTACGCGATGAGCCTTGCCACAACCTCATAACACTAGCGCTGGTTTGAGATGGACTAGGTAGTGCGGTAGTAGGCAAATCATTGGAAGCGAGTTTAAACATCTTAGAATCTTGTCTAATTGAGTATTGATTCAGATCGGAATTTCATGACTGCACTAGATTTGAGCATGAAGAGTCCTTAGCTGAGTAATTACAATACTCAACAATTTTTAAGCCTTTCACTTAATCGCCTAAGTAGATATATCAACCCATTGCACTGTAACTGCTGTTACTGGGTGAACTTCGTTTTGCGGGTGGCTGCTTTCAGGCTCTACTAACTGCGCTCATCTCTCCGATCGCTATTCGGACACCACCGACATATTGCCTCCGTGTCTAGTTCAGTAAGAGCTTTGCTAGGCTCTTTCAACACGGGGTAAAGCTTAAAACAGCTCTGCACTGAGTCATCGCAAGTTTCGCCTTACAGGAGTACAGCTACCCAATATCCTGCGCTGACCACAAACCAAGTAAAATCTTTATGCCGATACTTGCAAAACTATACTTTTAGCTGCTAATATCTAATACATAAGGATTTTACTTGGATGGTAGTTTTTATTGTGGTAAATCGATTCTAGCTTTCCAAGAAATAAAAGTAAAGGGGTTGAACTGGTTTTCTGGTTCAACCCCTTTACTTTTGTTTTGGTTTTGTGTCAGTAATTCCAGTCAAGTGATTCGTAAACCAAAGTCATTGACTCGATTAACTTCTCCGCGCCAATAAAATACTCCTTGCCTGACGGCGTAGCACCAATCAGGTAGCAGTTGTTTAATGTTGCGCCGAGCAAGCTGATAGATCTTAGCGCGGGAGTAGACCCTTTTGATAGGGCAGTACGAGATGCGTTAGCTAGCGATCGCCATGCAATCACGTCACTCGCCTTAACCCCTGATAATCCCAATGTCACCGATTGACGAGCGAGAGCTACCTGTGTTTGCACTCCATTGCGATTAAGCAAGATCTGTGAGTTGTCGGCATCGGGAAAAGAGATTGAATCAACTTCATAACCATCAAAGAAATTTGCTGCGCCCGCACCCGTTTGATCGTAAGACCAGTATTTGCTAATAAATTCGAGTTGGGTTGATGCGCGTATTTCCCGCCCGCTTACGGTTACGGTTTCTGAGGGAATGACATTGGTGAGAATTGCCGAGGGTATTGTGTAGCCAGCAACAGTTAACGAGATGGTGGCGGGATTAAGAGCGTCAGTAACATTTTCAACCTTATGGATATAGTTAACCGCATACTCTGCGGGTGTGCCAATTACCGAAAAGGATATCCGCCGCTTAAAGGTTGGAACCTCGCGACGACCTGACCCTGCTTGGTTGATTACAAATATCTTTGTATCAGCGCCAACATTGATATTCGCGATCGGGTAGCCATCGAAAGTCCCCTGAGAGAACGGGACATCATAATTTCGAGTCTCATATTCTAGTACCAGAGAGTCACTAATTTTACCCAACCCTGTCGTGATTGAAGCGGTTGGCGTTACTGCTGTCAGTACTGCATTACTTAAAGTAATACCGCCAATAGTAATGTCTTCAGTCGGTGGTGCAAGCAGGTCGGTGTTCAGTAGGTTTAAAAATTTCTGATAATCGGCTGGTGAAGTACCTTTCAGGGTAATCGCCACCTTGCGGCGCTTAACTACGGCAGTGCGAACTATGCCCGCATCGGCGTACTGAACACTAATCGAATCGCCGTCACCAAACTGAACCCCATCTAGCTCGACCGTATAGCCTTTAAAGTAGTCGAAGGCTACGCCGTGCGTCCAAGTATTGCTTTCGTAGAGCAGTCTTAAAGTCTCAACTATTTGAACTTCGCCTACCTGCAAAATACCCGTTACTTCTGCGGAAACGAGGCGACATCCCGACAAACTGCGACCACCGTAAGAAATGCTGTCACGAAAATCAGATCCCGCTTCTACTGCGGACTGATAGTAAAGCACATCGGCATCTGAGACCCCAGTAATGGTTATCCCGATGTTTGGGCGATAGGCTTTGAATTTTTGGAGCGCAACCCCGTCCTGCTTGGTGAATTCCCTAGACTCCGCCTCGCCAAACTGAATACCATCTGGCGCGATCGCGAATCCATCAAATTGTAAAAGCGAAATCATTGGCGCATCAAAAAGGCGATCGCTTTATTTAATGTGCGATCGCTTTTTTGATGTTCGATTATTGCGGAATTAGGAAGCTTGGTGGCTACCCGACGTGATATCGGACTCTCTAATCATGGTGCGATCGCCTTTTCTATAACAAATATAAAAAATATCTTTTGCTTCATAGTCATACATTCTCCGTTTTACCGGTTTCGGCGACGTGATATTTTGGAGTAAGCATAGTTAGTCCTGATCTAGTATTGCTTTCTTGATTTTTGCTTCCTCAATTAGGCGATCGCACACATCTTTCGAGGTGTGCCCGTCCCAAGTAGGCGCTTTAAGTATCCACAGAGACTTAGGGATTAAGCCAACGAACTTTGTTGGTAGATGGTATGTAACCATGCCGCCATCAAGTTTGCATCCCGCATTGACACTCCCCGCACTGAAGTGACGGGGATTCCTGATTCAGCGAGACAACTTGCCAGATAGACTTGCATCTAATTGGTAGAGGTCGAACTCTCCACAGGCGTGAATTTGGGTATGCCCTACCC
>Ga0315904_10002637_pt1 | contig 27522 bp, 35 predicted proteins | sample LakEriMetagenome_6_FD_203529 | JGI IMG/M metagenome (GOLD analysis project Ga0315904, IMG submission 203529) | Freshwater fungal communities from buoy surface, Lake Erie, Ohio, United States - Buoy 12 MA120 | ecosystem: Environmental > Aquatic > Freshwater > Lake | place: USA: Lake Erie, Ohio...
TGAATGTGATTTCAACAAACTCGTTGGTGTACTCATCAGCAAACAATTGGATGTCTTTGAACTTGATGTATGGCATCGCGTGGCCATTCCAAAAATCATATACCAGGGCTTCAACTCCTTTGCAGCCGCAGATGTTTACTTTACAATCTTTCATACTATCTATATCTAAAAGGGATTAATAACTTGCGAGTCTTAACTAACACGCCTTCTTGGAAGAAGCCGATGATTTCATAGCGGCCTTCGATTCTAATTACTCTAGTTTCCATGTTGTTTTGTTTTAATTGGTTTGTGGTGCAGTGAGTATCGCTCTCATTAATTAGTCATTCTAACTGCACCTAATGCTTTGCATGCCACGTGAAACTGCATGCCCTCTATTATTCCCTACAAGCTTTGACCATTTGCCTTGTGGTTGCGACGCATAGCCACCCGAGTAATGTACTGTGCGCCCTAGGTTCGTCCTAGATTTGTGCTATCGTATTGGCCTCAGCACCGCTTATGGCCTCAAATAGTATCGGTTGTGACTATGCACGCTAAGCGCCTTAACTAGATTAGATGGTTGCCTTATATACCATCGGAAACGAACCTCTTTCAGCGAGGGAAATTACCGCATTACACGCCTAGATTAACTTAGGTTAGATAGTCACAATATGTCAATGAACTTAGCTTAGAGCCGTGTAGCAGGCCTACCTTTGAACGGCAATCTCAAGGCTTACACATTTAGGTGCTTGATTATGCTTTATCGTTTGGGCCACCTTTAGTATACTGATTCGTCATCGTAACGCCTAGAGGCTTGCTAGTAAGAAGTGATATTGTCAGCTCGTTTGCTTGATACAAATATACGGCAACTTTTTAAATGTGCAATACTTTTCTACAATTATTTTCACATTTCATGCTAATTTATAATCATTCTAAATAAGGACACGTTCGTCTAACACGTAACTTGCTATAAATCAAGCAGTTACGATATACGTGTTTTCAATGTGCTGCTGAAATATTTATTGCGGCAAATGGTTTGAAAGGGCAACCTCCTCGTACCGTGTGCCTGATCACCACGTTTTTTTTGCGGCAAATTGAGCGGCATTTCGAGCGGTTGGTCGGCCAACTGAGCGGCCGTTTGGTTGGTCTCAAAGTGTATTCTATTTAACATAATGCAAATTATAAGACATGCCTAGCAAACGTAATGACAAACGGCAGCGCGGCCTATAGCCCATCCCATCTTGGTTTCATCGCATAACGACCGCGCCCACCAAAAAGCCAAAAAATCCTGGCGAAAAGTCCCAAAAGCAGACCCCCCACCCCTTTTACCAATCGGTTTTCCTTTCGGCCCGGCTCGCGTAAATTCCCCCCATTACCCAAATACTCCATATATCTGATAATCCTTATATTTGTAAAAAAAAAGATTATGAAAACAGATTATAATAGTATTGCTTTCAAGAACAGAGATATTGATAGACTTTCTGGCAGTACAACTAAAAGCCCAGCTCAAGCTGTTGCTGCGATTCGAGACGCTAGAGGAAATACTCCAAAAGATAGAGCTGATGCAGCCGCAAAAGCAGCAATGAAGGAAGCTAGAAAAATGTCTAATCAATGACAATAATACTCGTCCCAACTTTCGGCCTAGCGGTCGGCTTGGAATACTTTCAGGCAGACGTTGACTACGAAGTAAATGAGTTGGTATTTAATATAGTAATTTTTAAAATCGTTATACAATGGCAGTAAAAATGCGAACAGGTAGGTTAACTACCAAAACAACAGACCCTAAGACAGGTGCAAGAATATCTGATCCATCTGTTTATGGAATGGAGGTAGATGGTGGAAAAGTATCTAGCTGGCCTGAAGTAAGAACAATGTATCAGCAAGGTAAGCTTAAAAAGGATTTTGCAGGTCGCACAAATTTAAATCCTGAGATTAAGAGTTATCTAGAAGGAAAGACTGATAAATTATCAGACACTGAATATGAAGAGCCAATTTTAACTAAAATGCAGGACGTTGGAGGATCATATACAGGTGTCAACATGAACCTTAAAAAAGGTGGTAAGAAATATCAAGAAATGGAATCTTCATTTAAAGGCGCAGGTTTTGAAAAACCAAGCGCAGGGATGAAAGTAAGTTATGATGTTTCTGAACGACCTTTAAGTGGATCAAATAAAATGCAAGGACGTGGAACTACTACAGATCTTGATGTAATTCGCGAAAAAAAGAAATCTGATAGTGTAGTTAAAGAAGGACCAAAACCTGGCCCCCAACCAACAAAAGAGCAGCCAATGTCCAAGATGGCTACATTAAAGCCGACTCGTGTAAGTGAACGTCCTACAAAAGTAAAGCCACTTGCTGAAAAGGAGGAGTATGCATTTGCTCCAGCTACTAGAGGCACCAAGACTAAAACCAAAACTAGTGCCGCTATGACAGGTGCTGGAAGCGATCTTACTAGAGCTAAGAACCCAAGTGGTAAATTAGGTGCTGCTCGTGTTACTGACACTGAGAAGAAGGGCAAACTTGGTTATAAGCGTGAGCAAGCTTTGTTTGAAGCTAAGGCAGGTACATCTGTATCTGGTAGAGATTTCAGCAATATGTCTGCTTCTGAGATTAAAAGCAAGAAGCAAGAGATTAAGCAAGATCGTCGTGACTACCGCAAGAGCTCTTATGAGGGCAAAAATGTTGGTATCAAGGAAGCTACAATGGATATTCGTCAAGCTCGCAAGGCTCAGACTTACACTCGCAAGGCTGAAGCTGGCAATTTAAGCCATTTCACTCCTGGATACAAGAAGGGTGAGGACAAGCAAGGTCCAAATCGCATCGAGGCGTTTAAGGGATCAACCAATAACGCAGCCAATCGCAATACAATGCAAGCTAAGTTGAACGCGATTTCGGCTAAGCCAAAGAATAACACAAACATGTACTAATTAAAACCCCTCAAAATCGAGTGGTTTTTTGATATATGTCGCAAAAATCACTAGATTTGTGACTTCTACTTTAGTTATTCTGCATAAAGCCCATCCTAGTGATGGGTTTTTTGTATATTTGTAACAAAAATCGAATAAAATGGTAGTAAAACATGTTCATTTAGGCGACGATGGTCGCAAAAAGCTCATTAAAGGCATCAAAACGATCGCTGGAGCAGTAAAAAGCACATTAGGTGCGCGAGGTCGCACAGTGTTGATTGAATCAGAGCACCATGTGGGCGGTATCACCGTAACAAAGGATGGTGTAACGGTCGCTAAGTCGATCAATCTCTTTGATCCGGTTGAGAACTTGGCCGTTATGATGGTCCGACAGGCTGCTGAGAAGACAGCAACCGTTGCAGGTGATGGTACCACGACAAGTGTGGTTTTAGCTGAGGCTATTGTTGACGCTGCTGAGGAGGTTTTATCTCCAGAAGACAATGTCACTGAGGTAATTCGTGAGATCAATCAGATTACTGAGAAAATTGTCGCTAATCTGACCAAGCGCTCCAAGAAGTTATCAGGCAAGAAGCTCCGCGATGTGGCTTCAATCAGTGCAAACAATGACACTGAGATTGGCGGCATGATCGCTGACGCGTTCGGTGAGGTTAAGATGGTATCAGTTGAGAACAGCAAGGACCACAACACATATGTTGAGGTGATAAAGGGTATTAAAGCTGATCGAGGTTGGAATAGCCGTCACTTCATCACTGACTATAAGCGTCAAGAGGCTGTGTTGGAGAACCCATATGTATTGATCACAGATCAGGAGATCAGCAACCTATTGAACATTGAGAAGGTGTTGCAGTATGTTGTGGCCAACAATAAGCCACTTCTTATCATCGGTGAAATGAGCCCTGCTGCACTTAACACATTGAATATCAACGTAGTGCAGGGTAAAATAAAGGCATGCAACATTCTTCCTCCAAGCTTTGGATACCGTCAGAAAGACTTGTTAGAAGATCTAGCGATTGCATTGGACGGCACATACTTCAGTGAGGACACAGGTGATGACTTGTCGTTGATTGATGTGTCTCACCTAGGCAGGTGTGCCAAAGTGATCGTTGGTAAGGATAATACCATCTTTATGCCGTATTTTAGTTCACAGGAGGCTATTAACGAGCGTATTACTGACATCACTGAGACCATCTTTGAGAGCGTAAGTAAAGAAGAGACTGACTTCCGCAAGGAGCGTGCTGCCAACCTATCGGGTGGTGTAGCTGTGATCTATGTCGGTGCCTTGAGTGACATCGAGCAGAAGGAGAAGAAGGACCGCATTGACGATGCTGTCTGTGCTGTTGAGGCCGCTCTAGAGGAAGGTATTCTCCCTGGTGGTGGTGTAGCATTGTTCAACGAGGCAACTGAGCTTGGACGTCATGAAATCACTCCTGCATCAAATATTATGATTAAGGCCCTAAGATCACCTATGTGGCAGATCATCACAAACGCAGGTAAGGACGCATATAGTATCATGGATGGAATCATGCCAATCCCTAATGAGGGTTACGACGTGAAGGCTGAGTGCTATGCTGACATGATCAAGGCTGGTATTGTTGACCCAACGAAGGTTACAAAGAATGCTCTATTGAACGCTGTGTCGGTCGCTACGACAATCTTAAGTACAAACGCTATCATTACAAATATCAGAGCAGATGAAAGTCCTAAATAAGTATATACTCGCCCAGAAGGTTGCTGAGCAAAAGCAAACAAAGAGTGGTCTTCTTCTTACAGGAGAAGACTCAAGCGAAATGCGTTACCATAAGGCTACCGTGTTTGACGTTGGAATCCAGGTGGCAGGCATTCAGTATGGAGATATCATCTTGTATGACAAAGTGAATAGCCACGACGTTTTGATCAACGAAACTCGTTACGTAATTCTCCAAGAGAAGGACGTTGTTGTTGTTCTTTAAATCGGTCGTTAAAATCGACGATCGCTTTTGCTAATGTTTTTTGATGGAATGGGGCGTTCTTACGGAACGCCTTATTTCGTCTAGATGATGTCGGAATTGGCTCTAGGCCTGTCAATTTCTTATAAATGGACGTCACCATCTTCTTGGCCTTAAATGATACCTCATACATATTGGTTTCACCAAAGCCGCGTTTACGCCATATGTATACCCACTCCTCTCTTAGCAACCTATCAAATCGGTTGCGATCCCAATCCATGAAGTTTGCGTAGTCGGCAAAATCTGTCCTGGTGAACAATCTCTTTTTATGTAGGAACAGGATCATCTCTAGGTCTGATCTACTGAGATTGTAATTGACTTGAGCCCAACGTCTTACGATTGCCCAGTCTCCAAGAAAGTCATACGTCAACTCACGTCGTTCGTATGCTTTATCGCGTTTGATTATTCTTTTCATTATATTTGTACAAATATATTCATTATGGGACTATATAGCAATATTCACGCAAAGAGAGAGCGAATTAAAGCTGGATCAGGCGAGAAGATGCGCCAACCCGGCGAGAAGGGTGCACCAAAAGCTCAAAATTTTAAAGACGCTGCAAAAACAGCTAAAAAACCTAAGAAAAAATGAAAGTAGAAAAGAAAACAGGCGAAAAGTATAAGTCTAAAGCAGCCATGGCCAAACACGAAAAGAAAGAAGGCAAGAAAGAGATGATTAAAGAGTATGGCATGAAAGCCGCTATGGCTAAAATGGCTAAGAAAAAGTAATGAAAGATCCTAGACTAGAAAGGGCAGGCGTTGAGGGCTTTAATAAGCCCAAACGCACGCCTGGCCACGCTACTAAGAGCCACATTGTGGTTGCTAAGCAGGGTGATCAGGTGAAGACCATTCGTTTTGGTCAGCAGGGTGTAAAGACCAATCAGACGGTTGGTCAGCGTGAGGCTTTTGAGAGTCGTCACGCGAAGAACATTGCAAAGGGTAAGATGAGCGCTGCTTATTGGGCCGCAAAAACTAAATGGGCTCCAAGCAAGACTCAGTCATCTAGTACTAAATGGAAAAAGGGATCATAATGGATTACAATAAGATACCATTCAAGAATGCGGCAGTTGATCGATTAAGTGGCAACACAACTCAACCGCCATTAATTACAAAAAATAGAGCTCAAGCAGCTCGTGATATGCGTAAGGGTGTAACACCAATGCAGAACGCAGATGGAACTACATCTACTCATGTCATGGCAGGCGGTGAGGGAGGATCAGGTAAATTTAAATATACCGTAAATCCAACTGTATTTCCTAATAATGGTGGTAAGACATGGACTGACTTACGTGAGGATCCATGGGGAGCTTACGACGAGGCAAGTAAAAGAGGCGAATTGATTGGATTCAAGTCTGAGCGTCGTGCTGAGAAGTTTGGTATGGGATCTTGGAAGAAAGGTCAAGCTGGTCGAGAGGCTATGCAGGTATACCGTGAAGAGAAGAAAGCAGGTAATCTTTACACTCAAAAGAAAAAGGTTGACACTAAGATTGCCAACATTGATAACAACAAGCGATTAAATCGCGTTGTAGAGCGTCGTTACGACCGAATGGATAAGAAGTATGACAGAGCAGCTGATAATCCATCTAAGCTTGCTAAAATTGATAAAAAATACGGCTACAATTACGAGGCCGCCAAGGCGGCCGGTATTCAGCCTGACGATACAGGGCATTGGGGATCTATCGGTAATGATGGTATGATTCTTAAGGGAGCTAAACACCCTTCAATGATTAAGACCAAAAAGGTTGAGAAATTGTTGGGTAACAAGATTGTAAAGAGAAACGGTAACTTATACAGCGTTCCTAAAAAATGATCATCCTAAAAAGACACAAAGGTCTAGGTGATACGATTGCCGCTATTACTGAGGCAACAGGTATCAAAGCAGTAGTTGAAGCAGTGACTGAAGATTGCGGATGTGGTCAACGACAAGAGTCGTTGAACGATCCAAACCTATTAATAAATAAAATGTTCTATGGGACAAAGCAAGACATCGAAGTACTACGCAGCCAACCCGAAGGCAGCGGAGAAGAGGCGTGAATATCAGCGTGATCTAAACGCTACTCCAGAGCGAAAGAAATATCGTGCTGAGCATAATGCTGCTCGCAGAGAAGGTGGTATTTATGGCAAGGGAGGCCCCGATATGAGTTCCACAAAAAGTGGTAAATTTGTAAAAGAAAACCCAAGTAAAAATCGTGCTCGAAACGGTGCAAACGGCAAGAGCGTAAAAAAATAAGACATGGCATATCAAAAATTACAGACAAGTAGAGCATTATTAGTTGCAGTTAGTGACACTGTTATCATTCCAAATCCAAATACATTAGCTGTTTCTGGAACTAATAGTGGTACTGGAACTAACATGCTCAAAGATGCAACAAAAGACTTTATTACACTAGGAGTTAAAATTGGCGACATTGTATATAAAAATACGAATAGTGATGCTGCTTATGTAACATCTGTTAGTGCGACACAACTAGGACTTTCTGTAGATTTATATCCTATTACAATTGGTGATGAGTACGCTATATACTCAAATGTAAATCAAGAAGGATGTGTTCTATATATAGGCAGTTCTGGTAATTTACATGTGTTGACAGCAGGTGGAGATGACATTACATTCTCTGGTGTTCCTGCTGGATTTTTCCCTGTACAGGTAAAGCAGGTTTTTGCTGACACAACAGCTACTAAAATTGTAGCACTTTGGTAAGATGATAGGAACAGCGATAAGCATAGCGATTGAGATTACTGGTAAGATCATAGCATCGGCTATTAGTCCATTTGCTAGGCTTGCTGATGATGGTGTTGATCGTGTTACTGATGATAATGTTGAACGAATAATAGATTAGACATGGGATATAAAATAGAAGACTTACCTAGTTACGATGTAGGTGTATTTGATAAAGCTCTTATGGAGGTTTCAGATGGTGGTCTGGGTAGTTACTCGATGAATGGTAATGAATTAAAGACAAACATAGTTGGTCAACATTTAGACTTTCCACTTAAGTTAGGTGTTTATTATCCACATGTTCCTATAATTGGAAGTACAAGTTCAAATGCATTTCCTGGAACGAATGCCTTAACTTGCTTGTTCACTACTTTTGCTCAACCAGTATCTCCACAGTCGTTTTCTGTAAACGTAACTGGAGCAGTAGCTTCAAGTCTTATGAAGATTGTTGTTTATAAATATTTTCAAGGTGGTAATACAATAGAATTAATGGGAGCTAGTCCTGATCTTGATTGTAGTACAACAGGTTTGAAAACATGGACAACTTCTGGTACTATTAGTTTTAATGAAACTAGTCAAATGTACGCTATAGGTGTTATTGCTAATATAAACACTATTAATACAACTGGAGCACCAGTGGGATCAATCCCAGCTTTCTGGTCTAGTGGTATTGGAAGTTCTAATAATGTGATTGGATTTTCATATTTCCCAGGTTCATATACAGTTCCAAATTCAGCTACAGTGTCGCCAAATTATGTGACGTCAACCCCATTAATATACATGTATATAAGTTAAGTTATGGCAACTATTAGAGAAGAAATTTACGATCAAAATGGATTAGTTGAGGTAAGAGAGATTGAAATCCCTGATGTTGACGTTAATCAAGTCATTGCAGATAAAGAAGCTCAATTGCTTGCTATTTACGAAGAAATACAGGCACTTAAAGGACAGCAGTAATGACTGGTAAATTCAGCAACGAGGGTACTATAGTTGCTGTATCGGGAACAATCGTCCATACAGCTCCTGATAATAATATATCAGAGGTTCAGTCTATGCGCTTTAGCAATCTTGCTGCTGCTGTTTTGACCGTTCAGAAGTATGTTGCGGCAACTGCTACAACTGTTACGATATACACCGTATCACTAGATGAGGGTGACATATTCACTGATGAGTATGGTTATCACTTAGATGAGAACGATTACATTAAAGTTATATCTGATATTGCTGGCACTTCATTTATTGTTAGGGGTGTCGACTCTCCAAATATCAATGTGGTAAGATGCAAGTAATTGATGCCAATGGCAACATGTTTGGTTATGACAGCATCACTGTCGCAGGGCCCGACGGTAGGCCAAAGACATTATCGTCTGCTATAAAGCTTGTTTCGTTAGTACGAAATCAAACAGGTGCTACTTTAACTAAGGGCACTGTTGTGTACATCAATGGTGGATCAGGAAATAAGCCAACGGTAACAAAGGCCCTTGCTACTTCTGATGCCACATCAGCTCAGACATATGGCGTATTGCAGGCAGATATTGCTAACAATAAGAACGGATATGTTGTTGTCATTGGTTCCCTTGAAGGGTTAAATACATCTGCATATGCGCCCGGAACACAACTATACTTAAGCAGTACCGTTGCAGGGACGTGGACATCTACAAAACAACTTGCTCCTGCTCACTTAGTTTATGTTGGTATTGTTGTAAGACAGCATGTCAATCAAGGTGTTGTTGAGGTAAAGATACAGAACGGGTATGAGCTTGACGAGATTCATGATGTTCAGATTATTTCACCTTCAAATGGTGACACTATAGTTTATAATTCCGCATCTCAACTTTGGAAAAATGTCCCAAGCGGTGGGGGTAGTACTGTATTAGTTACTGCTAGTCCATATACCCCTTCAGCGACTGATTATTACATATATGTTGACATGTTAACGCCTTGCGTTATCAATCTTCCTGCCATTGCTTCTGCCAATCCATCTGGATATAACATAAAGAACATAGGCGAAAGTACCGTAAAAATCGTACCTTTGATATCTGAACCTATTGACGATCAGGCTGAGATAAACATTAAGAATGCCTATACGTCATTAGATATTGTACACACAGCAACTAATTGGTATATAGTATGAGTTATATTGATGTAAAAGAGGTAGGTCTCTTAGATGAAAATGGGCAGTTAATTAATCCTGCTGAGGATGAATCTGTAGTATTACTGCGCAGATTATTGTATATGGCACAGTCCTTAGGAGCAAGAGATGGTAACGGCTATCTAAGGATTAACTTATCTGCCGCTGACACTTCTCCAAGCATTAACCAAGTAAGCTCTGTTAATGCTTATGGAGGTATATCATCAATTCAGCAAATTACTGATTGGGCAAGAACTGCATACAATACAGGTATTAGATCAAACATTATTATTTCTTAATCATGCCAGTAACAAATAATTTAAAGACTACACTAGATCTACCTGTATGGGAGTGGATGACAACTCTTCCACAGACAATAAACAATGCAGCATCTGCTATGACTTCCGCACAAAGTGGTGATGGTAGATATATTTATTACAGTCTAACTTCTGTATTTTACAGATATGATACTTGGACTAATGTTTGGGCTACTTTGTTGGCTCCAACTTATTACACTCCAGTAACTGTAAATACAATGCAGTGTCAAGAAGTTTTAGGTAACAGAGGACGTATACTTGAAACATTAGGACCAACTCAATTTAGAATACCTTACTTAGCAGGCGGAACTGCTTTAGAAGGTATTGAGATGAGAATAATGTTTGGCCCAGGTGCACAGGAGGTTAGAAAAATCATTTCTTCTTCAGATGCTGTAAGTCATGATGGTGGTTATTTAACTTCTGCAAATGCTACTCAAATAGTAGACACTACTAAAAAATGGGAAATTAATCAATGGTTGGGTTACACATGCCGAGTATTAACAGGTAACAACCAGATAGAACAAAGAACTATACTTGCTAACAATGAAACCACATTGTTTTTTGTAGATGTAAACCTTCAACAATATGAGCCTTGGGATAACCAAGGATGGAGATTAACACCTACTACAGCTGCAACATATGAAATTGCATCACAAATTATTGAAGTAGATACTGCATACAATGTAACACCTAGTGCCTACAGTAGGTTTATGGTAAAAACGGGTGTAGTATGGTTATTATCAAGTTCTTCTGGATCTCCATTTTATACATTTCAAATGTATGATGTGTTGACTAACACATGGTATCAGAAAACCATGAATACAGGTATGTTTGGTGGGGCATTGGGTACTGAGATTCAAATTGAATCAACAAGTGATTTAACAGGACCTTTGGTTACTGGTACTGCCACCGCAGGTACTACTAGAACAATAACAGACTCATCTCAATCTTGGCCTGCTGATAGATACCGAAATTATTCTATTAGAATTATTGGTGGTACAGGTGCTGGACAAGATAGAAGAATTGTAGCTAATAAAGGTGATTACTTTGAAGTAGATTCAAAATGGACAGTTACTCCAGATGCTACATCTCAATATGAAATTTATCCAGATGATAACCTAATCTACTTTATTGGTACAGCCAACTCTGCTACTTTGGCTTATCACATGGAAGCAGATATGTGGATTACTGGACCTTATTTTGATTATGGGGTGCTTGGCAACACAATAGTTAAAAAAGATGGTGATGTAGGATTTGGTATTGCTACTGCAACTAGAGCTACCACAGGTGTAACTAGTATTGCTGTAGGTGCTGGTGGATCAGGTTATATTGTCGGTGATGTACTTACTATTTCTACGGGTACTAATGCTCAATGTTATGTTACTGCAACAGATCCATTAGGTGCTGTCATAGCTGTAAAATTAAGGCGTTGTGGTACAGGTTATACAACAGGTATTAAAGCTACTACAGGTGGTACAGGCACAGCATGTACAATCAACGTACTAACACTTGGAACTATTGGTACTGTAACTACTACTTTAAGCCATTTGTTTAAACATGGTGAGTTTGTTAGAATTTCAGGTGCTACAGAAGCTGCTTGGAACACAGGGTATAATATATTAGGTATTTGGGGACAAACCACTTTTGATATTGAAATAACTGCTACTGCTAACTTAGCTGCAACTAGTACAACAACAACCAGTTTACTTGTAGATGCAAATGAAACATGGGATGTAAATGAACATGCAGGTAAATTTATTATGTTAGTTGCAGGAGGGTCTATTACTCCAACATCACAGATTAGAAGAATTACTTCTAATACTGCTAACACTATTACTATTCCTGCTGCTACGGCATTTACTCCAACAACAGGGGCAACTAGATACATTATTCTTAACCCTGCTAGTTTTGGTAGAGATACTAAATTTCAGCCAAAAGATCAATATCCTTTTGGTTATGCATCAAGTGGAAGCACAACAACTCTTGTAGATAGCACTAAAAATTGGATACGCGGTACTTGGGTAGGTCATGTTGTAAGAATAGTAGCTGGTACAGGCTTAGGTGCTGAGTTAATAATTACAGCAAACAATAACAATACACTTGTTTTTGCTACTGCTGCCTTTACTCCAGATACAACTACTCGTTATGAAATCATGGATTCATATGGTACAGCTACTTCAGGATCAACTACTACTCTTGTAGATACAGCTAAGAACTGGATTACTAACCAATGGGTGGGTAAACGTGTAAGATTTATAGGTGGTGCAAACCAAGGTGTTGAAGTTGCTATTACGGCTAATACTAACAACACTTTAACATTTGCTGCCACAACAGCAATTGACAACACTACAAACTATGTCTTACTTGGTATACCTGCTAGAGGAGCTGGTTGCGGATTAAAATGGACATACGGTAATGGCAATGATAACTACATATGGACTACTACAGGTGGAGCAACAGCTTTTGTACAAAGGTATAATATCAACAATCAAACTTTTGATTATGGCTTCATGGTCCCTGGATTATTAGTAGATACTTTTACTACTAACACATCATATGCTTATGATGGAGAGAATAATATTTATATTCAGTTTTCAAACTCTGGTTCTTTGTATATGTTAGATGTAGTTAAAAGAGTAGCTAATTTGGGTAGTAGAATACCAGGAGTAAACTCTACAGCTTATGTAGGAAACCGTATGGAATTAATAAAATCTAGAGATGGCTTAAAGTTTTTATATATTCCACAAAGTAATGGTACATTATTCTGGAGAACATTATTATTCTGGTAAATATGAGAGCACTACTATTTTTATTGTTATTGGCAAGCTGTAGCCCTGTTAAAAGATTTACTAGGCTTGTAGAAAAGTATCCTTATCTATTGACCTCTGATACTGTTATTGTACATGACACTATTACGTTATATGTACCCGAAGTGCATACAGATACTGTGGTTACAATTAAGGAGCTTACTGACACCATAACTCTAACCAAGGAGAGAGTGACGGTAAAAGCATGGTATGTACCAAAAGAAAAGAAGGTGTATATCCAAGGTAAGTGTGATCCTGTATATGTCACTAAGATTATTGACAGAAAAATTCCTATCAAGTACTATGAGAAGTATCCTTGGTGGAAGAAGCTGGCTAATAACATGTTGGCTATTTTAATTATCTTTGCTATAGTATATACTTCATATAAACTATACAGAAAGCTAGTATGAAAACTAACACATTAATTATTTTGTCTGCATTATTTACGGTGATTACACCAGCAGTACCTTTGATCTTGGTATCGTTGATGGCTATCTTTGTTGACGCTTGTTTCGGCATCTGGAGATCTGTTAAGAAAAATGGTTGGATATCATTCCAAAGTAAAAAACTTATAGCTACTATACAAAAGTCGTTCCTATATTCAGGGGCGATTTTATTTTTCTATATGATAGAGAAGTACATTGCTGGTGATATCATTGCTCACTTTATATCTGTTGAGTTACTAATCACAAAATCTGTGGCATTCTTCTGTGTATTCACTGAGGTGAAGTCAATCAATGAGAACTATAAAGATGTGACAGGGGTGGATATTCTTACTAAGTTTAAGGCGTTCATGACAGGACTCAAGAAGGAAAGTGATAAGTGGAAATAATATGTTAACTACAGCTCAAATTATAGCCAAGTATGGCAAACCCAATGAGAAGGGAACATACTTAAAAACAATTAACCTTCCATACCCGATGCGAATCGCTTGGGATACTGACACCAAGGTAACAAAGATGCGATGCCATAAGGATGTCGCTGATGCCTTTTTGGCTGTGTTTAACGACATTTTAGACACCTACGGGTATGAACGTATTGTCGAGTTAGGGATAGACCTTTACGGAGGATGTTTTAACTTCCGTAAGATGCGCGGTGGTAGTTCTTGGAGTACTCACTCTTGGGGAATTGCCATTGATTTGGATCCTGCGCGAAACACATTAAAAGAGACATCTAAGACAGCTCGTTTCGCTCGTGCTGAGTATAAGGAGATGATTGACATCTTTTACAAGCATGGTTTTATTAGCCTTGGGCGCGAGAAGAACTACGATTGGATGCACTTTCAAATAAATCACTAAATTTGTACAATGAAGAAGGTTGAACAATCAGCAAAGAAAACTGTTAAAGTGAGTCGCCCAGGCGTTCATTCTAAAACAAAGACTTCATGTTTAAAGTCTTCTAAGAATTATAAAAAACAAAATAGAGGCCAAGGACGATGAAAGTACAGAACTATATCACTGAAGCACCAAGCACAGGATCAAAAGTATTTGGATTGAATGCAAACGGAGATTCCGTTAACTTCGACGTGCCTGCCTTATTGGCATTAAATCAAGCACCTTCAGTTGTCGCAACAAATGCGCTAACTTCTGCTACGCTTACAAACGTAAATACATATTTTACAGGAACAGCAGGAGCATCTTTTGCAGTTACTCTTCCTGCATCTAATTCAAACTTAGATGGAGTTAAGTATGTCGTTATGTCAACAGCTACTCGTGCTACAACATCATGGGCATCAAGTGGTGCCACTATTGTTGGTGCTCCTGCAACGCTTACGGCAAACACCCCGGTATGTCTACAATACAGTCATGCCAACACAACATGGTATATATCAATCTAATAAAATGAAAAAGAAAACAATTAAACAAGAAGAGCTCGACAAATTAGTGAATGCTAACCGAGTGTATCGCGATCTTAAATTCGCAGTTGCTGACATCGAAATTTCATTTGCTCGTCTTAAAGAGCAAAAGGAGATGACAATGGATCAGCTCAAGGCTTCTATGATTAGTCTATCAGATGCTCAGAAAGAGATCTATGACAAGTATGGCGACGTTCAGGTAAACCTTCAAACAGGTGAATATAATTAGAAAAATATCGATTGGTCCTGACTATATGAAGTGCATGCACTACATGGTAGGGCAGGAGATCCTTGACAAGACATGGAAGATTGAGGCCATCCGTTTAGAAGCGGATGGCAACATCTGTGTTTGGATCAAGAAGGATGGCGAAATCCTTAGATGGAAGTCATTCTCCAATACAATGCCAATAGCTATTGAGTATAAAATAGATTACTAATGAAATCACCATACTGCTTCATCATTGAACCAATTGGTCTGAGGCGGTACGATAACATTAAGAAGTTCGGTAATACTGACTTCGTAATGAGCTCATCCCAAGAAGATCATAAGGTTTCTAATCGCTTTGCAAAAGTAATTGCAACTCCTATTTACTATAACGGACCGGTTCAACCTGGAGACACCGTAATAGTACACCATAACGTTTTCAAGTTTTACTATGACATGAAAGGCCGCCAAAAGAGTAGTTGGAATCATGTTATGGATGACATGTTTCTAGCTGAGGTTGATCAGGTCTATGCATTCAAACGTGATGCTGATTGGCAGGCTGTTGAGCCATTTGTATTCATTAAGCCTGTGCCATCAGAGGATAAGGTATTCAGCACACTAGGTGGATTTGAGGAGCTATGGGGAGAAGTTGTGTACCCTAGTAATAGTTTTGTATCAAAGGGAGATATTGTATCTTTTACACCAGATAGCGAGTATGAGTTTAGAATAGACGGCCAATTACTCTATAGAATGTATAACAAGAACTTATGTCTAATACAAAAGTAAGAATCATTGAGGCTGGTAAGAAGGCCATAAATGAATTGATTAAGGTTCTTGAGCAGCCTATTATCACACATGCTGAGGATGACATATCTGCTGATAAGATGAAGAATGCTGCTTCAGCAAAGCGATTAGCATTTGAGGATGCAATGTTTATGCTTCTAAAAATTGAAGAGGAGGAGAATAAGAACTCTGAGACTCCAATAGCTGAAGTTACTTTAGGCAAGAGCGGTTTCGCTGAAGGCAGAGCAAAGATGAAGAATGGAAAATAATCTATACCGTATAATCACTGACCATGTCCACAAGACTGCTCTTAATACTAAGAACAGCAAAAAAAGTTGGGACTATGGATACAATAAAGAGTATGATATCATCGTTATATCTAAAGATGGTACGATTGGTGAGATATACGAGATTAACGGACTAAAGATTGCTGTACCAGCTGCACCAAAAAAAGTAGACGACCGCGGCAACAAATGGGTTGCTCAAGAGTACCCTGCGGAGCTACAGAAAATAAAGTCAATCTTTGACTGGAATCGTAGAGATAACTCCTTTAAGTCAAATTACGTCGACATGATCGAGACTGAGTTTGATCGAAGAGAATATGGCTATTGGTTTAAGAATAACGGAAAGCCAACCTACATTACAGGAACACACTACATGTACTTGCAATGGACCAAGATTGACGTTGGTCTTCCTGACTTCCGTGAATCAAACCGCATATTCTTTATATTTTGGGAGGCAACTAAAGCAGATAGCCGATCATTTGGTATGTGCTACCTAAAGAACCGTCGTTCAGGGTTCTCGTTTATGTCTTCAGCCGAGACGTCCAACACAGGTACAATTGTTAGGGACTCTCGTATTGGTATCTTGTCAAAGACAGGTTCCGATGCCAAGAAGATGTTTACCGATAAGGTGGTTCCCATCGTTAGAAATTACCCCTTCTTTTTCAAGCCGATCCAAGACGGTATGGACAACCCGAAGACGGAGTTGGCCTTCCGTGTTCCTGCGAGTAAGATTACGCGCAAGAATATGGATGAGGAGCGCGACGATGACATAGAAGGGTTGGATACTACTATTGACTGGAAAAACACAGCAGACAACAGCTATGATGGTGAGAAGCTACTTCTACTTGTGCATGATGAGAGTGGTAAATGGGAGAAGCCTGAGAATATCCTAAACAACTGGCGCGTTACTAAAACATGCTTGCGTTTGGGTAGTAGGATTATCGGTAAGTGTATGATGGGTTCTACCTCAAATGCACTCAGTAAGGGAGGTGAGAACTTTAAGAAGTTATACAATGATAGCGATCCGACAAAGCGATCTGCCAATGGTCAGACCAAGTCGGGCTTATACAGCTTGTTTATTCCTATGGAATGGAACATGGAGGGCTTTATTGATGAGTATGGATGGCCTGTGTTTGAGGATCCAAAGAAGCCTATTATGGGTATCGATGGTGAGGAGATTACAATGGGTGTCATTACTTATTGGAACAATGAAGTCGCAGCGCTTAAGTCTGACTCAGATGCACTCAATGAATTCTATCGTCAGTTCCCACGCACAGAGTCACATGCTTTCCGTGATGAGTCAAAGGCATCTTTATTTAATCTTACTAAGATATATCAGCAGATTGACTACAATGACTCAATGATCAAAGATAGGGTGCTCACTCGTGGTTATTTCCATTGGAAAGGTGGTGAGAAAGATACTGAGGTCATATGGACTCCAGACCCCAAAGGCAGGTTCCTGGTTTCATGGATTCCTGATCAAGCTATGCGCAACAGAGTGATTGTGAGAAACGGTAGAAAGTATCCAGGTAATGAGCACATTGGTGTATTTGGATGTGACCCTTATGATATATCTGGTGTAGTTGGCGGTGGTGGATCTGCCGGGGCGTTACATGGTTTGACTTCCTTTCATATGGAGAAGGCTCCAACTAATCATTTCTTTCTAGAGTATATTGCTCGTCCTCAGACAGCTGAGATATTCTTTGAGGATGTTTTAATGGCCTGTCATTTCTATGGAATGCCAATACTTATTGAAAACAACAAGCAGCGACTATTATATCATTTCAAGAATAGAGGGTACCGCGGATTCTCTTTAAATAGACCTGATAAACATACATCAAAGCTATCAAAAACAGAGCTTGAACTTGGTGGTATTCCCAACTCATCTGAAGACGTAAAGCATGCACATGCTAACTGCATCAATACATATATCGAGGAATACGTCGGCCTTGATCAGGATGGCACATATAGAGAACGAGACACTATGGGTGATATGTATTTTACAAAGACACTAGAGGATTGGGCTCGATTTGATATCAATAACAGAACAAAACACGATGCCTCGATTAGCTCAGGGCTTGCTATTATGGCATCAAGAAAACACCTATTTATACCTAAGAAAGAGGAATCTAAAATAAGTGTTAAATTTGTAAGATATAAGAATACAGGCACTATAAGCGAAATCATCAAATAATGGATAAACCATCAGTTGTTATCTCTGCACAGCCGTTTCCAGACCAAATGGCCTCTAATGAAGTTAAGGCTTCACTAGAGTATGGTTTGAAAGTAGGTAAGGCCATCGAAGGCGAATGGTTTAAGAGAAAGTCAAATTCAAGTAGATTCTACCAACAGTGGGGTGAGTTCCACCGTTTGAGACTATATGCTCGTGGAGAGCAGCCAATACAAAAGTACAAAGATGAGATTGCTGTCAATGGTGACATCTCAATGCTCAATCTTGATTGGACACCTGTCCCTATCATTCCAAAGTTTGTTGACGTTGTTGTGAATGGAATGCTTGATCGTCCTTATACTGTTAAGGCAGAGGCTCAAGATGTGATGTCGGCAGAGAAAAAGAATGTCTTCCAAGACATGATTGAGTCTGATATGGTTGCTAAAGACTTCCTTACACTCACTCAAGAGCAGTTTGGAATCGATGCGTTCAACGTAAACCCAGATGAGTTACCTGCAAATGATCAGGAGCTTTCTTTGTATATGCAGATGAACTATAAGCCATCTATTGAGATTGCTGAGGAGATTGCGATTGACACTGTCATGAAAATGAATGAGTATGAGGATGTGCTTCGTCTCTACTATTATGATGTGGCTACTTGCGGTCTTGGCGTTGTAAAGCATGAGTTTCTTGTAAATGATGGTGTAAAGGTTGAGTATGTAGATCCAGCAAATTGGATTCATAGCTATACTGAAAAGAATGACTTCTCTGATTGTTTCTACTTTGGAGAGGTTAAGCAGGTACATTATACTGAACTCCTTAAGATGAATCCAAATCTTACGGATGAGGAGCTTACTGAAATTAAGAATGCAGGGTCTGCTTGGTATGACTACTTCCCTGTAGTCAGAAACTATCAAGACGATGCATTCTTAAATGAGGTTGTAACCTTGTTGTACTTTAACTACAAGACGCATAAGAAGTTTGTGTGGAAAAAGAAAATCCTTGAAAATGGTGGTGAGCGAGTTATTCGTAAAGAAGATACGTTCATGGCTCCAAATGGAGAATACTTTGAAGTAGTTGAGGCAGTTCGCGATGTTTGGTATGAAGGGGTGCTTGTTGGTGGTTCTAATATTATGATCAAGTGGGAGATGATGCAAAACATGGTTCGTCCTAAGTCTGCATCACAACGCGCACTTCCAAACTATATTGCTTACGCTCCACGTTACTATAAAGGAAATATTGAGTCATTGGTTCGACGCATGATTCCATTTGCTGATCAGATTCAGTTGACACACTTGAAACTACAGCAAGTTATGGCTCGCATTGTTCCTGATGGTGTATTCATTGATGCTGATGGTATTAATGAAGTTGATCTAGGTACAGGTGCGGCATACAATCCACAAGATGCACTAAACCTATACTTTCAAACAGGTAGTGTTGTTGGTAGATCTTATACTACAGAGGGAGAGTTTAACAATGCTCGTGTTCCAATTCAAGAGCTAAACACAAATAGTGGCCAAGCTAAGATGTCTGCCCTAATCGGCAACTACAACCACTACTTAAATATGATCCGCGATGTGACAGGTGTGAATGAGGTGCGTGATGCATCTACGCCACACCCGGATGCATTGGTTGGTGTTCAGAAACTTGCTGCACTTAATTCAAACACAGCTACTCGCCATATTCTAGATGCTGGTATTATCACAACTAGACGTTTGGCTGAGTGTATTTCTATACGTATAGGTGATATCTTAGAGTATTCTGACTTTGCTGAAGAGTTTGCTATGCAGATTGGTAAATACAATCTATCTATATTAAATGACGTTAAGGATCTATACCTACACGACTTTGGTATCTTTATTGAAGTTGCCCCAGATGAAGAGCAAAAAGCACAGCTTGAGCAAAACATTCAAATGGCGCTACAACAGCAGACGATTGATCTAGAGGATGCTATTGACATTCGTATGATCAATAATGTTAAGCTTGCCAATGAGATGCTTAAGATGAAGCGTCGTAAGCGTATGGAGCAAAAACAGAAAGAGAAAGAGATGGAGTTCCAAATGCAAATGCAGACAAATATCCAATCTTCTCAAGCAGCTGCTGAGGCCAAGGCACAGATCATTCAACTTGAAGGTCAGACTAAGGCACAGATCAAGCAGATGGAGGTACAGGGTGAAATTCAGAAAATGCAAGCTGAGTCAGAACTCAAGAAAGAGTTGATGGCTATTGAGTTCCAATACAACATGCAGCTCAATGGTATGCAGATGCAAACATTAAAGGATCGTGAGGCCGAGAAAGAGAAAGCTAAAGATAAACGAGTAGACCTACAGGCTACACGTCAATCTGAACTTATCAACCAACGACAGAACAACCTACCTCCACAAAACTTTGAAAGTACAGAGGATTCCTTGGATGGCTTCGATTTAGAGTCATTCGGGCCTAAATAAATAATTACTAACTTTGTATAAAATTTAATTAAATGGAAGGAGAAATTAAAGTAAAAGCTGTAGACTTTGAAGAAAAGTCTATGGCTGAAAAAGAAGCTGATTTGCTTAAGGATGTTGAATCTCACACAGATGATCCCAACACCGTAAAAGTAAATTTATCACCTGATCCACAACCCGAACCTGATCCTCAGCCTGAGCCTGAGCCTCAACCGGAGTTAGAGATAGATGATAATAAAGTTCTTTCATATCTTGGTAAAAGATGGAATAAAGAAATCACATCTTTGGATGATTTAGTTCGAGAGCGAGAACAAGCTGAAGAACTACCTGAAGATGTTTCTACATTCTTGAAATACAAAAGAGAGACAGGGCGTGGTATTGAAGACTTCATGAAGTTGAATGTTGACTACAATGCCATGGACGAAGATTCTCTACTTTATCAATACGCTAAAGAACAAAACCCGGAGCTTGATGCTGACGAGGTTAAGTTTGAGTTAGAGACTAAGTTTTCATATGATGAGGACTTTGATGATGAGAAGCATATTAAGAAGGTAAAGCTAGAGAGAAAAAAAGAGCTCAATAAGGCTCGTGAGTATTTTAATAATCTAAAAGAACAATACAAGGTTCCGCTTGAGTCAAGGGAGTCCTTTGTTCCGCAGGAGGAAAAAGAGGCTTACGAATCTTATAAGCAATATAAACAAACCGCGACTAGCGAGCAAGAGGAGCAACAAAAGCGGTCTAAGTATTTTGCCGATAAGACGAATGAATTATTCTCTGATAAGTTTGAAGGTTTCAAATTTAATATTGATGAGAATAAGGCAGTAACGTTCAAGCCAGCAGATGCAAAGACACTTCTTAACGAGCAGTCTTCATTAAGTAACTTTGTAAATAAGTTCTTAAACGAAGATGGCTACTTAAAGGATGCTGAGACGTTCCATCGAGCAATAGCGATTGCTTCGAATCCAGAAAAGTTTGCAAAGTTTTTCTATGAGAAAGGAATGACCGAAGCTGTAGATACAGTTTCTAAAGAGTCTAAAAATATTAATATGACCCGTCAAGCCACTCAGGTGACTAACAAAGTTGAAGGAATTCAAGTAAGGGCTGTGGAGCCTAGTTTCGGTAACAGATTAGTTATTAAACAAAAACCTAAAAATTAGAAAAAATGGCTGGTACATTAAACGCTGCTGGCGTTGCCTTATCACCGAGTTCGGTAAAGGCAGCGACCTATGAAAACTACATTCCGTCTAACGGATTTAACTTCTTGAGTCAGTATCTTCCTGATACTTACGAGCAAGAATTCGAACGATATGGTAATCGTTCAATCGCATCTTTCCTTCGCATGGTTGGTGCTGAGCTTCCTACTAACTCTGACTTGATCAAATGGGCAGAGCAAGGTCGTCTTCACACTAAATACACTGACGTTTGGACAACACAAGCTGCTGGTGCAATCAGTACTGCTGTTACTTACAACTTACAAGCTGGTTCTAGCTGTGTATTCCGCGTAGGTCAGACTGTATTCATTTCACAAAATGCAGGTACTGCTGCTAACAAAGGTGTTATTACCGCTGTTACGGCTACTACATTTACAGTTGCTTACTACGAAGCTACTCAAAACATTGTTGCTGGTACTTCAACAACTAACCTTTGTACTGCATTTGTATACGGTTCTGAGTTTGCTAAAGGTACTTCTGGTATGCAAGGATCTTTGGAAGCACAAGATTTGTTCTTCGATGTTAAGCCAATCATCATCAAAGATACTTACACTGTATCTGGTTCTGACATGGCTCAAATCGGTTGGGTAGAAGTAACTACTGAGAATGGTGCAAACGGGTACCTTTGGTATATGAAGTCTGAGCATGAGACTCGTCTCCGTTACGAAGACTATCTTGAAATGTCAATGGTAGAAGGTGTTCCTGCTGAAGCTTCTTCAGGTGCATTAGCTCAATTGTCTCCTTCAGCTAACTCTTGGATCCCTGGTGGACAACCTGCTGCTTCAGGAACTACTGCTGCTGGTACAAAAGGTTTGTTCTACGAAGTTTCAACTCGTGGTAACGTTTGGTCTGGTGGTATTCCATCTGCATTGGCTGACTTTGATACAATCGTACAACGTCTTGACAAGCAAGGTGCTATCGCTGAGAACACATTGTTCATCAACCGTCAGTTCTCTTTTGACATCGACGATATGTTAGCTGCTCAAAATGGTTACGGTGCAGGTGGTACTTCTTTCGGTTTGTTTGACAACAGCGAGCAAATGGCATTGAACCTTGGCTTTACTGGTTTCCGTCGTGGATATGACTTCTACAAAACAGACTGGAAATACCTTAACGATGCAACCCTTCGTGGTGGTCTTGTTGGTGGTGCTGTAAACGGTGTATTGGTTCCTGCTGGTACAATGAACGTTTATGACCAAGTACTTGGTAAAAACGCTAAGCGTCCATTCCTTCACGTTCGTTACCGCGCTTCTGAAGCTGAAAACCGTCGTTACAAAACTTGGATGACTGGTGGTGCTGGTGGTGCTGCTACAAACGACATCGATGCAATGACTGTCAACTTCTTGTCAGAGCGTGCACTTTGTACACTTGGAGCTAACAACTTCTTCATCTTCAAATAAGAAGTAATATGAGAGGGGCAGCAATGTCCCTCTCTATTTTTAAATAATTTAAATTTTATATAATGGAAAAGCCTAAAACAGAAAGAGTAAAACTAGAACCTAGAGATAGGACGTATTTGTTAAAAGGAGAATCAAGTCCTTTAACATATTTTATAGCATCTAAAGACACTAAGAGAAATCGACTTCTTTTCTTTGACGAAAAGAATAACATTAACCGACCTCTTCGATATGCTAGAAATCAAAATACGCCTTTCCAAGATGAGCAAGATGATAACGCAATAATTGAACCTATTGTGTTTGAAGATGGTGTTCTTAGAGTTCCTAAAACTAATCCAGTTTTACAAGAGTTTTTGTACTATCACCCTGGTAACAATACTGAGTTTTATGAGTATGATCAAGAAAAAGACGCTCAAGAAGACATTCAGTATCTTAACGCAGAGATTGATGCATTACTCTTGGTTCGTGACTTGGCAGATGCCAACATTAACAAATTGGAGGCTATTGCTCGATTGTTGATTGGAGACTCAGTGGCAAACATGAGCAGCTCAGAAATCAAAAGGGATATGATGCTATATGCACGACGAAACCCAATTGACTTCATTGAGGCAGCTAATGATCCATCTCTCAACATCAACAACCTTGCTGCAAGAGCATTTAGTGATGGGTACTTTACGTTTAGGAATAATAAAGATATTCACTTCAACCTAAAAGAGAATAAGAAGCGACTTCTTACAGTTCCTTATGGTGAAGATCATATCTACTTATTCGCATCGTATTTGCAGTCTGATGAGGGGTTAGAGTTGTACAAATTCTTAGAGGAAAAAATATCAGGTATTTAGTATATTTGTCAAACAAAAAAAAACCTTTTAAAATGATTAAAAAATATCTTCAGTTTACGATCGGTGCCGCTGGTGCACTTCGTAAAGTATTAGTATCTGCAAGTGATGACTATGTTATTGACTATGCTTCAACTTCTACATTAGTATTGACTAAAATCGGTGGTGTTTCTGCTGGATTAGATGTAATCACTATTACATTTACAACTGCTGATGCATCTTATGCATCTCATGCTGCTGTCGTTAATACTCTTGCATTGCTTAACATGGCTAACTCACGTCCTGAGTGTATCATGGAAGCTGCATTACCTTTAGTTGGTGCAACTCAACAGTTAATTACTTCAGTTGTTATTGCTTAATAAATAGCAAACTACTACTAAAAGGGCACTTCATATGGAGTGCCTTTTTTTATTTATCTTTGTACAAAAGCAGTCAGATGATCAATGACGTTCGAAATACCGTCCTATCAATAATTAGCAAAGACAACCGTGGCTTCATTACGCCATTTGAGTTTAACTTGTTTGCAAAGCAGGCACAGCTTGAGATTTTTGGGCAGTATGTATACAATTATAGCAATGCAATCAATAAGCAAAATGCTCGCATGCATGGTGAGGGTTATACTGATATACCAAAAAACATAGGTGAAGTAATTGATACCTTTTCTGTATTCACATCGGCAACATATAATATTGCTACTAGTAAATTTAATTTCCCGGTAGATCCATTAACTAATATTGAAAACTATTTCTTCTTGGAGAAACTTGTTTACAATAATTCTACTGAAATTGAGAAGGTTAGCCATAGAAAGATATTGAATCTAGTAAATTCAAATCTTACGGCTCCAACGACAAAATATCCTGTATACACAATGGATCAAAATGGTTTATTGGTTTATCCTACAACCATCACATCTAACGTCACTATACAGTATTTAAGATACCCAAAAGACCCAAATTGGACCTATTCAACAACTCCACTTGGTGATCCTTTATTCAATCCTGGAGCTGCTACATACCAAGACTTTGAGTTGCCATTAGATGACTTTGCAAATTTAGTTATCAAGATACTAGAGTATGCTGGCATATCAATCAGAGAGCAGGACGTTGTATCTGCTGCTAAAGCTGAAGAAGTACAAGACATTCAACAGAAACAATAATGGCATATATAACTAATTATCAGTACTATACCAATAATGGTAATGTCCCTGAAGATGCAAATTGGGGATCTTACCAATATGTTACTCTCGACTATATGATCAATAACTTCATATTGAACTACGTCGGGAATGACAAGTTGATTAACAATGTCGATCGATATACCATTCTGTTTCACGCAAAGAGAGCCATACAGGAAATTACTTATGATGCTCTTAGAAATATAAAGGTTCTTGAGTTTGAACTAGGTAACCAATTGAAAATGGTATTGCCTCCTGACTATGTGAACTACGTTAGAATATCAATGTTGAGAGGTGGTACACTTTACCCACTTACAGAGTCAAGACAGAGCATCACAGCTACAGCATATCTTCAAGATAACAATGGTCAGATTGTATTTGACTCAAATGGAGATGTAGTTGTTGGTGAATCAAGACTAGATATCTTACGACAAGAAAATAAACTATACACAGGTGCTGGTGTGTACTACAATCAATGGGGTTGGGAGTATGAAGGTGAATGGTATTTTGGATATCCTATAGCTCAGAACTTTGGTTTAAACACAGCTGATGCCAACATCAACCCTAAGTACTATATCAACAAAGCAGCTGGTGTAATTGACTTTACATCAGGAGTAGAGCACTCTTATATTGTGCTTGAGTACATATCAGATGGTATGGAGAATGGTGATACTAGCGCTATCTCAATAAACAAACTAGCTGAGGAATACGTCTATGCTTACTTAAAGTGGGCATTACTCAACAATAAGTTTGGTGTTCAAGAATATATTATCAATAGGGTAAAGAAAGAAAAAACAGCTGCCCTTAGAAATACCAAGATTAGATTAAGCGACATGCACCCAGGCCGATTGTTGATGGCAATGAGAGGCAAGGATAAATGGATTAAGTAATTATGGCTGACTTACAAAGAACATTTCTTGCCGGGAGAATGAACAAAGACCTCGATGAGAGGTTAGTTCCTGATGGAGAATACCGTGATGCGGTAAATATAACTATTGACACATCAGAAGGATCAAATATTGGTGCTGTTCAGAATGCACTTGGTAATACATTAACAACAAACATAAATAACATACTTGCTAGTTACCAGATCCCTGCGGCATTAAATGCGGTTACTATAGGAGCATTAGCATATGAGCCATCAAACTTATTATATTGGTTTGTAAAGGCTGATAACTTTGAGGGTATATTTGAGTTCAATGAGGTTACTAACACATCATTGTTAGTACTTGGAAGTACTACTAATCAGCTTGGATTTAATGCTAATAATCTAATTACAGGAGTCAACTATATTACCGATGGGATGGGGGGTGGTTTTCTTATTTGGAATGACAACCTAAACCCACCTAGAAAGATTAATATTAATAGATGCAAGACATATAGCGTTAATGATCCTAGAATTGACGACGACATTAATTTAATTGTTGCTCCACCACTTAACTCTCCTTTTATATCATTAAGCACACTTCAGTCTGCAACATTAGACCCAAATAATATTGAGGACAAGTTTGTTTATTTCAGCTATCGATATAAGTACTTAGATAATGAGTACTCATCAATGTCTCCATTTTCAGCTACTGCATTTAATCCAAAGGCCTTAAATATTGATATAGAGACCGGAGAGAATAAAGGCATGCTTAATGAATTTAATCAGGTTGAAGTTACATTTGAAACTGGAAATGAGTTTGTTAAGGAAATTCAATTATTAGTTTGGGAGTCTAGAACTCTTAATGTAAAAATTGTTGAGACGTTAAATAAGGAAGAAATAGGTATACAAGATAATTCTACGTATAGTTTCTTCTTTATGAATAATAAAACATACGCAGCTCTTCCTTCAGATCAAGTAACTAGATTATTTGACAACGTCCCTCTTAAGGCTTTAGCTCAAGATATTATTGGCAGTCGATTAGTTATGGGTAACTATACTCAATTCAGAGACTTAATAGGATATAGTACAAATGATTTTATAGATGTTAATTATACTGTAGATTATATTTCAGAGCCCATCACATCACTACCGAAACAAACATGGAGAAGCGATCGAGATTACGAGATTGGTATCGCCTATTTAGATGATTATGGTCGAATGACTACTATATTAACATCTGTTGATGGGGCATCTACTAGTTCAACTCCAGGCAATAATCAGTCTAACTCAGTATATATATCTCCAAATAACTCAAGTACTGCAAATTCTTTGGTTGTTAATATAAAGAATGAGGCTCCTGTATGGGCTACTGGGTACAGATTATTTGTTAAGCAGTCTAAAGGAGAGTATTATAATTTGTTTCCTGTTACTTT
>Ga0315904_10002644_pt1 | contig 27491 bp, 20 predicted proteins | sample LakEriMetagenome_6_FD_203529 | JGI IMG/M metagenome (GOLD analysis project Ga0315904, IMG submission 203529) | Freshwater fungal communities from buoy surface, Lake Erie, Ohio, United States - Buoy 12 MA120 | ecosystem: Environmental > Aquatic > Freshwater > Lake | place: USA: Lake Erie, Ohio...
CAGATTTTTGGAGCCAATTACATGCCCAGCATCGCGGTGCTGGTGCTTGGCATCGCCCGTTCGCATTTGGCCACCCTGCGCGCTCCCGTCATCGCCCAGGCACCGGCGGCCCCTGTCGCGGGACGTTTCGGTCCTGCAGCGACGAGAACCAGAAATCGCAGAGGCACCGGCCAAGTCCCCGCCCTACCAGGATCCTAGGTAGGGCGGCAGTCGCCAATGAGATGCCCTTACGCAGCCATGTAGGCGCTACCGCCAGGTAGGGCGCTACCACAGGTAGGGCGCTACCGCCGGGAGCGCCGGAGAATGAGAAGCGAATGATCAGCTCTTGGCGAACCGTTGCGACATTCAAGATCGTTTCATTCGCTTCCCATTCACACAGTTCCCCCGGCGGTGGAACCCTACCTTTCGCATTCCATTCGCTCCCGGCGGCAGCGCCCCACAATCCCACAATCGCGGCGGTGCCGCCTTATCACCCCAAAACTCCATGAAAGACACATTGCTAAAACTCCGATCCAGCCTGCAACCGGACTTCGAGGTCTTTATCGCCCGCCTGGCCGCCGATCCCGATTGCCGCAGCGCCCTTGACGTCGGCTGCGGCGACCGGTCTTTCATCAGCCGCTTCCGGCCGAGGGTGAAGACGGTCGGACTCGACGCCTTCGAAGGGGCCATCGAAAAGTCCAAGGAACTCGGCCTTCACGACGATTACATCCTCGCCAACATCATCGAAACCCCGGCGGAACAACTCATCGCCATGAACGGCGGTGAGTTGTTCGACATGGTCGTTCTCAGCGACATCATCGAGCACCTGCCGAAGGAAATGGGCTGGGAGGTCCTGCGCAAGTGCGAGGCGATTACCTCCAAATACGTCATTCTCCAGACGCCCTACGGCTTTATGGCACAGGGACCGGAATACGGAAACATCTACCAGCGACATCTCTCCGGCTGGTATCCGCATGACTTTGCCGGACTCGGTTATACGGTCGCGGGATGCTACGGGAGCAAATTCTTCCACGGATACACCGGAGACTTCAAATGGCGTTTCCCGGGGGTCCTGCTTGCGGACTTCGCCCTCGGACTGGTGCAGCGCCTCGAAAAGAACCCTCACCGCGCGCTCAACATGGCCGCATGGAAGGACGTGCGCGGCGTTCCCGCCCGGAGCTGATCCAACGGTAGGGCGCTACCGCCAAGGCAGAGCGCTACCGCCGGGAGCGCCGGAGAATGAGAAGCGAATGACCAGCTCTTGGCGAGCCGTTGCGACGTTCAAGATCGTTTCATTCGCTTTCCATTCGCACGGTTCCCCCGGCGGTGGAACCCTACCTTTCCCAACTCATTCGCACTGCGCTACCGGCAGTAGCGCCCTACCGGATCGATGAACTTCGCATCCTTGCAATTCTGGACGATCCTCGCGCTGTGTTTCCTCGGCTCGCGGGTGATTCTTTTCGCGGTCTCGCGACTGGCATCTTCGTCCGAAGCAACCGTTGCCAAGCTCTGCCTGCTCGGCACCGCCCTCACACTGCTCGCGGCGGAAAGCTGGCTGACCCTTGGTGCGTTCCTCTGGGTCGTTGGCTTCGGATGGATCGCCGTTCGCTCCAACGATCTGCGGCCGCCGTGGCGAACTCCAGCGTTCCTGTTGCTCCTGCTCATCCAACTCACCCCGCTCTTCTACTACAAATACTGGAACTTCGTCTTCAACGGGGTGCTGGGGCTCGACTGGCGCATCCCGTCCGTCCTCATCCCGATGGGTCTCTCGTTCTACACCTTCCAAACCCTCGCCTTCTGGATCGACAGCCGCCAACAGCACGCCCGCGTCCCCACCCTTCTCGACTACCTGAACTTCTGTTCCTTCTTCCCCCAGATCGTTGCAGGCCCGATCGAACGAAGAGTGGAACTGCTGCCCCAGATTGAGGATACACGCTACCGCATCGATCTCAAGGCACTCGACCCCGCCCTACGCTGGATCGTTCTCGGCCTGGCTTACAAATTGATCGTGGCCGACAATCTGGGAAACTACATGGAATCGATGCGGGTCATGGCCGGAAATCCATGGCATGTCTGGTTGGAATGCATCGTCTTCGGCCTGAGGATCTATTTCGATTTCGCGGGATACAGTTTCATCGCAGTGGGTCTCGGGCTGCTGTTTGGCGTGAAGCTCACGCTGAACTTCACCAGCCCTTACTGGTCGCCGAGTCCAAGGGAATTCTGGCGGCGCTGGCATGTCTCCCTCGGTTCATGGCTGCGGGATTACGTTTACCGGCCGATGGGTGGTTCCCTCCATCGTCCGTGGCTTTCGCTGATCGTCGTCTTTCTCGTGTCCGGTGTCTGGCATGGTGCCGGATGGGGCTTTCTGATTTGGGGGCTGCTTCACGGAGCCGGGGTGGCCGTGTGCCGCATGACCAAACTGCCCGCCCTGCCGGCTTGGATCGGAATACCGCTTACCTTCCTCTTCGTCACCGCGGCATGGCTGCCGTTCTTTGAACGGAATGCCTCACTCCTTCACCTCAAGGCCGGCGCGATGCTCAATCCATGCGCCTATCTCTCAAACATTCCGAATGTCGCCGGGCTATTCGCACAACCCGCGGAATCCGCAGGCATTCTGCTGATCCTGGGCATCGCCACAATCGCCATCATTCTGGAACGGGTACATCGTCGATCCTCTTCACCGTATCAGCTCCTGCGATCCACGCCGGTGATGCTGGCGTCGGCTGCCGCCATTGTCCTGCTGGCACCTTCCGGCGGCTCACCCTTCATCTATTTCAATTTCTGAAAGCAGCCGGAACAAGGGTAGGGCGGCACCGCCGGGCCGCCGCAGCGAATGGAACGCCTATGCTCAGACAGGTAGGGCGCTACCACAGGTAGGGCGCTACCGCCGGGAGCCGGAGAATGGGAAGTGAATGACCGGGCTCTTGGTGAGTCGCTCCGTCTAACAAGATCATCTCATTCGCGCTCCATTCGCCCGGTTCCCCCGGCGGTGGAACCCTACCTTCTCCGGCACCATGCGATTGCTCCTGTCCCTCCTGGCCAGCGCCCTGATCGCCTACGGAATCGGCGCTCTCATCCTTCTACGCGCCAATCCCGAGGTCGATTTCTGGCATGAACTGGAATCGAAACGGGACAAGGAACTTGCGGCGCTTCGAAATGATCATCCCGATCAACCGCTGATCCTCTTCGCCGGCGGCTCCAGTTGCGCCTTCTCCATCGATCCGGAACTGATTGCCACCGCCACGGGCCTGCCAGCCATCAACCTCGGTGGTCCCGCCCATGCCGGAGTCGATTACCTGATTCCCCGCGTAATGAACGCGGCAAAATCCGGCGACATCGTCATTCTGGCTCTGGAACCCCATTTCCTCACCGCCGACTCCCAAGTTCCTCCCACCAGTCTCGGCCTCGCCTTGCAAATGAAGCGGGACTCCCGGATGGAGCACCTGACCCATCTCCATCGGCTCCGACCCGGGGCGACCTTTCTCGCCACCTGGCTCGCCAAATGTGCCAGCGGTCGCTTGGGCTACCGCTACGACGCCTCCCACCACCGTGCCGGTGGCCGTCTCGCGCATGATGCGATTCTCGATCCGAACACCCGCAGCCCTCAAGCGCCGGACGGTCAACTCGGCGATGCCGGGCGGAACCTTCTCCGGCAGCTTGCCCACCAGGCCAAGGAGCGGAACATTCGGTTGCTCTATTCGCTCCCCTGGCAATACGTGGAACCCCCACTCGCCGATCTCCACCGCGAGGCCAACCGTTGTCTTCTGGCGCAAATCTCGGAAATCCTTCCCTGCGTGGAAGATGACTCCCTCGGGGTCTCCACCCGAACGGAAGACTTTTCCGACACCACCAATCACCTCTCCCCGCCGGGTTCGGAGCGTCGCAGCATCTCGCTGGCCAAGGAATTGTCCCGACATCTGAACCACTCCACGATCCGTTGACCCGCGGGAAGAATCCCGCCACCACCGGAAGCTTTCCAACAAACCATGGCCAACGCCTACCGGACCGACATTGACGGACTGCGCGCGATCGCGGTTTTCGCCGTGATCTTCTTTCACCTCGGCCACCTTCCGGCAGGCTATCTCGGAGTGGATGTCTTCTTCGTGATCAGCGGCTTCCTCATCACGGGAATCATCCATCCGAAGATCGTCGAAAACCGCTTTTCGCTGGTGGAGTTCTATCTTCGCCGGATTCGCCGGATTCTCCCCCTATCCGCTTTCATCTGTTTGACCGCCCTTTCCATTGGAGTCGGCACCATGCTGCCGGACGACTTGGAAAACCTCGCGCAATCGGTGGTGGCCACCAACGCATTCAGCAACAACATCCTCGAATATCTGAAGCGTCTCGACTACTGGGGCGTGGTCAACGAATACAAACCGCTCATGCACACCTGGAGTCTCGGTGTGGAGGAGCAGTTTTACTTCGTCTATCCGTTCCTGCTGCTATTGCTGAGAAACCGCTTCTGGTCAGTCACGATCCCGGCACTCTGCGCGCTCTCGTTGATCTCACTCGGACTCTTTCTGACGCCGGGCATCGAGGCGATGACAAAGTTTTATCTGCCCGTGTTCCGTTTCTGGGAACTCGCGCTCGGAGGGATCGCCGCGATTCGGCTTGGCGGGAAGACTCTCAGTTCCCGTGGCGCGGCACTGCCGATTCTCGGACTGCTGGCATTGCTGATCGTTGGCGGTTCGCTACCCAATGTCATCACCTTGCCATCCGCAGTCGGCCTTACCGTTTGGCTGCTCACCATCAACAACTCTTCGGCGCTGATTCCCAGAAGCATCCTTTGCAATCCAGTTTCGGTCTTTCTCGGCAAAATCAGTTACAGCCTCTACATGTGGCACCAGCTCGTTTTCGCGTTCGCCCGGTACTTCTGGAAGCAGGAACTAGGGCCCATGGACGAGGGTGTGCTAATCGGGCTCATCACCATCCTTTCGACCGTCACCTATTTCGTGATCGAGCGTCCGTTCCGGAACCCGAAACAAGTCCGCACCCCTTGGCTGCTCGCCGTTCTAGCCATCGCGTTTGCCGCCTCAACCCTATGGTCGGTGCACATCATTCGTCTCGCAGGCGTTCTCAAGGACATCCCCGAGCTTGACGCTTATCGTTCCAAGGCGGTTTACGGCCAGCACTCGCAATACAATGGCCGAATCTATTTCCACGACAAGCCGTTCGCCTCCACCGACAAGCTCCGGGTGCTGGTGACCGGTGACAGTTTCGGCCGTGACTTTTCCAATGTGCTATTGGAATCGCGATACGCGGGAAACATCGAAATTTCCTACATCTGCTGGATCGACAAGCATCCAGACACCCGCACGCGTTTTGCCGCAGCCGACATCGTGTTCTCTTCAAGAACCGGAATCGAAGAGATCAAGCGCCTCAACCTGCCGCTGGAAAAGGTATGGGCGGTCGGCAGCAAGAGCTTCGGAACCAACACCGGATTCTTTTACAATCGGAAGGGACCCGATTACTACAGCCAGCGCACCAAACCGCAGCACGAGGCGATTGCGGTGAACGAACGCCTGAAGGCGGAATGGCAGGGCCGTTTTATCGATCTCATCGGTCCGGTCATCGCGCCTGACGGAACGGTGCCGGTATTCACTCCCGACAGACGCTTCATCAGCCAGGACACCCACCACTTTACGCGCGCAGGAGCACGATACTACGCTTCGCTGCTGGATTCGGCCCTAGCACCCCTGATTGGAGCAAAACCGCCTCAACGCTGAATCTCATGCCATCGCACCGGTTTTCAGTGGTCATGCCCGTTTACAATGCGGGATCTTATCTGGAGTCAGCGATTCAAAGTGTTCTGGACCAAACCTTCACTGACTTCGAGCTGATTCTTGTGGATGACGGTTCGACCGATGGCTCGCCAACCGTTTGCCAAGAGGCTGCCAAGCGTGACTGTCGCGTTCGTTCATTCGCCCAAGCCAATGCCGGTCCCGGAGCGGCAATGAACACCGGCATCCGCGCCGCGAGGGGGGCATGGGTCGCAGTCATGCATGCGGACGATCTCATGCTCCCCGTTCGCTTGTCTTCGCTTGATGAGGCGTTGAAAGGTGAAATTGACCGCATCGGCCTTATCACTTCCTCCGTCGAACTGATCGGTGCCAATGGCAAATCCCTTGGCAAGGGCGTTCCGGATCTTCCATCCAATCCGTTTTTTCTCAGGGACGGCCACGCCGAGCACATTGTCGGAGGATTATATCATCCGGCTGTGGCCCTCTCCCGGGCGGCGCTGGACGAAATAGGAGGCTACAATCCGGAGTGCCGACTGAACGAGGATGTCGAGCTTTTCAACCGTCTGGTGGAACACGGATACGGCATCCTCATTCTGCCTGAGACATTGATGAAATACCGGATTCATGGTTCAGCCGCTTCCTCCGCCAAGGACCGGACCTTGTTACTGCACTGGAGATATCTGAAGTCGGTCATTCGGGACCGCAGGGCAGGACGCCCCTCGGCCACTTGGGAAGCCTACCTGGCCACCCGCCGTGAGCTTCCGCTGCTGACGCGTGTCAACGAATGGCGCAAGGATCACGCCAAAATCCATTATCGACGCGCGGCGGGAGCGTTGAGCAGCCGGCGAAAAATAGCCTTTGCCCTTCACTCCATCTATTCGGCAGTCCTCCAACCCTCGTTCATCCTCAACCGTTGGTTGATCCGCCGATGATGTCATCATCCTCCGACCTCATCCAATCGTGGAGGATCAGGGCCGCACGCCAGGTGGCGGACGGACTGAACGATCAGCGAACGGCTTGGGGGGTCATGCACGGAGCCGAAGGTTTTCCGAATCACGTGGGCCGGGATCTCGATCTGCTGGTCGCTCCGAAAAGCCTTGAATCATTTTCATCTCTAACAGCAGCCATCCTCCGGTCCGATGGCTGGGATGTTTCGGTGGTCAGACTGCCTTGGGATGTGAACCAAGTGATCGCCAGCAGGACCGAGAAGCAAAGCCTCACCATTGCCTTCGAAGCAGATTTCGTCGCAAGGCAGGTGTGGTGTGGTGTCCCGCTCGCCATCGGCCCGCCAAGATCCGAGCACCTTCATCAGATCGCTGACCGGATGTGGCTCGACGCCTGGGGAGGTTTCGTCAAGGGGCTGTTGGTCCAAAGCCTCGCCGGGAACTGGTCGAAGCTGGCCGACCGGCGTGAGGAATGGGCGCTCGGGCCGTTTCAGGAATCGGTGGTGAGGGAACGGCTGGCGAAACTCGCGGGCCCCGGTGCAAGCAATGGTTATCTTGAGGCGCTCAGGTCCGGCGATGAATCCGCGCTGATCGCCGCGTCGCATCGCCTGAAGCGTCAACTGTTGATCCGCCACTCACTCCGTCCGGCCTCGGTGTTCCGCCATGGAATCCGGTGGGCCATTCATCGGCGGCGACAACGCGGCACCACGACTCCGCGGGCACCGCTGCTGCTGCTGGCCGGATGCCGGGACATATCCAACGAGGAACTCCGGGAAACGCTGCATCGGGAGTTGGGAGCCACTCTGGTGTTTCCCGGCATCCGTGTGATGTCGCTTCCCGCCGGCGGAGACTCGCGGAAAATCAGGGACATCCGCCATTTATCCGCCATCGGCGTCCTGGTGGTGCTCCGCATTGACGGATCCGACATGAACCAAGCGGCGATCCCGTGGTTTCCCGCGGAGGGCGTCGCCCGGGCATATTGGTCAGGTGCCGTGGATGCCGGCACCGCTCTGGGCGGCGACCTCATGGCACGTTTTCACGCACTCCATCGGACCGAGGGAGATTCCTGAAGCCGCCCGTTTCGACTCACACATCAAAAACCCGAACCAACAGATATCACCCATGAAAGCAGTCATACTCGCAGGAGGCCTTGGCACCCGTTTGAGGCCATTCACCGAAGTCATTCCCAAACCCTTGCTTCCCGTTGGCGAACATTCGTTGATGGAGGTCCAGATCCTGAGCCTGGCCCGGCACGGATTCGAGGAGATCTTCGTGGCGACCAACTACAAGTCCGAATATGTCGAGGCCTACCTGGGCGATGGATCGAAGTACAACGTCAAGCTCACCTTCAGCAAGGAGGAGAAGCGCTTGGGCACCTGCGGACCGCTGACCCTGCTCAAGGACCGGTTGACGGAGCCCTTCATCATGATGAACGGCGACATTCTCACCAAGAACAACTTTCTGGAGATGTATTCCTTCGGCATGAAGCAGGACAGCATGCTCACCATCGGCACCAAGATGATCACCCACCCGTTCCGCTTCGGCAACGTTCGCGTGGGGGACGACAATCTGGTAAAGGGGGTGGAGGAAAAGCCGGAACTGGTTTTCGAGATTCTCGCAGGGATCTACTTCTTCAAACCGGGGATCTTCTCGGTCATCCCGGAGGACACCTATTTCGGCATGGATGACCTGATTCACAAGATGCTCGCGGAATCCCTGCCGATCACCCGCTATGCCATCACCGAATACTGGCTGGATATCGGCCAGGTGGAGGACTACACCAAGGCCAAGGAGGAATACGCGAAACTTTTCTGAAGCGGGAACCGATGAATTGGACCGACAAACAGGTTTTTGTGACCGGCGCCAACGGATTTGTCGGCGGACATCTGGTGGAGCATCTGTGCGGCCTCGGCTGCCGGGTGAAGGCGTTCGTCTCCTCCGATCTGCCGGGACCGGACAACGCCTTCGAAGGCCTTCCGGCCGAGTGGTCCGCACGGATCACCACGGTCTCCGGTGACATCAGGGACCGCGGCTGTGTCGGCAGGGCCATGGCGGGTTCCGAAGTGGTCATCCATCTCGCGGCTCTCGCCAGCGTGCCGATGAGCCTCGACTCGCCCGAGACCTATGTGGCCACCAACGTCAGCGGCACGCTCAATATCCTGGAGGAGGCCAGGCGGCAGGGAGTGGAACGGGTTCTCACCACCTCCACCTCGGAAGTGTATGCGATACCCGCCACGCTGCCGATTGCTGAATCCCATCCCCAGCAGGCGAGAACGCCCTATGCCGCGACCAAGATCGCGGCGGACCGAATCGCGGAGAGTTATTACAGGAGCTTCGGCCTGCCTGTCACCGTCGTTCGTCCATTCAATGTGTTCGGCCCGAGGCAATCGACCAGGGCTGTCATTCCCTCGCTGATCACCCAACTCCTTTCGGGCAAGGACGAGATCCTGATGGGAACCCCCCATCCCACCCGTGACATGAATTTCGTCGTGGACACCGTGGCCGCCTATGTGAAAATCGCGGAATCCGAGGCGACGCATGGTCTGGCGCTCAATGTGGCCACGGGTGTCGAAAACACCATCGGCTCGATTGCCGAGCGGCTCATCGCGATGATCCGGCCATCGGCGAAGCTGATCATCGACCCCTCGAGATGGCGCGGCGGACCCAATCCCCACGACCGGATCCGCGGGTCCAGCCAACTGCTGAAGGATCTTACGGGATGGGCTCCTGCCCATACCTTCGATCAGGGTCTTGCCGACACCGTCGAGTGGTTTTCCCGTCAGGCCCGGCAGTCGAAATGAATCACTTCAACCATCCATTCCAACATGAACCTCAAGAACCAATCGATCCTCGTCACCGGCGCCGACGGCTTCATCGGCAGCCATCTCGTTGAAACCCTCGTCGGCATGGGATGCCGGGTGCGGGCCTTCGCGCTTTACAACTCATTCAACTCCTGGGGCTGGCTTGATTCGCTTCCCAAGGAGACGCTCTCATCGATCGAGGTCGTCACCGGCGACATCCGCGACCGCGGATCGGTGGCCAAGGCTATGGAGGGAATCGATGTCGTGTTCCACCTCGCCGCGCTGATCGGAATTCCCTACAGTTATTACTCCCCGGAAAGTTATGTCGGCACCAACATCAGCGGCACATTGAATGTGCTTGAGGAGGCCAGAAGACTGAACACGTCCCGCGTGCTGGTGACTTCCACCTCGGAGGTCTATGGAACGGCGATGTATGTGCCGATCGATGAGAAGCACCCGTATCAGGGGCAATCTCCCTATTCCGCTACCAAGATCGGGGCGGACCGCATTGCCGAAAGTTTTCATCGCAGCTTCAACCTGCCGGTCACGATCGTCCGTCCGTTCAACACCTATGGTCCGCGCCAGTCGGCGCGAGCGGTCATTCCGACCATCATCAGTCAGCTCTGCAATGGGCGTGACGAGATCAAGCTCGGCTCCGCCAGCCCGACGCGCGACATGGTCTTCGTCAAGGACACGGCACTCGGTTTCATCCGGATCGCCGAGTCGGAGCAGACCATCGGCGAGGAGATCAACATCGCGACCCAGAGCGAGGTTTCCGTGGGAGAAATGGCCGACATGCTGATCCGGATGATCCGTCCGTCCGCGCGCGTGGTGTGCGACGAGGTCCGCCTCCGTCCGGCCAAAAGCGAGGTCGAACGCCTTCTTGGTTCCAACGAGAAGATCCGCCGGCTCACCGGCTGGGAGCCGCAGCACACCTTCGAGGAGGGACTGCGCCAGACCGTCGAATGGTTCTCCGATCCCACGAATCTGGCCGCATACAAGGCGGACATTTACAACTACTGAATCGCCCCATCCGCCTCCGCTGATGAAAGTCCTGATGATGGCCTACGCGTGCGAGCCCGAGAGGGGCTCCGAACCCGGCGTCGGCTGGGGCTGGGCCTACAGCCTGCCACGGCATGTGGATCTCACCCTCGTCACCCGCGCCAACAATCGCGAAGTGATCGAGGAATGGTATGCCAGGAATGATCCGGACGGGATGATCCAACGTCCGGAGTTCCTCTATCACGATCCGCCAGCCTGGTTGATTCGGCTCAAGAAACGCGGATGGCTTCCGGTGCAGTTTTTCTTCGCCATCTGGATCTGGGGTGCGGTTCGACGGGTGCGTCCGCGCTTCGGCGAGTTCGACGTGTTGCACCACGGCACCTACAGCGCGATCAGTCTGCCGGGTCTGTTCTGGACTGACGAGTTGCCAGTGGTGATCGGCCCGGTGGGCGGCACCGCGATCGTCCGCGACGATTACCTTGAACTTTACGGCGACCGCGAATGGAAGGAACGCCTGCGCGCCTTCATCATCCGCCATTGGAAATGGTGCCCGTGGATCCGGCGCTCGTTCGGCCATGCGAAACTGATCCTGTGTGCCAACACCGAGGCCCGCGACATGATCGAACCGGAATATCCGGGTCGCACCCATGTGATGACTGAAATCGGTGCCCACCGCGCCGATGTGGTTGCCGAGGTGTCCGAAGTCAAACAGCCCGGACTACTCAATCTGGTGTGGATCGGGCAGGTGGAACCGTGGAAGGCATGGTCGATCACCCTGCGGGCCCTTGCCCAGGCGGTGCAACAGCTTGAACCCGGCGAGCGGATCCAACTGACGATGCTTGGCCGCGGCCGCCAGGAACGGGACGCGGAGTCCCTCGCCCGCGAATTGGAACTGGGCGATCACATCCGGTTTCTGCGAAGGATCCCACTGGAGGAACTCCAAATGCTAATCTCGAACGCGGATGCGATGGTGTTCAGCAGCGTGAAGGATACCAATGGAACCGTGGTGCTTGAATCGATGAGCAAGGGCAAACCGCTGATCTGCATCCGCCATCAGGGAGCCGGGGACATCACAACGGACGAATGCGCCATCCGCGTCGAGTCCGGGACCATGGAGGAGACCATCAAGGGCTTCGCCAACGCGATGCTCCGGATGCTCAGGGAGCCCGGCCTCGCCACCCGCATGGGAGTCGAGAGCCGCAAGCGGGTGCTCACTGACTACGTTTGGGATGTGAAGGCGGAACGGCTGGCGGGTTTCTATCAGAATCTTGTGGATGAACATGCCGCTTTGGCCCGTCAATCGCGAGTCGAGCGAAGGGAAAGCAAATGAAAGGTAGGGTTCCACCGCCGGGGGAACCGTGCGAATGGGAAGCGAATGAGATGAGCTTGAATATCGCTGCGACACACCAAGCTCGTTCTATTCACCTTTCATTCTCCGGCGCTCCCGGCGGTAGCGCCCTACCCTGCTCCCGGCGGTAGCGCTTTACCCACTTCGAGCGGTAGCGTTTTACCTATTTCTGGAAATCCATACCTTGGTATAACATTGTCATCATTGATGAAAATCCATCGTCGGTGAACAATGTGAGAGACAGGTTGCAGGAGATCCGCTAAACACATTGGCAGCAGGCTGCGGCGGTTTTTTGATTTCATAGGCATGACGGATGACGAAGCGGAGATCGCAAACCAACGGTTTGTGAATTGGCTGCGGCACTTGCCGCGGGAAGCGATGGTGGCGGTGCTTCGCCGGCCGATGTCAGGCAGCTCCCCTGCCGTCGCGGGCGACTGGGATCTGGCGGTGGCGGATGCGGCGGATTTCGGAAACCGCCTGCAAGCGGACTTCGGCGCGCCCGACCTTTGTATCCGCCGCCAGTATGTGGAGCAGCGGTTTTATGAATGGAACCAGGTGGACTTGCTGCCGGTGTTCGAGTGGAACGGTGTCGAATACCTGGAGCGGGAGCGCTTTTGGCACGATGTGGCGGCGGGCCCTGACGGCATTCCGCGGCCACGGCCGGCCCACGACGCCTTCATCGCCTGGATGACAGGGGTGCTGTGGGGCGGGCGATTCAACCCTCGCTACAGGGAGTGGATCGGTGCCGCGTGGCAACGAGACGGCAATGAATTCCGGCAATGCCTGGAACGGGCGTTCGGACGAGCATGGGCCGCAGAACTGGCTTGCTGGCTCGACCGCGGGACGCCGGAAGATGCCGCCCGGCATGCAAGCGGCTTGCGCGGCGCGCTGAGGTGGCGTGCCCTGCTGCGGAATCCCGGCGAGTGCCTGTGGCGGCAGTTCGCGCACTGGAGGACAGAGTGGCGCCATCATTTGCATCCACCTTATCCGTGGGTGGCGTTTCTCGGGCCGGATGGCAGCGGCAAGTCGTCGGTCATCGACGCGGTGCGCAAGAAATTGGAAGGCCGGCGCATCGGCACCCGGATGATCCACTGGTGTCCGCCGATTCGCAATCGCCCTACCGGTGGCGAGGTGGTGACCGTGCCGGACCCCCATGGCAAGGCTCCGCGCAATTTGATTCTGTCTTTGGGGAAACTCGGACTGCTGTGGTGGGCGTGGCTGAAAAACGGCTTTTGGGCGCTGCGCCATCCCCGGGCCAAGTGCCAATTGCTGATTTCCGACCGGTACTATGACGATCTGCTGGTCGATCCGAAGCGTTACCGATACGGCGCTCCCTTGGAATGGGCACGGCGTGTTTTCCGGCTGATGCCGAAACCGGATCGGGTTCTGGTTCTCGCCGGTGACGCCGGAGTGATCCATGCGCGAAAACAGGAAGTGACGTTCGAGGAACTCGAACGTCAGATGGCCGCCTACACCGGTTTGGCGGAAACCATCGGAGCCCGCGCCTCCGTGATCTGTTGCACCCGGCCGCTGGAACAAGTGGTCGAAGACGCCTATCGGGAAATCCTCAGAACCTGCCGCGAACGTCTTCCGACTCGCGCCACCGCCCTGCCGCCACCACCGCTGCGACTCAAGACGCCAGGTTCATCGCTTGCAGGGACCATTTTTCCGGAAGGGGGAGAAAGCGCGGAACCGAAGACCCTGCGGGTGCTCGTTTCCGCCTATGCGTGCAGTCCGTGCCGGGGTGCGGAGGCGAATGTCGCATGGAACCTGGTGAGGGAACTCAGCGCACGCCATGAAATGACGGTCATCACCCGCACCATCCAGCGGGAGGCCATCGAAAACAGCGATGAGGATTGGACCGGGCGGGTGCGTTGGATTTACTTCGATCCGCCGCGATGGATGACCTTCTGGAGGCAGGGAAAGCACGGATTGGCGCCGTTTTACCTGCTGTGGCACCTGATGGCCCGCCACCGTGCGAAAGATTGGATCCGGCGTTTCGGCATCGATCTGTGCCACCATGTGACCATTGGCACCTATCTGTTGCCAAGTCCGCTCGCGGACCTGGGCCCGCCGCTGGTATTCGGACCGGTGGGCGGTGGGGAACGCACACCGATCGGTCTGCGGCATGACTTCGGGTGGCGTGGAAAATTCGAGGAATGGGTGCGGGACACGGTCCGCCAGCGGCTCGAACGCCATAAGGTTTTCCATCATTGGTACCAGCACACCGCCTGGGCCATCGCCGCCACACCCGCTACCGAGGATTCCCTGCGCAAGATCGGCGTGCCGCGCATCTCGATGATGCCACAATCCGCCACCGGCGGAGACGTGGTCGAACGCTACGTGAAGGCGCATCCGCTGCCTCCGAAGAGCAACGATGGCGTTTTGCGCCTGGTCACCGCTTGCCGGCTGGTTCATTGGAAAGCGATGGATCTCGCGATCCGGGCGATTTCCCTCGCTCGCAAGGAAGGTCTGGATATCCGTCTCACCTTGCTGGATGACGGCCCGGAGAGGCATCACCTGCAAAAGCTGGTGATGGATGAAGGACTTGGCGAGATCGTCCATTTCACCGGCCGTCTGCCTTCACTGGATGGGGTTTATGATCGGATCCGATCAGCGGACGCCCTGATCCATCCCGCCCTGCACGAAGCATTTGGTCAAGCCTGCCTCGAATCATTGGCATTGGGAGTGCCGGTCATCTGCCTGGACTGGGGCGGCCCGGGCTTGATCGTGGATGATACCTGCGGCGTCCGTGTGAGTCCCGGGGCGCGGGACGAAACTGTCCGCGGCCTCGCCGACGCGATTCGGCAGATCAGCAAAATGAAAGCGGACGGCCAGGATCTTTCCGCAGCCTGCATACAGCGTTCCAAGGCGTTTCAGTGGCAGGACATGGCGGAGAAGATCGACGAGATCTATCGGCAGGTGACAAGTTAGGGTGGAACCGCCGGAGTCGCAGCGCGAGTGGGATGCGAATGAGAGGTAGGGTTCCACCGCCGGGGGAACCGCGCGAATGGAAGGCGAATGAAAGTTAGGGTTCCACCGCCGGGGGAACCGTCCGAATGGAAAGCGAATGAAACGATCTTGAACGTCGTGACGGCTCGCCAAGAGCAGATGATTCGCATCTCATTCACCGGCGCTCCCGGCGGTAGCGCCCTACCTTGCGGTAGTGGCATTCACTGCAGCGCGCTGCCAACATTCCCATGAGAATCGCCCATTTTCTGCCGCATTATCCGGGACGGGACGGTTCGGCGGCCTTTTGCCGGGGATTGTCGCGTGCGCTCAACCGTCAGGAACCGGGGAGCTGCCCGATCATCACCCTGCGCCCTGGCTGTGCGCAAGCGGGGCCGGATGAGGAGTTGCTTCATTATCCGCACACGGCGCGCACCCACCCGTTTGATCTGCCTTCCGCGCTGAGGGAGGATCTTGTTTCCAACCGCCATGGCCTGGACGGCGTGGTTCTGCACGGCACCTTCAATCCGCCGATGGCCACGCTTGGAAAGTGGCTGCGGAAAATCGATCTGCCTTATCTGTTCATTCCGCACGATCCCTATGTCCCGGCGTTGATGAGCCACAAACGCCGGCGCAAGGCGGTTTACTGGAAGTGCTTCGAGAAGCCGCTGATCGAGGGCGCGGTGGCGGTGCAGTTGCTCGATGAGTCCCACGAGGCTCCGCTCCGAGCGCGCGGCGTGAGGAACCGGACCGTGGTCATTCCCAACGGCTGCGAAGTTTCGATGGCGGACGAGTTGCCGCCGGACGCGAAAATTCCCGGAAGCAACCCTGACGAGATCCGGATCTTGTATTTCGGCCGGATGGACGCCCATCACAAGGGCCTCGATCTGCTCATCGGTGGATTCGACCAAGCCCTTCGGGCCGCTCCGGATGCGAGGTTGACGCTGGTAATGACCGGCAACGACTGGACGGATCGCTCCGCGCTGGAGAATCAGGCGCAACGGCTTGGCATCCGAGACAAGGTTCACTTCACCGGACGACGGCCCGAAACGGCGATGGAGATCGTCGCGGAAGCCGATCTGGTGATACTGCCCTCGCGTTTCGATGGATTCGGCCTGTGCATTGTCGAGGCGATGCTGGCAGGAAGGCCAGTCATCGTGTCCGAAGCGGCGGGTGTGGCCGGGCAAGTCGAACAGTCGGGCGGTGGCTGGACCACCCGACCCGATGCGGAGTCGATCGCCGCCACGCTGCTGGACGCCGTCGCCGAGAGGTCCCGCTGGCAGGAAATGGGCGACGCCAACCGCAGGCATGTTCTCAATCATCTCACGTGGGATCAGATCGCAGCGAAGACCCGCGGCATCTATCAGGAATTGTTCGCAAGTTAAGCGCTACCGCCATGGTAGCGCCGGAGAATGTGGAGCGAATGATCCGCCCTTGGTAAGCCTTTACGACTTTCAAGCTCGTCTCATTCGCTTCCCATTCGCACGGTTCCCCGGCGGTGGAACCCTACCTTCCATTCGCTTTCCATTCGCGAGGTTCCCCCGGCGGTGGAACCCTACCTTTCATTCGCGTTCCATTCGAGCGGTTCCCCCGGCGGTGAAACCCTACCTTGCTCCGATGGCTATTGATGATTCCAAACACTGCGATCACCGCACCGGCATGGTGTTTTTCGCCAGCGTGCCGCCTCCGCTCCATGGTCAGAGCGTGATGGTCGGGCACACGCTACAAGCCCTGAAGGGGACCTTTGGGGACTCGATCATCCGCCATGTCGATGCACGCTGGTCGGACGACTTGGGTGAAATTGGCGGAACCGGGTTCAGGAAGCTGAAACGCCTCGCCATTTACCCGCTAATGGCGCTGCGCGAGCGGCTGGCATTCGGTCGCTGCCTCCTATACTACGTGCCCGGGCCGGTGAAGTGGAGCGCGTTGATCCGCGACTGGCTGGTGCTTGGCGTGCTGCGCCCGTTTTTCTCCGGCACGGTTTTCCACTGGCACGCGGTGGGTCAGGGCGAGTGGGCGCACGGCAGCCAGCGGGTTTCGTTGAATGCTCCGCGCTGGATCGATTCGGTCGCGCGGTTTCTCAGCAGGATCGTGCTTCATCGGCCATTGCTGTCGTTGCCGGTATCGCAATGCAGTGACACCGATGCGCGGGCGGTCGGCTCAAAGCGCATCGAAGTGGTAGCCAATGGCATTCGCGATCCTTTGGCCGAGGCGGAGGCGGCTCGGCTGGCGGAACGATTCGAAGCGATGAGCGAAGGTCGGCTGCGTCTGCTTTTCCTATCCCGGGGCAATGAGGAAAAGGGCCTCTCGGATTGGCTTGAGGCGATTCTGCACCTTGCCGCCGCACAAGGCCCGGACGCCCCGGAACTGCACATCCGCATCGTCGGCGGAGTGGAACCGTCCGCAAGCACCTTGGTCGGGTCCTTCAAGAGAACATTCGCCCAAACCGATCCAAGCCACCGCATCGAAATCGAATGGCAGGATTTCGCCGACGAATCCGCCAAGAAGGCCATCTGGGAAACGACCGATCTCCTGGTTTATCCGAGCCGCTGGGAAAGCTTCGGGCTGGTGGTGCTGGAGGCCATGGCCCGCGCGGTGCCGGTAATCGCCTGCTCTTCCGACGGCGTGCGCGGCATCCTCGGTCCGGACAGTCCGCTTCTGGTCCCGGTGACAGATCCCGTAGCGCTTGCCTCGCGAGTGCGCGAGTTCATCGCCGACAAGAAACCGGTCCACTGGCAAACGATTGGCCTGGGTCTCCGGCGCAGGTTTCTCGATGATTTCGACCTCGCCCGCTTTGATCGCGACGTTATCCGGGCGCTGGCCGGAGTGATCCGCAAATCCTGAGGCTAACCGGGAATCCGTTTGACTGTCGGTGCGTAGGGAACGATGCTCCCGTCCGGAAAACCGAAGAAATCGCCTACCCAAGTGATTCGTTCCCAACACCGGCCGCCGCGCCATTCACTCCTTCGGCACCTCCTGGCAGGCGCGGTTTTTTTGTGTACGGATCTATCGGCGCAGCGTCTGGACTTGGATGGCAGCGGACTATCCGACTTGTGGGAACGCGCCCATCCGGGCCTGCTCTCCTCCGATGACAGCGATGCGGACGGTTTCACCAACGCCGAGGAAGCGGCCGCGGGAACCAACCCGCTGTCAGGAGCCGATCATCCCAAGATCACCTGCGAAAGGAATGGAGAAGCCAAGGAACTGCGATGGCAGGGAGTGATCGGCAAGGACTACCGGATCGAACAATGGAACCCGACCCTCAATGAGTGGAGCGAAGTCGCCCGCCGCGTTGCCACCGGTGGTACCCTTGTCCACACGATCGAGAGCGGGGCTCCATCCGGATTTTTCCGTATCCGGGTCGGTGATGTGGATGAGGACGGCGACGGCCTGAGCGCCTGGGAGGAGGCGATGCTGGGATTCTCGGATGGATCGATGCGAAGCTCCGGCGATTCCGGCCGACTCGATTACTCTGCCGCGCTGCGTCGTTTGGAGGGCAGCGGCGATCTCACGCTTGCCGATGGAACCATCATTCCCAAACAGTCACCGACCAACGATGAGGCGGTCCGTTTTCTCGCCCAGTCGTCATTCGGCGCGGATCCGGATCTGATCGAGGTCGTCCGCACGCTTGGCATTGGCGGCTGGCTCGACCAGCAACTGAACCCGGTCACGCAGACCATGACCAGCACGGACTTGCTGGTGAACAACGGGCCAGTCAACGCCGGCACCTATCCATGGATGTGGACCCGAAGCTGGTGGAGGGCGGCGATGACCGCACCGGATCAGGTTCGCCTGCGCATGGGCTACGCACTTAGCCAAATACTGGTGATCTCCGCCGCCGGCATCGACGCGATTCGCGGTACACCTCAGGTTCAGGCGGATTATTATGACATCCTCCTTCAGCATGCCTTGGGGAACTATCGAAACCTGCTTGAAGACGTCACCTACAGCACCCAGATGGGTGTCTATCTTTCGCACATCCAGAACCGCAAGTCCGACCCGGCGATCGGCCGGTTTCCCGATGAGAACTTCGCCCGGGAAATCATGCAGCTTTTCACCATCGGATTGTGGGAACTGAACCCGGACGGTTCAAGGAAACTCAATGGGACCGGTCTGCCGATCCCGACCTATGACAACAACACCATCATGGGCATGGCGAAGGTGTTCACCGGCTTCGGTTTCGGCGGACCGAATGCGACCGACTTCTTCTCATCCGTGGGCATCCCCCAATGGGTCCACCCGATGAAAATGTGGGATGATCAACACGAACCCGGCGAGAAAAGCATCATCGGCGGCGTGGTGATTCCCGCAGGACAAACCGGTGCGGCGGATATCGACTCCGCATTGGACGCGCTCTGCGCCCATCCGAATATCGGCCCCTTCATCGGCCGCCTGCTGATCCAGCGTTTCACTTCGTCCAATCCGTCTCCCGCCTACATCCGCCGCGTGGCCGCCGCGTGGGACGACAACGGAGCGGGAACGCGGGGTGACATGAAATCCGTGCTCGACGCCGTTCTGATGGATCCCGAAGCACGGACCCCGGAGGCACGCGGCGACGCTTCCGGGATGATCAGGGAACCTTATCTGCGGATTGTGGCCCTGATGCGCGCCTTCAAGGCGAGAAACTCGCGAACACCTCCCACTTTCCCGGTGGTTTGCTCATCGTTTCCCACCTGGCTCGGCCAGCAGCCCTTGTGGGCACCATCGGTTTTCAACTTCTATCTTCCCGACCACCGGCCAGCCGGTGAGTTGCGTGATCGCGGTCTGTTTTCACCGGAAATGGAGATCGCTTCGACGGACCGGCTGATCAATACCGAAAACTTCATCCAACGGGTGATCGACCGCGGCATGGACCCGTTCACCACGGCCGCTGCCGACGTTCTTTTCTGCGATTTCTCGCACGCACAATCAATCTCAGCGAATGCCGGGGCCCTGGTTGACTATCTCGACTCCCTGCTGACATGGGGCAGCTTGTCCGCAACGACCCGCCAGGCGGTGATTACCGCGGTCCAAAGCCAGGCCACCGCGGAACTCAAGGTCGAGGCCGCCGTCCACCTGATTGTCGAATCCCCCGACTTTGTCGTCCTGAAATGAAACCGACCGACGCATCATCCCGCTTTCTCAGCCGGCGTCGCTTTCTGGGTGAGGCCAGTTGTGCCGCGATCGGATCGTCGTCGGTGCTTTCATCCATTCTCAACCTCAGACTGGTTGGCGATCTTGCGGCAGCCGAACCACCGACTCCGGACGAATACCGGGCGCTGGTTTGCCTGTTTCTGGCCGGAGGAAACGACTCTTTCAACATGCTGGCCCCGGTCGATGCGACGGGCTATGCGGAGTATGCGGCCACCCGCGGCATTGTGGCCGTACCCCAGACCCGCTTCCTTCCACTCGCGGGCAACATTCCGGATGGCCGGCAGCTCGGGCTTCACGACAGCATGCCCGGTCTCCACGCATTGTATGGCGCGGGCAAGGCGGCATTTCTCGCCAATGTCGGCACGCTGGTCGAACCCACCACCCTCGCGGCTTACCACAATGGCGTGGCGAAGCTGCCATTCGGATTGTTCTCGCACAGCGATCAGCAAATGCACTGGCAGTCGTCGCTGCCGGACAATCGCGCGCCGGGTTCCGGCTGGGCCGGGCGGCTCGCCGACCTGTTAGAGGAACTCAACGGCGTGGGTGCGGTTTCGATGAACGTCTCCCTCGGCGGCATCAACCTGTTCCAGAGCGGCGTGGAAGTGGCGCCATTCGCCATCGGCACCAGCGGGGCCGTGGAACTGGCGGCGTGGAACTCGGGTTCCTACCTGCCGAGACGGCAGGCCATGGAGTCCATCATGGACGCCCAGTATCGCAACGCGTTCGAGCGGGCCTTTGCGAAAATGAAACGCCATGCGGTGGATTCCAACGCCGGCTTCAAAAACGCCCTCGCCGCCGCGCCGGTGGTGACCAGTCCCTTCACCGCCAGCAATCCGCTGGCCACCCAGTTGCAAATGGTAGCCAAGACCATTGCCGCACGGCAAAAACTCGGAAAAAAACGCCAGACCTTCTTCGTGCTGATGGGCGGCTTCGACCTCCACGGCAACATCGAATCCAACCATCCGGGACTCCTCAGCCGGGTGGACCAGGCCATCACGGAATTCCAGACGGCGATGGGCGAACTGAACCTGCAGAATCAGGTCACCCTTTTCACCGCTTCCGACTTCGCACGCACCCTGTCCTCTAACGGATCGGGCACCGACCACGCGTGGGGAGGCAATCACATCGTCGTCGGCGGAGCCGTCAATGGCGGGAAAATCTACGGAACCTACCCGACCTTGGCGCTCGGTTCGTCCCTCGATACCGGACGCGGCCGCCTGATTCCCACGACATCGGTGGACGAATACTTCGCGGAACTCGCGCTGTGGATGGGAGTGAGCGCCACCAACCTGCCCTTGGTGTTTCCCAACCTCACCCGTTTCCACAATCCAGGTGGGGATCCCCCCTTGGGATTCATCATGGGAAATCCATGAAAAACCTGCGGATCATCAGCGCCCTGATCGCGGTGGCTGCCGTGATCGGCATCTGGATCGCCATGGATGGGCGAAAGGCGCTCAACCCTGCCCCCCGTCAGGATGTGGCAAGCCGAGTGGCTGAGCGGAATCAGTCACCCGCCGCTCCCACGGTTACCGTCGTGGAGAAGTCACCTTTCAACCTCGAATACGGAATGCCATCCGGTTCCGTCGTCAAAGACCTGGAGATTGTCGAGCGCACTCTCGCGGACGCCCGGCTGTTAGTGAAGGACCATTACCGCATCCCACTGGCCGACAACCGTGATTTCACTCGTTTTCTCAGTGGCGGAAACTCCCACGCCGTGGCATGGATACGCCCCGGACACCCGAAGATCAATGCCGCTGGAGAACTCACCGACCGATGGGGCTCGCCCATTATTTTTCATCAGGAAACCTCCAACCGAACGAGCGTGAGATCCGCGGGCCCCGATCTCAAACCGTGGACCGCCGACGATCTGGCTTCCCCCCTCCGGTCCGCTGAAGTGGGTCTTGCGGATTCACACCCATCCATCGCCAACGAGTAACGGCAAATCCATGAAACAACCGATCACAGACGAAAGCGACAGCGAACACCAAGGAAGGTCTCCGGTTCTCTGGCTGGCCGTGGCACTGGTATCCGCCATTCTCGGCTACTTTTACTGCGTTCATAACGCCTACCCCTCGACTTCGGGCCAAAACCTCGCGTATTGGACCTGGTTGTCCTGCAATTCGAAAAACGACTTCATCCACGGCCGGTTCATTCCGCTGGCATTCATGGTGATGGCTTTTCTCGCCTGGAAGAAGGCCCGCACCGAACCAAGCGCGCCATCGCTGTGGGGAATCGCCGGTCTGGTGCTGGGAATCGGCCTGTATGTGCTTTCCGTCCGCACCATCCAACCGCGGCTCGCGCTGATCGGATTGCCCTTCCTGATCATCGGCGGGCTGATGTTCCTGTTTGGCCCCAAGGTGACGCGGCATTTCGTTTTCCCGGCATTCTTCTGGTATTTCGCCATCCACATTCCCGGCATCCAACAAGCCACCGCCCTGTTGCAAGTGGTGGTGACCAAGCTCTGCTATTCCGCGGGAACAATGATGGGCATGTCCCTGGTCAACGACGGCAACACCATCTCCTCGGTGGGTGCCAATGCCTGGGACTTCGACATCGCCGAAGGCTGCAGCGGCATCCGTTCGATGATGGCACTGGCGATGATCTCGGCCATCTACGCCAACTACACCCAGAAAACCCTGTGGAAGAAACTGTTTCTCTTCGCTTGCTCGCTGCCGCTTTCGCTGATCGGCAACTTCGGGCGGATCTTCACCATAATGGTGATCGCGCACATGGGATATGAGGACTTCGCGGCGAAAACCTACCATGACTGGGCCGGACTGCTGATCTTTTTCCCGATCGCGCTCGCCGGACTCTTCGTCATCGACTCGTTGCTGAACTACAGGACCCGCGCGAAGAAAAAACTCGTCCGCCGCGTGACCAGTGCCGAACACTCCACCCCCTCCGCATGAATTCGACACCGAAACGGCTGTTGGCCCTCTGTGCGATCCTCGCGGCGGGCTTCGGTACGACTTTCCTGCTGCCGGAGGTTTCGCCCATGCGACCCTCACGGTTGAAAAGCCAAATGCCCGAAACACTGGGCGACTGGGATAGCCGCAAGATCCCGATCACCGGTCGGGAGTTGGATGTTCTCGCCGATGACACTTCCTTCGAACGAAGGATTTACAGCAGTTTTTCCGATCTATCAGTTCCCCAGATCGAGGCTTCCATCGTGTTTTCCGGCAAGGACATGAGCACCAGCATCCACCGCCCGGAGGTCTGCCTGCGCACCCAGGGTTGGAACTTCGTCCGCGAGCGATTCGTCACATTGCCGCAAATGACCGCCGACGGCCAACCAATGACCGTCCGCGAGATCATCTGTTCGAAAAACCGGAGAGATCCGGAGGCCGGCACGCCGGTGGTGCTGCCGAATGGAAAGTTTCTCGTCGATTGGCAGATCCTCTATTACACGTTCATCGGCGCGACGGACGCAACGGCTAGCCACTACGGACGGACCTTCATCGATATCCGCGACCGGGTTCTCGGCGGTTTCGACCAGCAGTGGGCCTACGCCACCTTCTCGTCGGTGATCCCCGGCAGATACGCCGATCAGGGGGTGGACATCGGCACCTTCGACCCGCTGGACGAGAACCAGACCGGCAAGCACCTTGAAACCTTCATGCGACAGCTGATGCCAACGGTGCTCCAGCCCCCCCGCAACGAGCAAATCCGCTAAACCGTCGGCGTGTTTAAGCCATTTACGGTATTGCACTCATCCGGATTTCCCTGATTCTCAGCCCGCCCTTCGCGACAGAAACCCAATGGCCATCAGCCGCAACGAATCGTTCCGCATCCAGGCGCTGCAACTCACCGACGCGCTGTTGGTGTGGCTGGCATTCTGGATCGGGTGGGAGTTTCGTGAACTCGTCCTCAGCACGGTTGACCCCCTGCGGGATTCGATCAACTGGGTGCTCTACATCGCGGTTCCCTTCACGCCGCTGGTTCTGGAGAAATTCGGATTTTACGACCACCTCCGTTCCAAGTCATCCGGCCGCAGCGTCATTCAGTTGGTCCAGGCGCTGGTGATCATCGCCCTGATGATCGGCATGTTCGCGATCTTCGCCAAACTGGCGGACACGCGGCGTCTGGTGCTGGGGCTCGGTTTCATCCTGGTCTTCATTTTCCTGCTGATCCGGGACAGGATCGTCGTCCATCGACTGAGGCGGTCGGTTCTCACCGACGACGCGAAGGAACGCGTGATCATCGCGGGCTCCGGCGATGAGATGGAGGAATTCCTTCACCATCTGGATCCCGAAATCAGCTCGGGTTGGAAAGTGGTCGATCTCTTCGATCTTGAGGAACGGCCGGTGGAGGATCTTTTCACCCTTCTGAAACGCGAGTCGGTGGGACGCGTGATCTTCACCGCCAGGGAGACCGGATTCGAAAAGGTGGCCCGTGCGGTGGAGGCCTGCGAGTTGCAGGGAGTCGAGGCGTGGATCGCCGCATCCTTCATCCGCACCCAGATCGCGCGTCCGGTTTTCGACACGGTCGGCGACCGCCCGATGCTGGTGCTGCGTTCGACACCGGAACTCTCGTGGGAATTGCTTTGCAAGGAGACGATCGACCGGGTGGGCGCGTTCTTCCTCATCCTTTGCAGCTTGCCGGTCTGGCTGATTGCGGCGATCGGCATCCGCCTTCAGAGTCCGGGAGCGCCGGTGTTTTTCTCCCAAATGCGCGCCGGGCGATACGGCAGGCCGTTCCGGATGTGGAAATTCCGCACCATGGTCTCGAACGCCGAGGAGCTGTTAGAGAAAATCAAGAGGGAGCACGGCAACCAGATGGAAGGTCCGGTTTTCAAACTCGACAAGGATCCGCGGGTCTTTCGGTTCGGTTCATGGCTCCGGAAAACCAGCATCGACGAACTGCCCCAGCTCATCAACGTGCTCAAGGGCGACATGAGCCTGGTGGGCCCCCGTCCGCTGCCACTCTATGAAGTCGAGGCCTTCTGCGAGCTTTCCCACCGCCGCCGTCTGAGTGTGAAACCCGGCATCACCTGCGAGTGGCAGGCCGGCGGACGCAACCGGATCACCAGCTTCGAGGAATGGGTGGAGATGGACCTTCGCTACATCGACAACTGGTCGCTGTGGCTCGACTTCACCATTCTCATGCGCACCATCCCCGCCGTGCTCTTCGGCCGCGGCGCGAAGTAGGCGTGGCGTTTTGAAGCGCCATGACTCGCAATGGCGGCTTGAAGCCGGCTCTTCAAACAATGGCTCCGCAGAGAGTCACTCCGGTTTTCAAACCGCCATCCATTGTCACAGTCCCATGCCCGTCGCTTCCTCGATTCTGTTTGCCGCCGCGCTGGCCTTTGCCGTGGTCATCGGTCCTCAGACACGGCCGTGGACCTGGGGTCCGGCCATGCTTTGTCTCGCCGGAGCGGCGCTCGCGGCCGTTCCCGCATTCTGGAAACGCGGAAAAGCCGCAGGGGATTTTGGACTCATGGCGCTAGGAACGCTTGCCGCCGCCTGGTTTGCGTGGCGGGCTTGGATTTCTCCCGTCCACGAACTCGGGCAGGCCGATCTGCTGCTTCTGGGCTCGGCGGTGGCCGCGTTTGTTTCCGTGAGGGCGATCAGCGGCCATCCCGCGGCCGAGCGGATTCTCGCTTGGGGAATCGGGCTCCTGCTGCTGGCCAGTCTCGCGGTCGTTGGCAAGCAACTCGCCGATGCATCCTTCAGCCCGGTCTTCAGAACCAAGGCGGCGGAAAACGCCGTCACCGGATTTTTCGGCCACTATATAGACGGCTCCAACTTCCTGGTGGCCACTTCGATGATGACGGCGGCATGGGCCTTGTTCGGAAGAGACCATCGTGTCATCCGCATCGTCTGGCTGCTGATCGCCATCGGTGGCATCGTCGCGGTCCGCTTCACCCACGCAAGAGGCGGCATCCTTGGTGCCGCGCTTGCCGGAGGGGCCTTTGTCCTGCCGATGCTGGTCATTGGCTACCGGCGCAATGCCAAGTGGTTTGTCCCGGCGTTGATTGCCTCGCCCATCATCGGTATCGCGCTCGGAGCCTTCCTGTTTCTCGGTTGGAGCAAGGCGCTTGAGGCACGAAACATCTCGGGGGGCGTTGAAAACGTGATGGACAATGACGGCAGGCTCCATCTGCTCGGAACCGCCCTCTCCTGCATCAGTGAACATCCGGCCGCCGGTGGCGGAGCGAGGAGCTTTGCCTGGGAGTCCTTTCAAATGGTCACCGGCAAGGACCAGGGCGGCATCTCGGCCCGCCGCCCAGAATTCGTACACAACGAGTTCGTCCAGGCGGCGACCGATTACGGTCTGATCGGTGCCGGGCTGTTGCTCGCGCTGTTAGGCACGATTCTGATCGGCGGAGTCCTGCGCCTGATGTTCGAGGATCGGCAAGACCTCCCGGATGCCGCCGACGCATGGCGGATCGGCGCGTTTGCCGCACTGGGGGGACTGCTGGTCCAGGCGTGCTTCGGTTTTGTCATCCACCTGCTGCCCGGCGCGCTTCTGTTAGGCATCGTGCTGGCACAATTCGGCCGGAGCCGCTCCGTGCCCCCCGGACCAGCCACCATGGGAACGGGGATATTGCTTTCCATCACCGGACTTGCCTGTGCGACCCTGTTGGCACCCGCAGGTTGGGCGGGTCTGCGAACCACCCATGTCCTGTGGGCCACTTACTATGGCAAAGAGGCTGAGACCTCGGACGAAGCACGAATCGAGGCTCTCACAGAAGCTTTGGCCATCTGGCCGCACTCCTTCTTCCACCACGAACGCGCGTCACTTCATCAGACGCTTGCCGGAGCACCGGAACACCCCGGCTTCGCCAACTTTGCCGAGCAGGCGATCGCCGATTATGCCGCAGCCTCGCGGCTGCATCCGTTCGAACCGGGCTTTGTCGTCAACCGTGCCAATCTCCTCAGCCAACTTGGGCGGGACGCTGAAGCGGAGGACGCCTACCGCGAGGCGATTCGCCTTCAGGGTGGCATGGAGCCCGGATTCAGAGGGCATTTTTCCTTCGCCCACCACTACCTCCGCAAGGGACTCCGTCTGTATGATACAGGGAACCCCGAACCCTCGCTTGACGCGCTCGAAAGGGCGGCGGCGGAGATCGAGACGGCGTTTGGGAAAATGCATTGGGTGCTGCCCGACATGCGAGAGCCTCGCGTTTCAATTCATGAAAACCTCGGTGCCGCAAGGGAGTCCGCAAACGATGCCGAAGGAGCGCTACAGTCGTATGATTTCGCCGCCAAACTCCAGGGCGGACAACGCGTCCATTACCGTGCGGGAGTGCTCACAGGCAAGATCGCCGTCGAGGCGTGGTCAAAACGGCGACCTGCGGAAGCAATGAAACAATTCATCGAAGCCAAACGCCGCGTCGCCATGGCCGGCGACCAACTGCCAGCCGGGGTCTCCCCCAGCCAGAGTGTCGAATACAAGAACTACCTAGATCGTAGCATCGAGTTTCTCAAGGGGGCCAAAGTCACTCCCGCGCCCTGATGGCGACACGGAGGTTTTTCCGAGCAAAGTATTGCCGACCCCGCATCCGCTGTCAACAATCCCGCCGCCCGGTGTCCGGGCACATCCATCCGACATGAAACTCATCAGCGGAACCGCCCACCGGTCGCTCTCCGAG
>Ga0315904_10002652_pt1 | contig 27453 bp, 49 predicted proteins | sample LakEriMetagenome_6_FD_203529 | JGI IMG/M metagenome (GOLD analysis project Ga0315904, IMG submission 203529) | Freshwater fungal communities from buoy surface, Lake Erie, Ohio, United States - Buoy 12 MA120 | ecosystem: Environmental > Aquatic > Freshwater > Lake | place: USA: Lake Erie, Ohio...
TAATGCATTAGCATGAGTTCTTCCCGCCTTGTAGGAGAGAGGATCTTCTGGGTATGGTGATAGACTTTTCTTTTTTAATTCATCAATATTCTCTAAAAATGATTTTAGTTGTTTGATATCACTTTCCCACTCTTTATCAATAAGACCTTCATTGTAAAGACCTACAATAATATTGGGATAAAGATTATTAAAATCAATTCTAATTAAATCTTCTAATAGAATGTCTTTACAATCTTCATTTAGATAGAGTATATTTTTCTTTATAAACTCAAAAGTATCAAACTTTAAGTCTTTAGGTAACTGGTCAATATATCCCTTTAATAATTTCATATTCCTAATTCATTCAATTTTCTTTCTCTCACTAACTTAACTTTTCTTTCTATATATTCACTGACTCCGTGACTAAAGTGAGCTATTGTTCCTAATTGTTTAAGGGATTTATCAGCTTTTGATGGTCTAAGAAAATCATACCATCTATCACAAACCAAAAAAGTCATTTCTTCTCCAACATAATAATCTTTAGATGTTGTTCCATTATTTAAGTTTTCATCTATTTTAGTGATAACAACAACATCACCAGGTTGTAATGATTTCAATTCCTCTAAAGTCATATTCCTATATTTTCTAATTTCTCATCTCTTCTTTTTTGCAAACGATTATCATACCACCTGCGAATTTCTGTATAAAGTTTATCACCTTCATAAACATAGCGAGTTCCGGTTGTTATTGTATCATAACATTTATCTGAACCATTTACTTTTATACAGTTGGTTTCTACTTGAAGCATTGGAGCTCCAATATGTGATCTTCTTGATACCTTTTGTTTTGTAAATTCAATATGATTTACTTTTATATAAACGGACCTATGCTGATCAAAATCATACATGATCTGACAAAGTTCTTTAGACTCATATTCATTGCAAACCACTTTCATATTCCCAATTCATTTAACTTAAGTTCTCTTAATGGTTGTTTATGTAATTCTAACTTACTTTCCGGAACCCAATGATTTATTAAATCTAATTCACTATTCTCTAATAGATACCAAAGATTTGTAAAATTACCATCATAATTGATATGTGTAACTATACCATGTCGATGAGAACCAATCTCCTGTAAATGGTCTCCTATATTAAATTTCATATTCCTAATTCTTTTAACATCTTTTGTCTCCAAACATCTAAGGTAACAAAGTTCTTGGTTGGAAACCAATCCATTTCACTGAATCCTTCTAAGTTTAGGTAATTTTTATTCCATTCTACAGGGTTAGAGTTAACTTTCATACCTCCACTTCTAGAATCCTCATCGAAAAAAACAAAAGTTGCTTCATATACTTTACCATATTCTAATGGCTCTTCTAATTTTAGAGTGGGAGATCCACCTAACCTATTTGTAAAATCAGTATCTATACAAACTACTTTCATATTCCTAAATCATCTAATTTACTATCTCTTAAAAACTCTTTAATAAGCAAATTTAATTCATATTTTCCATCTTCACAATCCTTCTCTAAAATCTTAATCGGTCTAATTTCTATAGTGTGAGTTTTTCTAATATTACCATGGTTTCTGCTCATTAGAGGATAAGACTTCACAGGAATGCCCTCAGATCCACCAACAACTTCACTGGTTTTATCTTTTGATAAAATCTGATAAGTCATAAGTCTAATTGACTGCATCTTTTTTCCAGTAACTAATGTTGTCTTAAAGTAATCAACTCTCTCAAAAGTAATTTCAACTATGAAATTGAATTTATCATTAACCTCTGATAAATTTGATGGCATATTTTTGTAAAATTGTGGCTCTTCAACATGAGAATAGGAAATAACACCATCACTTTCTGAAACTGTGATATCATCAATTGAAAAAAAATCATCAGATGATAATTCCTCAAAACTCTTTTCATTTGGATACCATCCTAAAAAGACCAAACTAATTTTCTGAGCATTGTTTATATTGTAATCAATTTTCATATATCTTTTTAATTTTATCTTTTCTTGTTTTCGCTCTTAACCTACTTTGTAAATCAAGAAACACTTTATCAAAGGCAGATTGTGGATATATTCTACCATTGTGTTTATGATTAAATGTTTGTAGAATTCCTTTCAATTCCATATATCCTTTTTATTTTACGCATTCTAATAATGTTTTTAACACCAAAGTATTTTAAGGGAACACCAGATGACTTTAACAATTTCTCATAGAAATATTTTATATCAATGTTATTTAACATAACCAATATTTATATTCATTTTCGTCTCGTAAGACTTTATCTATTTTTAATTCTCTCTCAAATTTAATAAGAGATTTTAAGAGATCATCAAAAAGTTTCATTCTATCTTTTTTAAGAGAAGAACTTCGCCATTGAGCTAATCCTAAATTATCTTTATACTCAATGAATTCATCTTTAGTATATAATTTAGTTGAGGGCTCATGAAATATCATAACCTCACCGTGATAAAGAACAACACTCCACCGAACTTCATTTTCTGTTGTTAAGGTTATTCCTAAGAACTCTTCTAACACCTGAACATAATCTCCTCTATTATTTGCTATAATTCTCATCTCTTAAAACTTCTTGTATTTTTAATTCTCTTTGCCAAGTATTAAAAGATTTTAGAATATAATCAAAAAAAAACATAACATATCCCATTTCATCCCTTTTAATTGTCGCAAATCTTAAAAAATCTGAACCTAATGACGTTTTATATTCAATGAATTCTTCTTTAGTATATACTTCGCTAAGGTCTTTATTAAATATCACAAGTTCTCCATTGAAATCAGCAATGCTCCAATTTACTTGTCTTTTATCACCATTTATATTGAGTATTTCAATTCCTGAAATTTCTTCTATAATTTCAAGACTATTTGCTATAATTCTCATATTACGGCAAATATAATAAAAAATTTAATATATACAATGTGAAACACTTAAAAACATATGAAGGACTTTTTGATTTCTTTAAAAAAAAATCAGAAGATGATAAACTTGCTTTAGACTTTATGAGGAGACTACAAAGAATTAAAGGTATATCTCCATATAAAATTGAAAAAGGCTTAGAAGGAACTGAAGAAGGGGAAAGTTATTTCACAAGATATAAGATATTTTTTGATGATACTATTATTAAAATCACAAAAGCAGTGGCTGATAAAAAATATAAATCAGGGTGGCATGAGGAAACTCAAGAAGCTTGGATTAAAGATGGTGCTATAAAGAAAGACAATCATACATTTTTTGGAATTATAGCTGAGTATGTTGGCGAGCATATTGTTTGTAGTCCTTCTATCGCAGAAGACTTTTTTGATTTAGCAGAAGAAGTATATAATAGAAATATTAAATTATCAAGAGTTAAAAAAATCCGAGATGAAATGAATCCAGCTGCGGATAAACTGGATCCAGAAATCTGGGGAGAACAAGAAGAACCTGAATTATGAAACACTTAAAAAGATTTAATGAGAATATAACTTCTGATAATAGAGGGGAAAGATTTCAGTCTATGCTGGATCTTGTAAAAGGAATAGAGACCTTAAGAATAACACCACCAACTGAAGATGTTTCTATAAGTGATGTTTATAAAGGAATAGTTGTTAAGACGGTAAATAAAATTGATACAACTGGCTTAGGCGGAAGACTTGGATCCCCTGATACAGAACTTTCCGGAATTGAAGTCCATACAGATATTCCTGAAGATTGGTTTAGAAGAACACCAGATGTTGAAAATAAAAAATTTCAAACAAACTGGATTTATATAGAACTTGCAAGAAGTAGAACAGAGACATTCGCTGCAGTTTGTTTTTACCAAAGTGAGGCTGGGGTAAAACAAAGAGTGAGATCAAATTTTGGTGGTCTCGATTTTCATGACCACTTAATACTTAACTACAATGATGTAAATCATGCTGAATTAGAAAACCTACTTTCTGAATTTGGAGTTGAAGTAGATGAAATGTGGGGAATTCCAAGATGACAATTCAATTTAAGTATGTCTTTCAGCTAAGCTAGTAGAAATACTTAATCGCAACTAATTATATACATTCAATCTCAAAACACAAACCCTAAAATCCAGGCAATTTCCCCTATGTAAATAATAAATAATGTAAGAAACAAACAACTTACATTATGAAAAATTTATTCTTAACAATAGTATCAATTTTAACAACAACAATCCTTTTTTCACAGGATAACATTTGGGTAAAAATTCCAAATTATGACCAAAAATCAAAAGAAGTAAATCAATCTCTTAGTGATCTAAATATCACCGAAATCAGAAAAGCATTTCCTTCATCTAGAAATCTAGAATTAAAACAAGTATATGAAATTACTTGTAATTGTGATGTGAATGACTTACTACAATTTACATCCAAAAATTCACTTTTTGTAAAACCAGAAATGGGACCACAATACCAAACTTTGGAAGTTCCCAATGACTACACAATTCAAGGTTTTGATTGGGCTCTTAATTCAGTAAATGCTGAAGGAGCTTGGAATATAACTCACGGTGATCCATCTATAACAATCGCTATATCAGATGCTAACTATTATCAATATCATGAAGAATTAGCAATGAAAGTAGATTGGATTACACCTGAAAACTATGACAACAATTACACACACGGAACAGCAGTTGCCACAACAGCAGCAGGTAATACAAATAACGGAACCGGTAAATCATCAATTGGATATAACTCACATCTGCAACTAAGAAGAATGGATTATAATGAAATTCTTGATGCTACTTACTCAGGTGCAAAAATCATAAACACAAGCTGGGCATCTAGTTGTTATTTTAATTCATATGCTCAAGCAGTAATTGATGAGGCATACAATAATGGTTCTATTATCATAGCCGCGGCTGGAAACGGCGGGACTTGTGGTGGAGCACAAAACTTAGTTTATCCAGCTTCTTTTGAACATGTTATATCAGTGTCATCAATTGGAAGCGAGAATAATCACCAAAGAATTACTGGCGATGATAATTCAACACATCAACACAATACAATGGTTGACATAGTAGCACCTGGATATGATTTATTACTCTCAACCGCACCTGGTCAATATGTAACAGGATCTGGTACATCTTTTGCAGCACCGATGGTTTCAGGAACAGTTGCCCTTATGTTATCCGTAAATAAATGTCTAACACCAGATCAAATTGAGTGGATTTTAAGACAATCAGCGGACTCAACAATCTATAATTACAACTCACTTTACATTGGTCAATTGGGGTCTGGAAAGTTGAATTCACAAAGGGCGGTTGAAATGGCAAAAAGATTTAATACCCTTAATGGATCAGTAACAAAATCGGTAAATTGTATCTTAAATATAAGAGGAGCATCAGTTAATAGTCTATCGGGTCAATACCCATACACTTATCTTTGGTCAAATGGTGAAACCGAAGATAAAATTACAATAGACACAACTAATATTTATTCAGTAGAAGTTACAGACAGTAATGGTTGTAAATTTTACTATGAACAATTAATTACTAAATATAATCCAATTCAAATACAATCTGATATTGAAAATGTTAAATGTAAAGGAGAAGAAAGTGGTGAAATTTCAGTGATGATAACTGGAGGAGAAGGTGAATTATCTTACTTATGGTCTAATGAACAAACTGAAAGTTTCGTAACAAACTTAAAAGCTAAAGATTATTCAGTTGTAATTAGTGACCAAACTGGATGTAACAAATTTGAAACTTGGACAATCACAGAACCAGAAAAACTGGAGACATCGATGAATTGGCAACAACCAACAGAGATAAATTTTGGATCAATCGACTTAGAAGTTAGTGGAGGTGTAAAACCCTATCAATACTCTTGGAACCACGGAGAGATTTCAGAAGATTTGAATAATGTCATATCTGATTTTTATGAAGTTTTAGTAACAGATTTTAATGGTTGTATGTCTTCTGAGAATGTAATACTTGAAAACTTAATAAATTCAGTATCTGTTAATGAATTAACTTCAGATGATGTCAAAATCTATCCAAATCCATCAACTGGAATAGTAAATATAGAATTTGAAACACTGACAGAAGCTACCTTATATGATATCTCTGGAAAATTAGTAATGACCATAACGGGTTTATCAGAAACAATTAATATCGATCAAACGGGTCTCTACTTCTTAAATTATAAAAATGAAACTAAAAAAATAATTATTAAATAAATGAGAACACTATATAATAAAACCAAAGACACACCATCCGTTATCTATAATGAAGATAACAATAAACTTGAATTAAAGGGAAATATGATTTCTTTTGATAGTGGATCATTCTGGAATGATATTACTAGAGAAATTGTTGAAAATTCAAATCTAAAATCAGTGGATTTTGATTTAGAATATATCAACACCGACTCAATTAAAGAGTTACTTATTATCCTAAAAAATCAAACAAATTCTGATTTAGAAATCAATTGGCTTTATGTCGATTATGATGATGATATGAAAGAACTGGGTGAAAACTTAAAAAAAGTTTCTATGAAAAAAATCAATTTAATTGAAAAATAAAAATGTATTAAACTTTTTCCTTAACTTCGTATATTAAATTTATAAACTTAATATTATGGATTACGGAAAAGATTTTAAAAAATTCGCACTAAGCGAAGGAATTTCATCAATGAACCTCAATTACTATGGGGAACAAATTGAAGCATCAATGACACCTTACATTCTTGAAGAAAGAGAAATGAGAGTAACTCAAATGGATATTTTCTCTCGTTTAATGCGAGATAGAATTCTTTGGGTAGCAGGAGTTGTAAATGACCAAATGTCTACAGTTGTTCAAGCTCAACTTATGTATTTAGACTCAGTTGAAAAACGAGACATCACAATGCACATTGACTCACCAGGTGGATCAGTAAAAAGTGGATTATCAATGATTGATGTTATGAACTATATCAATTCAGACATCCAAACAATCAATACAGGAATGGCAGCATCGATGGGTTCTGTTCTTCTTTCATCAGGAACAAAAGGAAAACGTTCTTCACTTCTTAACTCACGAGTTATGACACACCAAGTCAGTCACGGGATGCAAGGAAACATTCAAGATACAACAATCTCACACATCGAAGGACACAAATACAATTATATCTTATTTAACATTTTAGCACAAAATTGTGGCAAAACATTTGAAGAGATGATTGAAAGTTCTCGCAGAGATAAATGGTTTAACTCACACGAAGCTCTTAAATTTGGTTTAATTGATGAGGTTATCGGTGATAACTCTATGGAGAAAATGCTAGTAGGATTTGATGATTACTATAACCGAGAAGTTCTTTCTAAATAATGAAATATACAATTAGCTTAAGTGGAAGAGGAGCAGATGCTTCTCTTTATCCACTAACAGAAGACCAAGCTTCTGAATTAAAATCAATGGGCATTGAAGATGATGTAATGTCAATGGAAGAAATTGCAGAGTATTTAGAAATTGATGAAATTTTTTCTTCATCTGAGCATGTTGTAACTGGTGCTTACTGGGGAGAACATTATATTACAGTTACTAATGATGAAACTGGTGAAGAAATTTGGAACTCAGAAACCGGAGAAACTGACGATACTGAATGGAAAGATGGAGGAATTAAAGATTCATCCTACTTAGTAGTAGAGGATTATTGCAAAGGTGAGTTCTTTACGTTTCGATTAGAGACAGAAGAAGAATTTGATCCATTAAAATTAAAACCCGTAATTTATGAAGTTGCTGAAGTTAGAGATATTGTTTCAGGAATGATTTACGATGGATTAGATATCTCCGACTCAAAAGAATTTAGTAATTATTGGTCAAAGGGATTTTATTATATAGTATATGAAAATAATTGGTAATATGAAAAATTTAATTTTAACTTTAGTTTTTGGACTAATTTCAATAGTCTCTTATTCACAAACATCACCTGTAATGGTTGTTGGAAATCAAACTTACGACTTTGGTAGAATCGAACACATAAAAGATACAATTGTGGCACACTTTTGGTTTAAGAATCAAGGTGTTGGTGAATTGAAAATTCTATCTGCTAAAGGATCTTGTGGATGCACTGTAGCTTCTTTTCCAGAATCAACACCAGGTATGAATGGTGGGGAAATTGTTGTAAAATATTTTAGTAGTAATCCAGGATTCATCAATAAAAGCGTAACAGTTCATACAAACGATCCAAATAATGAAATAATTATTTTACGAATCAAAGGTGAAACCTATAAACCTGAATAAATGTCAAATTGGACTTTAATTAAAAGAATTTGGGAATTCGCAAAACCATTTAGAAAAACTATTGCCTTAATTTTTGTTTGTGTCTTACTTACTTCAATAATTGAGGCGGTTAATACCTACTTTTTAAGTAATATTTTTGATGTTATCCAAAAGCATTCTAACGATCCACAGTATATGACAACTGCCTTAATGTTTGCAGGACTCGCTGGTATCGGTGTGTTTTTTAGAATACTCGTTTCTCGTTTTCAAGGAAATCTTGAGATTAGAAAACTAGATGTAACTGCTTCTAATCACCTAAATCATTATTCAATTGCTAAGTATTTTAACTTCTCAAATGGTCAGCATATTAATGAACACTCAGGAGTAAAACAAAATATTATAACATCTGGATTTCAATCGGTTCAAGGACAAATTTCAATGTTTGTTTATCATCTTTTCCCAGCAGTTGCTAACTTTTTAGTTTCGATTGTGATGCTTTTTACAATAAGTTCTTATATTGGATTTGCTTACTTAGGAGTTTCTTTTCTTTTCTTATTCTCAGTTTATAAGTTTAACAAATTCTTACAACCGAAATTAAGGGATGTTAGAGATGCTAGAAACCAAACAGCAAGAACTATTTCAGAACTTTATCGTTTTGTTTTTCTAATCAAAAATGAAGTTGCTGAAAAGAAATCCTTAAATGATTTAGATGATGTTCAAGACTCACACCAGTTAGCTTATGAAAGAACTTGGATTCCAGGAAACAACATTCTAACTTTAATTAGAATCGGAACTGCTGGGTTTAGATACTTAACTATTCTTTTTGCAGTTTGGTTATTGTTTAATGGATTTATTACCGCAGGTGCAATCTTTTTGATTTTCACTTGGTCTCAAAACTTTATTATGTCACTTTGGATGATAACAGATATGCAAAAGCAATTCATCACAGATAAAATAAATATTGAAAAGTATTTTGAGTTACTTGAAATTAAACCAGATGTTGAAGAAATTGAAAATCCAATTAAATCAAATTTAATCGGAGACATTCAATTTAAGAATGTTGAGTTTAGCTACCCTCTAAGAAAGAAAGATCACAAAGACGGGGATTCGGATGAATTACAACCAGAAATGGTATTAAAGGGTCTCTCATTCAATATTAAACAAGGTGAAAAAGTGGCGTTTGTTGGAGAAAGTGGTTCTGGTAAATCAACAATTGCAAATCTTATCCGAAGAGCATTTGATCCACAGTCAGGAGATATTTTAGTCAATGGTCATAACTTAAAAGATTTAGAACTTAAAACATTCTTAAAGAAAATTGGAAGTGTGGATCAAGAAGTAAATTTATTTGATAAAAGTATTCGTGAAAATATCTCTTACGGAACAGATAGACTTCTTTCTGATGAAGAACTCACTAAGATTGCAAAGATGGCTCGTATTGACGCTTTCTATAAAAAGTTAGAACACGGATGGGACACTATAGTTGGTGAAAGAGGAGCTAAAGTTTCTGGTGGAGAAAAACAAAGAATTGGAATTGCAAGAGCATTGGCTAAGAATCCAGAAATACTTATCTTTGACGAAGCAACTTCTGCTTTAGATACCGTAAGTGAAAGAGTTGTTCAGAAATCAATAGATGCTGTAAGTAAGGGAAAAACATCTGTGATAATTGCACACCGTCTTTCAACTGTTAAGAACTGTGATAAGATTTTTGTACTTAAACAGGGAGTTTTAATTGCAGAAGGAACACACGATGAACTTTTGGAAAATTGTGAATATTATAAAGAATTAGTAAAACATCAATTAACAAATAAAATGGTAGAAAATGAATAAGGCTTATATTGTAATGAAAAAAGGTTATGAGTATGATGATAATACTTATAATGAAACAGAAGGCGGTACTCCAAAAACAGTTTGTTTCTCAAAAGAAGATGCTATCGAAAAAGTTAGAGAATTGAATATCAAAGAATATCAAGAAGTTTCAATCTTAGACTTTGCATATGAAGATGATTGTCTTACTGTTGAGTGGGATGAATTTGAGAAATTCAATAAATCTCTTTTAGAGAAATATGGAAAAATAGAAACAAAATATAAATGGGATAATACCGAAAATAGACTACATCCTAAGGCAACCGAAGAAGAAAAGTTGGAATATCTTAGGATGGTAGATGTTTCATTCTATGAAGTTACGGAAGTTGATGTTGATATGTCAAGTTGGAGAGATAGCCAAATAACTCAAATTTTAGACTAAACCACTTTAATAAGTGGTTTTTTTGTTTTAATATATAAAGAAAATAAAGAATTCTTTATGGATAACTATAATACAAATTCTAAAGTATCAAATTACTCAGATTTCTGTAATAACTGGGAATCAGAGAAGGAAAAACTTAAAAAAACTAAAAGAAGTTTCCAGCCTAATTCTGATAGACAAAATCACACAACTGATAATAGAAATGAGTATAATCCAGTAACTCATAAAATTACTGCTTACACTAAAGATGAAGTAGAAGATGCTTTAGATAAAATGGAAGAAAAAAATGAAGGCGTGTTCTCTGATATACCCTCAGAAGAATACTCAATCAATGATGATATTAAAAGAGATTTGATGGAAATGTCATCCGAAGATGGTATAGAATACCTAAACGATATAATTAGTTTTTGTCAATCTACTATTAAGGATATAAGAACTGAAAAAATGGATGAGTCTAAAGTAGAAAAATCTGAAAGTCTTGAAGATTGTCCATCTTTTAAGGAATTCAACAAATCAATATCTGATCTAAAAAAAGTAACTAAAAAAATTCACTCCGAATTGAAAAGAGGAACAAAAGGAGAAATCGACGACTATATAGAAAAGAAAATTTTTGGAAGAGATGTTTAACATCTCTTTTTTTATTTAAAACTATTCCTTATATTTGTATAAAATATTTTATATGAATAAGCTATTAGAAAAAATTCGTGATTACGTTTTTAAACCAATTCAGGCAGAAGGTGAAGAATTCAATACAGGTTTTAAAACGACTTTACCCAAAGAAAGAGCAAGTTTTGTACAAAACTCTATGAGACCGGGCGATAGGAAAAGATATTTCAATAATTACAATCAGGATCTTATAAATAGAATCTCTGATATAAAATCGACAAACTCATGAAAACTATATTTATCATATTTTTATTTTTGTTGATACTATCGTTAATATTTTTCGGAATAATCGGAATCTCACTCTACATACACAAAAATATGAAGGGTAGTAAAATTTGGAATTTTGTAAATAAACATATCATCACAGATGAAGATGAATATATAAAAAATAACTAAACTAATGGATGATTTTTTGTCTTTTTACTTACCAAGAACTATCTGGAGTGTAACAAAAAAGTATTTACCAATTGGTGTTTCAAAAGATGACGCAAGAAAAATTAATTTAAAAAACAAAGAATACTTTTTTTATTACGAGCACAATGCTCGAGAACTTTATGATATTTTAAATATCGAGTCAGAAGAATTTGTTGAACTAGAAGATGGTGGATACACACTTCCCGTCATAGTAACAATAGAAAATTTAAATACCGTCGATTTAATTCCGAAGGTTTTAGATATTTAATTCTAATCTTCTAAGACAAGCGAAACAACTCTGACATTCTTGATCATTTTCTGGATACCAACAAGACCAAGTATTGGTAAGTATTGGTATCCACTTTTTTGACTTTTCTAACATTTCCTCTCTAGAGATATTATAAAGTGGTAATTGATATCTTTCAAAAGCAGATATACCTTTAAAAGGCTTAAATTTAATTTTATTATTGATATCAATAGACTCAAATAAATAAAATGTATTTGACCAAACTCCTCCTTCTTTTTCTATTCCTACTTCAGCTTCAATGTTAATTTCATCCAATATCTGTGATATAGCACCATATTGATTAACAGGTCTCGGGATAATTCCAATTGACCAAAGATCAAACTGATTCACCTTAACCTTATCGGAATATTCTATATTTTCTCTACCTATAAAATTTACAAATCTAAAAGGTAAAATAAAACTATACATTAGTAGGTTCTCGGACTTTGCAAAAATTGTTAAATTTAATTTAGAAGTATTTATTAGTGAAAGTATTTTAGACATAGCCTTTAATTCATTAGTGATAGAAAGTCTGTATTCGGATGAACTCTCAATATCATCTATATTTAGTGCTATATAAAACAGATTAATTTTAGATATTTTATCATCATTTACAAGTTCCAATAATCTAAAAGTTGAGTCAAATCCTCCTGTCCAAAATAAATTTTTTTCCACTATTTTTATATTTTATTTTCATATTTAGTTTATTTCTATTATATTTGTGTTATGGAAATTAGTAAAATGAAAATATCTGAAGCTATGCCTCATTTAGAGAGCATCGCTAAACTATATGGACTCAGGTTAAACAGAGTTAAAGAATTTAAATTAACGAGATTGATTCTTGTCAACTTATATAGTAGAGAACTAATATAATAAATTATGAGAGTTTATAAAATAAGCACTAATCTTACCAACGATGAAAACAAAGAATTAGTGAGAAATATAAGTGAAGAAGATTCACTTCTTTTATCAACATTGGACATAAAAGTATCTGTTGATTTACTAGATGAAGAAGATAAACTTACCACAATTATGGTTATTAATCTTATTAATTTAGAAAAGTTAAAATCTTACTTCTATAAAATTGAAATAAAGTTTGATATTGAAGATATTACAGAAGAGTTCTCAAAGGAATCTGACGAAGAAAAACTTAACGATTTTCTCGAGGAACTCACAACAGAAGATATTCTTAAAACATTCGGAGTAGAAATCTAACTAAAAATAAATTATAACTATGAAAATTAAACTAACCTTTGTTTATGTTGCCTTTTTTGCACTTATAGGATTTGCAATCTGGGTAACAGAATCAGCTGTTCCGCTTTGGGCTTTACTTCTAACAAATGCGGTTCCAACATTTTTACAAAATGAACTTAAAGAAAACAAAAACACAACAAACGAAGAAATACAAAATTAATGAAAGTAAGCTTTGATTTCGATTCGACTTTATCAAGAAAAGACGTTCAATTATTTGCTAAAGAATTAGTAGATAAAGGATTGGAAGTTTGGATAGTAACATCTAGATTTGATGATGAACACGCTATGCAAAAAAATTGGCACTGGGTTAAAGGACAAAATAAAAAAGTATTTGATGTCGCCGAACAGTGTGGTGTAAATAAAGATAATATTTATTTTACATGCGCTGAGTCTAAATCTTTATTTCTAAAAGGCAAATCTTTTGTTTTTCACTTAGATGATGATGAATTTGAATTAATGGATATTCTTGAAATGGATGATAGATGCCATCCAGTAAATGTTGAGCATTTTGAATGGAAAGAAACTTGTAGAAAAATTTTACAAAAAAATTTGGAAAATTAAAAAATACATACTATATTTGTTCTATTATTAATCACTTAAAAATTTAAAAGAAATGGCAGTAAAGAAAAGCGTTGGAAAAGTTATTGGACAAGTTGAAGGTCTAAAGATTCGTCAAACTGACAAAACAGCAACAGTAAAAGGTAAAATTGTAACAAAATCTACTGAAATCGGAATTTTTCGAGGTAAAAATATAGTAGAGAGTGGATTTAAAAACAAAGAAGTTGCCATTCTCAGAGCAAAAGAAATCAAATCTCAAATCGTTAAATAATTTAAAGGAGACCAATGGTCTCCTTTTTTTGATATATACTTTATGAAAAAATGGTTAAAAAGATTGGGATTGATTGGATTTATGTTTTTCTTTATTAAAGGTCTCATTTGGTTGAGTATCTTTGTAACAGCTTATTTTATTTCAAAGTGATTTTTACAAATCAAAAACAGTTGAAACTATCTCACCTTTACTATTATACCAAACTCTTTTTGATAAAACACCATCGATATAAAAGTAAATAATCTTTATATCTATTCTTTGTTTTTTATAAAATATCTTTTCTATGATAAAACTATTTTTGAATATTAAAATAGTTTTATCATATCTAACTGTATCTTGGGAACAACAATAGTTAAAAAATAAGAAAAATAGTAAAGAGTTAAACAACTTTCTCACATATTATATATTCAATAAGAACTTTCAACTCAAATAAACTATAAAACATATGAGAAATTTATTAAACCTAATTTGGATATTTAATTTTATATCATGTTTATCAATAACGATTTTATCACATAATAGTGGTTCAAGCATTTCGGAATTGTTAGCATGGCATTGTGCTTCTATTTACTCACTTGTTGTTGTTTTATATGATTTTAGACATATGATGCAAAATAAAAAGATCGAATCTAAAGAAGATATCATAGATAATATATGACAAAAGACTTATTAAATTATAATCTAATTATGATAAGCGAGCAACTAACAACCGAACAAATTATACACGCTCGTCGTTTCAGAAATTGGAGAAAATTTGATAAATTAGATGAAATAGGTAAATTGAGAATTAGATTAGAAGAACTTCAGTATTACGAAGATGATATAGATCCAGAATATAAACCAAAAGGAATCAATGATAGATAATAAACATATCGAATGGTATTTCAACTGGATGAAATCAAAGGGTGTTATTTCCGATGGTTGGACTTATGATGGTTTCAATTTAAGAGAAGATAAAATAATAATTAGATACTATCATCACACCCGAGAAAAAGATAAATACATTTCTAAGAATTCATCCTACTCTTTTCCAAAAGAAAGAGTTATAGAAGAATTAAGAGATGCTAAACTAAGACAATTGTTCGATTGATTCACCCTCAAGTTTAATAAACTTCACATATTGTTTTTCAATACAAGAAGATAATTCAATATACGATTTGCCCTCTTCTGGAAAAGTGTGAATTGCAAAATGACTTTCAGATAGTAACCACAATGCTGTATATCCTTGTGGTTCAAAATTATACTCAACAAAACTCAGAACTCCAAATCCACTTTCTTTTAATTGATTATCATATTTTTTTCTTAATTCAAATGGATTAGTTTCTTCAACCCAGCTATTATAATTAAACATTTGTGCTTTCATCAATTTATATTTATTTTTTAAGATGTATATATAAAACCAAAATATTTAATATATTTGTAACTAATTTTTTAGTTATGAGATTTTTATTTTTATTATTTTTATTTATCACAACCTTTGCTAATTCACAATCAATAAATGCTAATTTTGAAAGAAAATTCGCTGATATTTATGATAAAGAATATATTCAGGTGACTATACAATATAGTAAGCAAATAAATATAAACTGGGAAGGATACGTTGATTATATTATCATAGAAAGCGATGGTGGTATTATGTTTCCAATAATAAATTGTGAAAAATCTAATCAATTACATCTTTCAAATCTATCAGAAGGAACCTACTATTTAAAATTTTATACGGACGATAAGTTAATCTGTACTGAAAAAATAACAAAAACTTAAATTCAAAAATATCATATATAAACTATGAAGTTATTTGTTTTATTTTTATCATTATTTTTATCCAGTTATTTAATCTCACAAAACTGCCCTTATATTGGACCTGATTTAACTTTACCTTGTGGTCAGACATCTACTACTTTGAATGCAGATTTAAGCCAGTGTAGTCCTGGATTAAATCCTAACGCAACAACAAATTATCAAAATACGCAAATTCCTTATGTTTCTCAAACTAATACCGGTACATCACTTACAATGACGGACGATTCACAGCAAGGACCATTTAATATAGGGTTTACATTTTGTTTTTATGGAAATACATATAATCAATTTTACATAGGATCGAATGGATGGATATCATTCTCACCTAATCAACCAACCACTTACACATCCGCTTCAATACCATCAGTTGCAAATCCAGTTAATTCGGTAATGGGAGCATGGCAAGATTGGAATCCAGGAATTGGTGGCCAAGTTCGGTATCAAGTTCAAGGAACAGCTCCTTGTCGTAAATTGGTTGTTAGTTGGATAAACGTGCCTTTCTACTCTTGTACCTCAGTCACTGGAACATTTCATATCGTTCTTTATGAATCGACAAATATAATCGAAGTTCACATTCAAAACAAACAGTTTTGTGCTTGGGCCAACGGAACAGCGGTACAAGGAATACAAAATTCAAATGGAACTCAAGCTGTCACGACACCAGGAAGAAACTCAACTCAATGGACCGCACAAAATGACGGCCGTCGTTGGACACCATCAGGTAACCCGGTCACACCGACACCAACTTGGTATCAAGTAGGAAACCCAGTTGCTATAGGAACCGGTCTCAGTATTACGGTTACTCCTCTACCAATTGGATCTTATTATACTTGCCATTTAGAATATCCATCATGTTTTTCGGGTTGGAACTCTTGCAATGGCCAGACTGGTCTGGGTCCAGATACTATCTTTATTCTTCCTGGTAATACCGGACTTTTACCACCACTCGTTCAATCTACAAATCCAAGTTGTAACGGATATTCAGATGGAAGTATTATTTTAAATCCACAAAATGGAACGCCACCTTTCACGATAAATTGGTCAAATTCAATGACAGGTTCTAATATAACAGGACTAACTTCAGGAACTTATATAGCGACTATTTTTGACTCTCAAGGATGTAATGTAGTAACAAGTCCAATTACTCTAACCGATCCACCAATACCCACTACCTCACAAATTACTGGAACTGATACTATCTGTATAGGATCTAACTCTGAAATTTTTTCTGTTAATCCTAATCCTAATTTTCAATATTTGTGGCAAACAACAGGTACAGTAACAAGTGGACAAGGTACAAATCAAGTTACAATTGATTTTTCACAAAATAACGGACAAGTAACTATTGAAGTCACACCAAGCTCTAATGGGTGCCAAGGAACTTCAGTTCAGTTGATTTCTACTATTTTAGATATTAATCCAGTCATAACTCAAATTGGTCCATTTTGTATATATGAAAATTGCCAACAACTAACCGCACAACCAAATGGTGGTCAATTTTCAGGAGTAGGAGTAATTGGAAATACATTTTGCCCACAACAAACCAACTTACCTGTAAATCAAATAAATTATACCTATACGATATCAGGTTGTCAATTTTCAACAACTTCCAATATAGTAGTTACTCCTAAACCAACGATATTAGAAATAACTCCAGATAATGCTTTTATACAAATTTGTGATGGAAATGACTCAGCAACAGTTACTCTTTCCGTATTATCAGATCAGTTACCGTCAAATAATTATTGGATAGTTGGTGGTGATACCATACTATCCGAAGTTTTGTTATCAAATTTTGGAGAGGGTATAACCACCGTTCATGTATTTGTTGAATCAAATGGTTGTTTTTCCGATATAGAATCCACAACTGTAAATATAACAAAGTGTCCTGAGGTAATCTACTATATCCCTAACTCATTCACACCTGATGGAGATGAACATAATCAAATGTTTGAGGTAGTATTCACATCTGGATTCTCACCCTCTGAATTTCACTTAGAAATATTTAATAGATGGGGTGAAATAATCTGGGAATCTTTTGACCATACCGCAAAATGGGATGGTACATTTGGTGGAAAAATCTGCCAACCAGGAATTTATACTTGGAAAATAAGATTTGGAAATGAAGACAATGATGGTTTTAATTTAATTCACGGACATTTCAATTTATTAAAATAGATTCTATATTTTCCGAATCACAGAGGTTACAAATGGATTGATTTTGATATGATACAAAATCAAAATGACAATTATTACAGTGATAGTTGAATTCTATTTTTTCTGGAAATATAGAATCAACAGACGGTCCATACCTTCTGAAGTGTTTTGATGTACCAACGTTAATCTCAGCCTCGTTAAAACTTTTAATGTACTTCATTATTTTGTTACAAACTTTTGCAATAATTCTTGATTTTTTTGAATCATTTTTATTTTTTTTGCTAAGTTTTTTCTATTTTTCTTAGGTTTTCCATCTTTTTTAGCCTTTGCCATAATTTACATAGTGATTTTTTGTAAATTATATATTAAAGACGGAATTCAACTATTAATTAGTTCCTCTTCTATTTTACCTTTTTTACGAAATATCCACATTGTATAAATCAAAGTGTGTAAGTGATACGAACAAAGAATAAATAAGCCAAATATTTCAAGCCACAGTAATCCATATAATAAACCTACTGGTATAGTTAAAAAATAAAAATAAGCGTAAAATTTAAACCTCTTACATCTAAAAAGTGGTATTAAACAGAATATAAAAAACAGTGTGGCTATAACATCATGTGTTCTCGGATATAATTGAACAGAAAATGCAGTCAATAAGACTAAGAAATAGGAAGGTAGTTTCCAGTTATCTATTGAAAAAAAGAAGTATGCTGTCATTACATTTGCTGTAATAAAAAGTGGCTGAAGTGAAGTATTCCAATATTGAGAAATTGAGCCGAGTTGTCCCTCAACTGACATTAAGACAAATGGATAAATAAACGATACTATGATCACTAATAGTTTAATCAAAAATTCTTTCCAATTCATATTGATTTTATTTTAATCAATTCAATATGTTTAATTATTATTAAAGAATAATACAAATAATATTAATTATCCAATCCTATAATTTCAAATTTAGGACAAGGTACTATAAATTTACCACCAGACTTTAAGAAGTCTGACTCTCTTTCTATAAACTCATTTATAAAGTGCCAAGGAAGAACAAGTAAATAATCTGGTCTTTCTCTTCTCATATCATCCTCCGAATAAATTGGTATATTAGATCCAACAGTTTTTAATCCCCATTTCCAAACACTACGCTCCGCAATTCCATCAATTAATTTATTATCTAAACCAAAGTATTGAAGTAAAGTATTGCCCTTAGTCGAAGCTCCATATCCCCATATTTTTTTACCTTTAGACTTTTCTTCTTTGATAAATTCCAGTGTTGTATTTTTTAACTCTTCAATTCTATTAAAAAAATCTGACCAAGTATGCACTGAATCTAATTTTAAAGTTTTCTCATACTCTAATAAAGAATTAATTCTAAATTTACAAACATCTCGGTAAGGTTGAGTTGAGAATCTTCTAATATCAGCTTCTTTTTTCATAGCATAGACTCTAAAAGAACCTCCATTGATATCATTTAATTGACAATCAACTATTTGAAATCCACAACTTTCAAATAATTTTTTAAGATTGAAAAGTGAATAATAATAAATGTGTTCATGGCAAATATTATCAAATGCCATTTGTTTTATCATAAGAGGTGTATATGACAATTGTAATACCCAAAGTCCGTTCCTGTCTAAAACCTTATCGATATCTTGTATGAATTCTTTAGGCTCTTCCAAATCATAAAACATTGCAATTGATGTAATAACTTTTGCTTTTTGTTTTCCGAATCTCGACTTGGACCAAGATGAGTAGTTGAAATAATCTTGTATTATTAAGTCTGCATGTTTTTCAGATTCAACTTTATATGAGTCATCTACTGGATCTATTCCTACTTTTATTAAATTTTTTGGAAGAAAACTTAAGAGTGTCCCATCATTACATGCTATATCCAACCATATATCATTTTCTTTTAATTTAAAAAGCGAAAGAATATTCTCGGTGATTCCTTTTAATTCATTTTTCATAGTTTGATTGATACCAGAACGATACCAATATTTACCATACATAGTATCTAAGGGCGCTGCCTTTTCTAGTCTAACAGCTCCTGTTTCTTCTTCTAACATCATTTTCATCTCAACTCTACCACCACGAGGTGACTCATCATCTGAAATGAAATCCGATACATACAAATCACCTAACGTAAATAATTCTTTCATTATAAATAAACTTTTTTTTAAATTATATTAGAATAGTAGAAATAAGTTTAACTATGATAAGTCAGTTAAGACCAAGTATTCACCATTTAGGCGACCAAATAATTTGGGTAAATTCAGAAATATCGAGAGGTAGAAAACAATTCAATGTTGAATTGACTAATGGAGTTTATGAGTTATTTCCAGATATCACTTGGTCACCAGACATAACAAGATACGGTTCTTTTTTTGAAATTGATTACGGTTGTAAATTTACTAAATTTAACCAAGATTCTTTTACACCTGTTGATGTTCCAAAAAGTGCATATATCACAATTCAATTTGACACAACACAAGCAAATTCTATTGAAGTCACTCCCGAAGTTAGAGCTTATGTAATTTCCGAAGATTATAAAAACTTCATCATTAAAAAATATAGAGATTTGGGACTAGAGGTAGTTGATGTTGGTGGAATGAAGTGGTCTCTTTCAGAAACAGCTTATATCATGAAACACAGCCAAGGTCATGTTGGAGCGTCTTCCGCTTTTGGAGTTTTTTCAAGGTGTGTTGGTGTTCCATTCACTCATATTTATTATAATTGCAATTTAAGAGAGTATATGAAAATACTACCGGATCATTTTGCTGGATATGTTCAGCTTTTTTCACTTAATGGTATTAGACATTTTTTTAAAGATGATAATTTAAATATATGGATATGAAAAATTTAATTTTTATTTTAGCTTTAATTTTAAGCTCTTGTACTAAAGTATATCAAGAAATCTGGGTCATTGAAAGATATCCAGTTGAGTGGGAAGAAGAAATAGTTATCGAAGGTGATCATCAACACTTTGAAGATGATGATTGCAAATGGAAATGTCTTTATTATGAAAAGGATACATTTTGCTGGTACCACTATGACACTATGGTCGTAAAAAAACTTGAAAAAAGAATCAGAGTTAAATGACCTTAGAAGAAATTCTAAAAATATGTCCAGGTCTATCAAAAGTAACATTTAAAGAAATCATAGATATTTTAGGAAGTGACTTCTACCCTGATAAGACCTGGCAAGAAATGGGGTTTGATGATTTAGACGTTATCGAAATGATTATGACATTAGAAAAAAGATTAGACTTTGTTTTCCCTGACACTCTTTATGAAGAAGTATTTGGACAAAATGTGAAACCTATAAACTTCACTGAAATAATCAGACAACTTAAACTTAAAGAATTGGGAATTTAACCTTTTCTTCTGACGGCACTTAATCTTAAAAAATTTTTGACGTTAGTCTTTGAAAAAAATTTTTAGGAATTTTCCTCTAACATTTCCCAGACAGCAACCGGATTCATTTTATCTTTTACTCCAAAAATTGATTTAAAAGGTTTTTTAAAAACTCTCACTTCTTCTCCAGTACCACTATGATAAAATTGTAAAACTGAATCAAAGTCATCTGTTCCGTAAGAAAAAAGAGTTTTGAATCGTTTATCCAAACGACTCTGTTTTGTAATGTGATTAATTTGATAACAAAAAGAATTAGAACCATTTACTCCGGTATAAATACGTGTAAGTACTAATCTTCTTTTAGAATCTACTTTTGGTGAGAATGACTTAAATTTTTTCATAATCACAAAGATAATAATAAAATTTAAAAATCACAAACTATTCTTCAGATTTGGAATTTTTTGTTCCAAAGTAGTAAGAGAATATCATAAGTGTTAGTGTCTTAATTAAATCAAACAATTGGGAATCCATAGTATCATCCAATAAAGATACTTTAAAGGCAATTGTCTTATCAACAATAAAAAGAGCTACCAGTGATGTGAATATGATAAGAACAAATTTTACTAATTGGTCTTTTGTGTTGTCTATAAATAGTTTGTTAACCCAATAAACAGCTCCAGTTATAAATCCTAATCCTAATAGGATTCCCAGAATCATTATAAAAATATTATCTGAACTAAACATATTGTATATATCAAATATAAACTTTATGAAAAAACATTTTGTATTCCTTACTTTTATATTTAGTGTGGTAAGTGCGGTAAGTGCTTACTTTACAGGAAACTGGATAGCACTTTTAGGATGGATAACAGCGGCAATTGCTTCACTTGACCATTTCTTTACCCTAAGGAATTTTGATTAAACCTCCCGAATGGGCACTGTCAAGAGTGTGACTATCGATTGAGTACTTGACCTCGCTCTTTCGTTTCGCGTTAGGCTTCGAGCGATTGGATAAAACCGCCCCTCTGTATAGAGCTGGTCCAGAAGATGGATAAATCGAAGCCTTTTTTATTTGATTATGATTATATTTAATACGATAAAGAAAGCCGAGCACTATGTCAAATGGTATAGTAAAAAATACGACTTTTCTCGTGATGGATATGACTGGGAATCACAGGAGACTTATATAAATGGAAATCTTGTAGTTATAAGACATCAGGGTGATGGTTGTGGATGTGGATGTGATAATCATCTTTTTGACTATAACATTATCATTGGGAGAATTAAAAAGTTTGATGATAAAACAATTAGAGACGGTAAAATAAAAGATTTAATAAAATAATTTTACTATATTTGCTAATTGAATATGAATATTAAAGAAGTAAAAATACCTGAGACTGCTGGATGTTATCTTTTCAAGAATGAAAAAGATCAGATAATCTATGTAGGTAAATCTAAGTTTTTACCAAAGCGTGTTACTTCATATTTTCAGAAAAATCACAAAAACCAAAAGACCGAAAGATTAGTAACCGAAATTAGAGCAGTTGATTTTATTTCAACTGATTCAGAAAACGAGGCCTTAGTCTTAGAAGAAGACTTAATCAAACTTTACAAGCCAAAGTTTAATATCAAAGGCAAAGACGACAAAACTCTTCACATCAATTTAGTCCTAACCAAAGAAGAGTGGCCTAAATTAGACCTTTACTATCCAAAAGAAGAGTGTGATGGAGATACTATTTACCAATTCACTTCAGTTTCGGTTGCTAGACAAGTACTTGAAATTATCTCAGACCTATTTCAGATTAGAAGTTGCTCTTATAATATCACATCTGAAGGAGTTGAAAGAGAAAAATTTAAAACCTGTCTAGAATGGCATTTAGGTAGGTGTGGAGCTCCCTGTGTTGGAGGAGCTAAAAAGTTGGATTACCTCCATCAACTAAAAATGATAAAGGATATTTTTACCAATGGGGCTAAAACAACAATAAAGACTTTCACAAAAAAAATGAAATGGCATTCAACCCATTTAGAATTTGAGAAGGCCGGGGAAGTAAAAGAAAAGATTGATGGAGTTAAAAAGATTTTGACACTTATAAAACCAACTGAAACTATTCTTCGTAGAAAAAGATGTGAAGAATTAAAAGAACTTTTAGGACTTAAATTTGTTCCTTTAACAATTGATGCAATTGATAACTCACATACAGCAGGAACTGGAGCAGTTTCTGGACTTGTACGTTTTGTTTTATTAAAACCAGAAAAGTCCGAGTATAGAAAGTTTATCAATAAGTCAGGTACTGGTGGAGACGATTGGGGTTCGTTTGAGGAGCTTATCTTTAGAAGATTTAAAAGACTTATAGATGAGAATAAAACTTTGCCAAATCTTCTTATAATCGATGGAGCGCGAGCACATTTAAATCTTGCAGTTAGAGAATTAAATAAGTTAGGGATTTCAGATAAGTTAGATATTATTGCAATATCAAAAGATGATGGTCATAAAGCAAATATAATTCATACTTTAGATAAGGATATTTCAATTAGAGGGTTTAAGGAACTTGCCCTTATATCTAATGAAGTCCATCGATTCTCAATTGAGTTTCATAGAAGTCGTAGAACAAAAGACTTACTTAATAGTAAAAAAAAATAATATGAGAGTAGGAGACATTGTAAGATTAAAAGAGGATCATCACTTATCAGAATTCATAAAAGGTGATTGTCACATCACTCAAGTGATTAAGTATAGTAATAAATGGAGAAAAACTCGTTATCATATAAAGAATGTTAAAGACTGTATGACCTGGGTTTATTTAGAAGAATTAGATTTAGTGAGTGATTTAAGGAATCAAAAATTAGAAAAATTAGGCATATGAAAATAGATTTTACAAATAGTGAATTTAAGTTTATATCAAATCATGGAGAATATTATATCGAAGGTGAAGTAAGTTGCACTGGTGATTATACCGAATGGAAATCACTTAAAAAAATTGAAGATGGATGGGGTATGTTTGAGGGTCTTACTATGGTTGGATTTAAAGGGTATGATGGACCACTTCCCAGAATGGATGAAGATACTTCTAGTTTTTCTGAATTTTCTATTTACTATAAAGATGAACTAATTAATCAATGGAGTTATGAAGATTTGGAATCTGTGATTAAAGCAGATAATAGAAGTGATAAAATTGATGAAATAATATAGATATGGAAATGATTTGTATAAGTACATTTGGTCGGTTTGGAAGAATAAAAGGACTTTCTTTTAATAAAGTTTATGTAGTCAAATTCTTTTATAAGGATAAATTAGTTATAACAAATGACTTTGGAAAACCACAAATGGTACAATCCAATAACTTTGTTAATTGGAATAATCTAAAAAAGTTTTCACATCTAATCGATTAATTTAGTCAAAAAAAGTAAATAATCCCCTTCCGATTTGACTCTATTTTCTTGTAAAATATATAAAAGAAAAAATTAACTTATGAAACTTACTAAAGAAGAACTTTTAGGAATTGTAAGACACGGATTAACTTTCTTAGGTGGTATTATTATCACAGGTGGTCTTATCGATTCTGGTCTTTGGGCAGAACTTTCAGGTGGTGTTTTAACATTAGCTGGTGTTATTTGGTCAATCATTGAAAAAAGAAAGGCTTAAAAAAATTAAACCTCATCATTTAGATGAGGTTTTTTTTATTCCTTAATTATTGTCTCATAAGTTCCATCACTGTAAATTAATAATTGATGGCCCTTTGTCTGACTATCAATTTCTTGTCCTATTAAATTAACACGTTTTACTAAAGTTTTATCAACTTGACTTTGATTGTCAATAGAAACAACATCTAAAATAGTATAATTTCCATTCAAATCTAACTCTTTTAATCTATAGTAATTGACTATACTTTTTGGATTGTTATCATAAGCGATATAGTCATTTTTTTGATTTTGATATCCATATGAATCTTTCTTAATTAATTGATTCCAAGACTCACCATTTTCACTTTTTTCAATAATATAAGACATAACACCAACTTCAGATTGAGTTGTCCAATTAAGTTGATTGACACTTTTAACTTTCTTTCCGGTAAAACTAATCAATTCAAGTGGAAGAGCAATTGGATCAGAAAGTGCAATTTTGATATTTGGTCTCAAACTACTTCTTGCTCCATCAACAGTAGGATATGATGCGTCCTGATGATAATACCCAACTGTGTTTGTTTTTGTTGTGTAATAAAACCATGGTTCGTCAAATGTATAACTACCCTGACGGTTTTCCCACTTTATAAGTAAGTTATCAGTGTTGTTCCAAGCAAATGGTGTTTGTAAGGCAATTTCAACCCAACCAATTGTCCAACTCACTGAACCATCATATACTAATGTATAATTAGATGAAGCATAGTTTGACTGCACATCCTCTTCTACAGAGGTTAATGGAAAAGTCGATAACGTTGTATGAGCCATATAAACTTTTTGATTAGTAGCTGTGTATGGACCCGGTGTAGTTGGATCGACTTGAAAACGTATTTTTGTTATATTTCCCTCAGTGTTAATTTCGGATTGTAAATAAATCATTTCAGACCATCCATATTTATAATAGTGGTTAGCAGGTGCGTTATAAACAACACCTTCTCCGTTTCCGATACTAACTATGGTACTTCCTGAAGTGCTACCTTTTTGATACTTAACTATCGCACTTGCATTTATTGTATTACAAGTACTAGATGCTGACCATCGGGTTAAGAGTATTGAATAATTACCAGATGTTGTACAATACCATGTTATTTCAGATTGAGTGTTGAAATAATCATCACTCCATGCCAAGACCGAACCTCCGGTAGCAGTAGAATAAAGTCGAAGATAAGTATCTACCGTTGTTTGACCTACTGTAGAAAAAGTATATTCGTTACCTGCTTCTGCATAAAAGTTAAACGCTCTACGACCTGCTGCATAAGCATCAGTGTATTGAACTGTTGTCGTAGGAGTTATGGTCACATTTGTTGTAGCTGTGCCACAATACTGTGAATTAACATTAATTGTAAAAATTAACGTAAAAATTGCGAGTAAAAATTTTAGTGTTTTCATGACGTATATATTACATTATTATTTCTTTTATGTGAATAATATGTGAAGTTTTGGTAATTGATTATATTTTTAATTTTTAATCATTTATGTTTTTAATTTGGTATTAATTTTGTATTTTTATCATATAAAACTAATTATATGAATATAGAAATCCTAATTGGTGTTTTAACACCTGTTGTAATCTTTGTAGCTTTACTTATTACTGTTGTTAAAAATAGGAGATAGAAAAGAAAAATTAAAAAAGTTAGGTATATAATTTTATAATTAAAAAATTATATTACATTTGTAAAAAAATAAAAAATGATAAACTTAAAAAATTTAGGTAACTGGTTTTATATCACCTATGGTATAATCTACCTTTCTATTATGACCATCTTTTTCGACTATGTTATAAGTCGAGATTATTTCTCAACACCAATGGTGGTGTTTTTATCTTGGGTATCAATCCTTTTCACGGTTTATACCTCAAAGATTTTTTATAATAAGTATTTTAATCAATAATTAATAATCTAAAAACAAAAAACAAATGATCAGTATCGTAGTATTCGTAATCTTCGCACTTATTGGAGGATTCACAATTTTTAATGGTGCAAGCACCGGTAATCGAACAACACTAGCCAAAGGAATTGGAGTGGTAGTAGTTGGACTCTTAGTTTCTCTAATTCAACCATTCTCCTTAGAGAGAATTGATGCCGGTCATAAAGGTATCGTAGTCAATCTTTCAGGTTCTGAAAGAGGAGTCGCTTCCTACCAATACAAAACAGGTTGGGTAGTTTATAACACATGGTTCACACAAGTACTTGAGTTTCCAACATACCAACAACACATTGAGTATGATGATACTCCAGTTATTCTTAAAGGTGGATTCTCTGCAACAATTAGACCTTCTTTTAACTACTCATTAAAACCAGAATCTATTGGTGATATGTTTGTTAATCTAAGATTAGGAGTTAAAGAAATTGAACAAGGATGGTTAAAAAACGCGGTTATTGGAGCAGTTAATGATGTTTCTAATACATGGGAAGTAGATAGTATTTTTGAGCACAGACAAGCATTTGAAGCATCTATCGTTTTAGAATGTAATAAAAGATTATCTAAATGGTTTGATGTTTCTCAGTTAAGAACTAATATCACACCACCAGAGGCTCTTCAAGAATCTATTGTCGCTAAAACAAAAGCTATTCAACAAGC
>Ga0315904_10002657_pt1 | contig 27433 bp, 22 predicted proteins | sample LakEriMetagenome_6_FD_203529 | JGI IMG/M metagenome (GOLD analysis project Ga0315904, IMG submission 203529) | Freshwater fungal communities from buoy surface, Lake Erie, Ohio, United States - Buoy 12 MA120 | ecosystem: Environmental > Aquatic > Freshwater > Lake | place: USA: Lake Erie, Ohio...
GCTCTGGGAGGGCGCCGACCTCGTGGCCCTCGGCGTGGCGAGCTTCGGCCACCTCTCGGGCGTCCACTATCAGAACGAGCCGCACTGGGATCCCTATCTCGAAGCGGTTGAGGCGGGCCGGCTGCCGATCCATCGCGGCCTGCGGCCGACCCGGCGGGAACTGCTGATTCGCGAACTGATCCTCGGCCTCAAGAAGGGCACCCTCGACACCCGCCGGCTGGCGGCAAAGTATGGCGTCGATCCGGTCGTCGAATGGGGGGGCGCCTGGGATCGCCTGTCTCGCGACGGCTGGCTCGAGAGCATCGCCCCGCAGCCCGTCCTCTCCCGCGCGGGACTGCTGCGGGTTGACTCGCTGCTCCCATCGTTTTTCGAGCCTTGCGATGCGGAAAAAGCCGCATCCTGACGATGCCGACACTCGACACCCGGCGGTGGTGCTCCTAGGCTTCTGCTAGCGATTGGGCGGCTCGCCGCCGCCCGCGCTCCCTCCTGAGAGATGTTTCGTGCACCCAGCGGCTGTTGAGGCGAATGCCGGTGCGACGGTGGCCCTGCCCCGGGCCGTTCCCGGTCACGCCTGCCCGGGCTCCCGCCAACTCAGGGATCGACTGCGGGCGGTGGCAGCCGATTGCGTCGCCTCATGGAAGGTGGATGGCATGCCCGCGGCCGCGCGGTCTGCCGCCGGGCTCCGCGATCAGGCCGAGCGGATCGTGCAGCGCGCCGGAGCCCCCGACGAAGTGGTGGGCTGGACCATGGTGGCCCTGGTCTCGGAGCACTGGCGGGATCGACTCGCCACGGTGCCCTCGGGCCGCCGCCTGCTCCTCCTCCCAGACTGTCCGTTGGCGGAGGATGCGGGTGACACGGGCGTGCCGCATGTGTGCGGCGCGTCGTGCGGCGTCGCCACGATCTGGGCCGCAGCACGCGATCAGGGCTGGGCCGTCGAATCGACGTCGCAGGCCGTGTCGGCGATCGGATCGCTGCTCACGGGACAATACGACGGCGTCCTTGGCGTGGCGAAACTCTCCGATCTCGAAAAGGCCTTCGCCATGCTTCCGGCATTCGCGCTGCCGATCGCGGCGGTGCCCTACCAGCCTGTCGCAGCGCCGGCAGGCACGTGCGCCGAGGCCCTCGCTGCGGCGGCGATCGACGTTGACTGGGTGCTCGGGCTGCTCGGTGTGGCAGGCGGCGATGCGGCACCGGCCGGCGACTACCTCCCGCTGCTCCGCGAGGCTGCCGGCATGTTCGAGGCCGGGGCGATTCGCTCGCTCATGGATCAGTTGGGCATGCCTGGCATGCTCGGCGACGCCGGGGCGGAGTCGGCGGCGTGGCTGCCGCTGGAGGCTGCCGCCGGGATGTCGGGCGAGTTTCTCGCCCGCGGCGGCAAGTTCCTGCGGCCGTTCGTCACGCTGGCGGCATTCGACGCCGTGACCGCCGATCTCGTCGATCGTGCGGATGTGCGGGCCGCCGCGTTCGCATCGGATCGGCGCACGGCACGCGGTTCGGCCAAGGCGGCCGCGGTCGCCATCGAGATCTTCCACAAGGCCTCGCTCGTCCACGACGACATCGAAGACTCCGACGAGATCCGCTACGGTCGCGCCACGCTGCACGAGGAGGTGGGCGTGCCCTCGGCAGTGAATGCCGGCGATTACCTGCTCGGCGCCGGCTATTCGATCATGGCCTCGCTACCGGGCCTCGATGCGACCACGATTCGCGACGCGGTGGCGATCCTCGCCGATGCCCATGTGCGGCTGGCCCGCGGCCAGGGGGCGGAGCTGTGGTGGCGGGACGGCGCGGCGGCGGGGATGCCCGACCGTCTGCTGACCCCGGGCGAGGCGCTCGAGATCTACGGGCTCAAGACATCGCCCGCCTTCGAGGCCGCGGTGGCGCTCGGGGTGCGGCTCGCCGGCGCCGCGCCTGCGAAGGCGGCGGCGATTGGCCGCTACGCCCTGCATGTCGGCACGGGCTTCCAGGTGCTCAACGATCTCAAAGACTGGGCGGGCGACCTGGAGAACGATCGCCGCGCGGCGGGCGACCTGATCGGAGGCCGGCCGACGCTCCTCTGGGCACTGGCGGTCGAGGGCTTGGAGCCGCGCGACCGTGCTGCCCTCGTCGAGGCAGCCGCGCGGGCCCGGCAGGCGGGTGATGCCGCGGCACTCGCCGAGGTGCGCCGGCTCTACGAGCGGGCGGGTGTTGTCGCCAGGGCAACGCGGATCGCCCAGGAGCAGCGGCGGCTTGCCGGCGAAGCAGTCGCCGCCTGTGGAATGCCACGGCTCAGCGAGGTGCTCGAGTTTCTTCTCGATCTCGCCGTGCCTGCCGGTGCGCCGGGCGGACGATGACCGCTGGCCGATCGCCGCCGGACCGTGCCGATGCGGTGGGCCGCGCCGAACGTCTCGTACGGCTTTTCTGTCCGAATGTCGCGGCGTTCGGCACGATCACCGCCGTCGATGTTGGCGACCTGTCGGCGGTCGATCGGCAGCTGCTCGACCACCGCAGCCACATGACGGTGACGATGGAGCGGCACCACGCGTGTCGCCTCGATGTGCGGGTCGTGTCGGAGCAGCAGGCGGCCGAAGGCGGCGGGGCGAGGTATGCCCGCGAGATCCTGCTTGTTCGACCCGATGGTGGAGTGGTGCAGTACGGCATCGTGCGGATCGATCTCGCGGCGGTCGATGCCGCGACTGCCGCCGCGATTCGCCGAGCCGCCGAGCCGCTGGGGAGGATCCTGATCAATGCCGGATTGCTCTGCGACGTGCAGCGGGTGAGCCTGCTGCGGATCGAGCCCGGGCCCCATCTCGGCGGCATCATCGCCGAGCGGAAGCCGCTCAGCGGCCGCGTGGCGGAGATCCTTGTTGGTGGCCAGCCTGCGATCGAGCTCCTCGAGGTCGTCGTGCCCTCGTGAGTCTGCGTGAGACGAAGGGGCCTGAATCCTCAGCGTGTTTGGCGGCTTCACGTAAAACCCTTGCGGGCAAGGCGTTTGCGCCGACTGGGTCGATATTGACTCGCTGAGGAAGGGACCTGTAGAGTTGGGTTGTCTGGCAAGGATGGCACGCACGGAGGCAAGATGAGGAACGGAGTTCTCCTTCCCCTTCTTTCCCCACCTGTCACGAATCTTTGCGGGCCCTGGTTCGAAACACCCGTCGGCGTCGAAAGCACGGAGTGCGACGTTGACGAAAGTTCCGGCGGGTTTGGATGAGTGTTCCTGGCAAGGAGGCCTAGGCGTTCGGGGCTGAGTCGCCGGTGAGGAGGCCCCGGGCACCGTATTTACTAGCTGCACCACGGCTAGGGAGAGGGTGGTACATGCAAAAGACCGTTTATACGACTGGCGAAGCCGCCAAGATTTGCAAGGTGAGCCAGCAGACGATCATTCGCTGCTTCGATTCGGGGCAGTTGAAGGGGTTCCGCGTGCCGGGCAGCCGGTTCCGCAGGATTCCACGGGACCAGCTGTTCCTGTTCATGAGGGACAACGGCATCCCGACCGACGCCCTCGAGAGCGGGCGGAGGAAGATCCTCGTCGTCGATGACGATCAGGATCTCGTCGAGCTGATCACCGACGTGCTCGAGCGGGACGGCCGCTTCGAGACGCGGAGCGTCAATAACGGCTTCGATGCCGGCATGATGGTCAAGGACTACCGTCCCGACCTGATCGTGCTCGACGTCATGCTGCCCGACATCAATGGCAAGGAAGTGTGCCAGCGGGTTCGCAGCGACTCCACCATGGACGAGGTGCGGATCATCTGCATCTCGGGCATGTGCGAGCCGGACAAGATCGAGGACCTCAAGGCGTCGGGTGCCAATGAGTTTCTCCAGAAGCCGTTCGAGGCCGAGGTGCTGGTCGATCGGATCTGCGGCCTGCTCGACATCGAGTCGGGCGTGGCTGGTTCCGGCTCCTGATCGGCGGGATTTCATATGGTTTTTGCCGGGCCGCCCGCGTCCCCCTTCGGGGCGCGGGCGGCCTCGAGCATTGGTGGAGGCGCGGCCATGGATGGTGCCCGGTCAGGTGACCCCGGGTTCGACGCGGCGGTGTTCGAGGCCCGCCTCGAGGCCGTGAGGGCCTTCGCCTATGGGGCCGGGCACGAGATCAACAACCCGCTGGCGAACATCGCGGCGCGGGCGCAGGCGCTGCTCGTGGACGAACGGGACCCCGAGCGGCGTCGGAAACTGGCGACGATCGTCGATCAGGCGTTTCGGGCGAGGGACATGATCGGCGGGCTGATGGTGTTTGCGCGGCCGCCGCGGCCGAGCCCAGTGGATGTTGACGTGCACGACGTGCTGCGGCCGGTGGTGGAGGCGGTGCGGCCCGTGGCGGAGGCGAAGCGGGTGCGGTTTGAGTACAGTCCGCCCCCGGCCCCGGTGGCGGTGCGGGCCGATCCGACCCAGGTCGGCGAGGCCGTGCGGGCTCTCGTCACCAATGCCATCGAGGCTGCCAGCGAGGGAGGCCGCGTCGTGGTGGAAGCGTCGTTCGGGGCCGCAGGCTGCCGCGTGACGGTTGCCGACGACGGCCCTGGCATGGACGGGGACGCCACGCGGCGGGCGTTCGACCCGTTCCACTGCGGTCGCGATGCCGGCCGTGGCATCGGGCTCGGCCTGCCGAAGGCGCTGCGGCTGATCGAGTCGAATGGCGGCAGTCTGGCGGTGGAGTCGCGGCCGGGCGAGGGCACGCGGGTCGTGGTGAGCCTTCCCGTTGTCGCTGTGGAAGCAGCGTGACGGGCCGGCGGCAAAGTCGACCCATCCTTCCGGGTTTGTCGCCCGCTCGGCCTGGTTTCTCCGGCCGCGTCCGGGTCGCCCGTCCTCTCCGGCCGTCCGCCCTTGTCGGGTCGGTTGAGGGTTCTCTATTCTCCGGCCTGTTTTCCAGCATCGGGCGAAGGATCGCCCTCGCGGCATGCACACAGGATGGACGCATGACTTTCACCAGACCCGTCGCCGAAAGCCTGCAGTCGTGTTTGGGCGATTCGCCGATCGCCACGGCGACCTCGTCGCCGCGCGGGCCGAGCCAGCAGCGGACCCCGCGTCGCTCTCCCGCCCGGGGCGCCGCGGACGACGCTGGCGAGATGGAGGCGATCGCTCGGACGGCACGGTGGCTGCTCGATCGGCAGTCGGCCGACGGTCACTGGCGGGCCCCGCTGGAAGGCGACACGATTCTCGAGAGCGAATACCTCCTCCTGCTTGCCTGGGCGGGTCGGCTCAACGACCACCGCGTGCGCGGGGCCGCCGATCGAATCCTCGCCCAGCAGCAGCCGGGCGGGGGCTGGGCCATTTATCCGGGCGGGCCGGTCGACGTCAGCGCCAGCGTGAAGGCCTATCTCGCCCTCAAGCTCATCGGTCATGCTGCGGAGGAGCCGCCCCTCGCGCGCGCCCGCCGAGCCATCGCCGAGGCAGGCGGCCCATGGGCCGTCAACAGTTTCACGCGGTTCTACCTCGCGCTGCTCGGGCAGATGCCGTATTCCGCCTGTCCGGCCGTGCCGCCGGAGGCCGTCCTGCTGCCCCGCTGGTTTCCGGTGAACTTGTCGCGAGTGTCGGCCTGGTCGCGGACGATGATCGTGCCGCTGTCGCTGATGTGGGCCTTCAAGCCGCTCCGCCGCCTGCCGTCTGGTCGCGGCATCGCCGAACTTTTCACCGACCGCGACCGCCGCGGTCCGCCGCCGCCTGCCGACACGAGTTTCTGGGCCTGTTTCTTCCGCGGCATCGATCGAATCATCAAGGCCTGCGAGGCGACGGGGCTGACGCCGCTGCGGTCGCGGGCGATCCAGGCCTGCCGCCGCTGGATGCTCGATCGGTTCGCCGGCAGCGACGGACTCGGCGCGATTTTCCCGCCGATGGTCTGGAGCATCATCGCCCTGAAGTCGATGGGCTGCCGCGACGACGATCCCGAGGTCGTCGAGGCCTGGAGCCGGCTGGACGGCCTCGTCGAGCGGGAGCCCGACGGCACCACGCGTCTCGAGCCCTGCCGTTCGCCGGTGTGGGACACCGCCATCACCACGATCGCCGTGGTCGAGTCGACCGCGAGTCACGCCGCCGGTGCCGCAGCGCGGGCCGCGGCCGACCGTGCTGTCGACTGGCTGCTGGCCAACGAGATCCGCTTCGCCGGCGACTGGGCCGACCGGGTCGCTGCCGAGCCGGCGGGCTGGTGCTTCGAATACGCCAACCAGTTCTATCCCGACGTGGACGACACCGCGATGGTGGTGATCGCGCTGGCAACCTGGCGAACGGTGGAGCCCGCGTCTGCCCGCCGCGCGGCCGTCGATACCGCGATCGGGCGTGCAATCCCCTGGCTGGCGGCCATGCAGAACACAGACGGCGGTTGGGGCGCCTTCGATCGCGACAACAACAGCGAGTTTCTCTGCAAAGTGCCGTTCGCCGACCACAACGCGATGATCGACCCCAGCTCACCCGATCTTGCGGGCCGGGTGCTGGAGGCTTTTGGCAAGATCGGCCTGCGGCCCGGGCATCCGGCGGTCGATCGCGGGCTGGCCTATGTTCGTCGATCGCAGGAGGCCGATGGCGGCTGGTATGGCCGCTGGGGCGTGAACTACGTCTACGGCACCTGGCAGGTGCTCGAGGGCCTGCGGGCCATCGGGATTCCGCTCGACGACCCGGCGGTGCTCCGCGGGGTTGCCTGGCTTGAGACTCACCAGCAGGCCGACGGCGGCTGGGGCGAGACGGCCGAGAGCTATGCCGATCGTGGCCTCGCCGGCACGGGCGTGCCGACGCCCTCCCAGACGGCCTGGGCCGTGGCTGGGCTGATTGCGGCCGGCCGGGGCGACTCGGCGGCCGTTCGCCGCGGCGTCGACTGGCTGATCGCCCGCCAGGAGGCGGACGGCAGTTGGGAGCAGCGGGAGTTCACCGGCACGGGCTTTCCGAAGGTCTTCTACCTGAAGTATCACTGGTATCCGATCTACTTTCCGCTGATCGCACTCTCCCGGGCGCACCGGGCCGTGGCGGCGGTCCGACGGGAGATGGTGGCATGAGCGTTCCCGTCGGCCAGATGATGGCGGTCCTGCGGCATGTGGCGATCCAGCGGCTGCGCGGCAACGACCGCTATCCGCTCGTGCTCATGCTCGAACCGCTCTTTCGTTGCAACCTGGCCTGCGGTGGCTGCGGCAAGATCCAGCATCCCACCGAGGTGCTTCGCTCGCACCTCACGCCCGAGCAGTGCTTCGCGGCCGTCGAGGAGTGCGGCGCGCCAATCGTCTCGATTCCAGGCGGCGAGCCCCTGCTGCATCCGCAGATCGTCGAGATCGTCGAGGGCATCGTGGCCCGGCGGCGGTATCTCTACCTCTGCACCAACGCGATCAAGCTCGAGGAGATGCTGCCCCTGTTCCGGCCGTCGCCGTACCTGGCTTTCTCGGTACACCTCGACGGCCCCCGCGAGGAGCACGACCACGCCGTCTGCCGTGAGGGCGTGTACGACATGGCCGTGTCGGCGATCCGCGCGGCCCGCCGAGCCGGCTTCCGCGTGACCACCAACTCCACGCTCTTCACCGACGCCGATCCCGTCCGCTACCGCAGCTTCTTCGACGAGGTGATGGGCCTTGGCGTCGAAGGGATGATGATCTCGCCGGGCTACTCCTATTCGAAGGCCCCGGATCAGGACCACTTCCTGTCCCGGCGGCGGAGCCAGTCGCTCTTCCAGCGGATCCTCGACGCGGCTCCGGCGCGTTGGAAGTTCAACCAGTCGCCCGTGTTCCTCGAGTTTCTCAAGGGCGACTGGGATCTCGAGTGCCGGCCCTGGGGCACGCCCACCTACAACCTCTTCGGCTGGCAGCGGCCCTGCTACCTGCTCGACGAGGGCTACGCGAAGACCTTTGGCGAACTGATGGCGGAGACCGACTGGGATGGCTACGGCCGGGCCAGCGGCAATCCGAAGTGCGGCGACTGCATGGTGCACTGCGGTTACGAACCCGCCGCCGTGGAGGCCACCTTCGGTTCGCTCGGCGGCCTGCTCGCCACGGCGCGGCTGATGTTCTTCGGTGCCCCGAGCCGCGGTCGCGGCGATTCGCCGCCGCAGCCCGTGTCGGGCCTGCAGGTGCAGCCGAACGGCCTGCCCGCCCTGCCGGTGATCGACCGGGTGGCGTGAAGCGAGCCCCTGCGTGGGAAGAAGCCCGAGGCCTTACGGCCTTAGGCTTATACGGACTGGACGGCCACCCTCCGCCCGTAAAAGCCCAACGCCGTGAGGCGTGGGGCGCGGCCAGGAAAGGCGCCGATCCTTCCCAACGCCGTGAGGCGTGGGGCGCGGCCAGGAGAGGCGCGGCTTCCTCTCGACCGCGCCCGAGGCCTTACGGCCTTCGGCTTGTACGGACTGGACGGTCATCCTCCGCCCGTAAAAGCCCAACGCCGTGAGGCGTGGGGCGCGGCCAGGAAAGGCGTGGCTTCCTCTCGACCGCGCCCGAGGCCTTACGGCCTTCGGCTTGTACGGACGGCTGGCCCCTTCCAGTCGAGCACCTGGCCGTCGGCGAGCAGCCGCTCGCGGAGCCGGTCATAGGGAACGTCTTGCACGGCCACGCCGGCCTCGAGGGCCAGGCATGCCGCCGTGGCCGCCGACTGCCCGAGCACCATGAACACGGGCTCCATGCGGATCGAGCCGTAGGCGATGTGGGAGGCCGAGAGGCAGACCGGCACGAGCAGGTTGCCGCACTCTTCCCGCTTCGGCCGGATGCTGCGGTACGAGATCCGGTAGGGCGAGACGCCCACTTGGATGTCGCCCTCGTTTCGAACCTTTCCGTCGGCCGTGACCAGCCGGCGGACGTTGTGCGAGTCCATGTTGTAGGCGCCGAGGCCGACGGGGTCGTCGGCCACTACCCGCTGTTGGCAGTGGTGTTGTGTCATCACCACGTCGGCCATCATGCGGCGGGCCTCGCGGACGTAGAGTTGGTGCGGCCAGTGGCCGCTGTCGGTGAACTCGTCCCGTGCCGGTCCCCACCGGCGGAAGTGCGCCCGCACATCATCGGGCACCCGCGGGTGGTTGGCGAGCGTCCACATCAGGCCTTGCTGGTAGTCGCGGTGTGCCGCCACGATTCGCTCCCGAGTCGCGTGGTCGCCGCACGGATAATCGGAGTTCGCCCCGAGGAAATCGGTGCTCACGGCGAAGTTGTTGTTGGTGTCGGTCTTCCGATTGGGCATCAGCACCGGGTTCCAGGGCACCCGGTGGTCGCCGGCCTCGAAGTTTCTCAGCACCAGTTCGTAGGTCTTCTCGTCGTAGGTCGCGGGCTTCGGCCAGTCGGCCCGGTTGTCGGGCACGTCGGTGGTGCACATCCGGAAGCAGTAGGCCTGCACCCGGCCGTCACCGGCGCCGTCGGTGCCGACCGGATCGGGCGAGATCAGCGGGAGGAGGCCGCTCGTCGGATCACCGGGCAGCACGTAGGGATCGACGTCGTGGGTAAACTGGTGCTTCGTCGCGTGGGCCATCTGGATGCCGTTGAACGTCTCGCCGTAGGCGGCGTTGGCCTCCCGACCCACGTGAAATGCCACTCCAGCCTCGGCCATGAGGTCGCCCTCGTAGGTGGCGTCGATGAACATCCGGCCGGCGAACGTGCGTCCCGACTCCATCCGGATGGAGCGGATCGCGGCTCCGTCCTTGACCACGCCGCCGTCGAGGTCGAGTCGCTCACCCGTCACCACCTCGACGCCCGTGTCGGCCACCCAGTCGCGAAACACCCGCTCGGCGACGTGCGGCTCGAAGGTCCACATCTCGAGCTCGCCGGGCGCCCTGCGGCGGTTCTCGTAGTCGTCACTGCGCTCGCGGGTCCAGGCCGCAGGATCGGCATAGTGGCGACCCACCCGCCGATAGAACTCCCGCGACAGTCCGCCGATCGCCGCCTTCTTGCCGATGTCGGTGGCCCCGAGGCCGCCGGCAGTCAGGCCGCCGAGGTGGCTGCTGGGCTCCACGACCACGACCGTGCGGCCCATCGACTCCGCCTGGATCGCCGCCACGATGCCGCCGGACGTCGCCCCGTAGACGACGAGATCGCGGACCGGTTCGGCGGCTCCGCCCGCCGTCGCTGCCCATGCGGCGAGCATCGCCACCGCTGCGGCCGGGACGAATCGCATGGTATGCCTCAGAGACGCCGTTCGCGGACCATGCGGGCGGCGTCGAGGGCGGCGCCTCGCGCTCCCGCCGAATCACCGGCGGGCATCACGTGGATCGGCAGGCCGGCCTGTTCCTCCCGCTGCGACGGCATGCCCATGCGGATCTCGTCGAGGAACCAGCGGCGAAACTCGTCAGACGTCTCCACGGCACCGCCGCCGACGATCAAGGCGTCGGGATCGAAGACGTTGACCATCTCGTCGAAGAACAGTCCGAGCGCGTGGGCCTGCACGCGGAAGATGTCGCGGCACATCGCGTCGCCCCGCTCCGCCAGGCTGCGGACCTTCTTGGCTGCGTCGCCGATCTCCTCGGCCGCGAGCGGGTGGCCGGGGTTCCGGGCCAGGAAGTGCGGCAGGAGCGTGCGGCGGATGGCCGTCAGCGAGCAGAGCGATTCAAGGTCGCCGGTGCGTCCGCAGTTGCAGGCCGGCACCGCGCCCTCGATCCCGGGTACGGATTCGTGGGGGATCAGCACGTGGCCGAGTTCGCCGCCGAAGCCGTTGCGGCCGGTGACCACGCGGCCGCCCACGATCACGCCTCCGCCCAGGCCCGTGCCGATGATCGCCGAGACGCTGGTGGCGGTGTTGTCGGACCCGAAGATCGACACGTGCCCCCAGAGGGCCGCGGCGTTGCCGTCGTTGAGATAGGTGACCGGCAGGCCGAGCCGCGATTCCAGGCCGGCCCGCATGTCGTAGCCGGCCCACGCCGGGTGGACGAAGTTTGTCGAACCCTTCTTGCTGAGCACGCCCGACCCGCTCGCCGGCCCCGGCGTGTCGAGGCCCACCGCGACGAGCTTCGTGCGGTCTACGCCCGCCTTGCCGCACGCCATCTCGAGGCCGTCGGCGATCTGGCCGATGCAGATCGCGGGACCCTCGACGCTCCGCGCCGGATGCTCGCAGAGCCCGTCAACGAGAAACTCGCCACGTTCGTCGAGAAACGTGTAGTTGATCGCGGTGCCGCCGAGATCGATGCCGGCAACCACCTTCTCCGCGGGCGACATGGGCGAGTCCTTTGCTGATGGTCGAACGTGCTGGTCGGGTCGGTCAGCCGGCCGCCTGCTCTGCGAATCCCCGCTTCACGCGGGCGACGATCGCCCGTAGTCCGCGGGTCCTCAGGATACCGAGGACGTCGGCCAGGCCCATCCGGTCGAGGATGTCGTCGGAGATCGCGGCCACGTCGCCGGCCGGCCGGCCGTTGATCGCTTCGGCGAGAATGGAGACAAAACCCTTCACTGTGGGCGCCTCCGGGGCCACCTCGGCGACGAGCTGGGCGGAGCCGCCGGCCGATTCCATCCAGAGGAACACCGGCGTCTGGCACTCGTGCACCCGCCGATCCTCCACCGCCTTCCGCGCCTGGTACTCCGGCGACAGCGGCGGCAGGCCGTTGGCAAAGTCCACGAGCAGTTCGAGCTTCTCCCGCGCGTCGAGATCGGCGAACTCGCCGACCAGCTCGTCGAGGCGTTCTTGCACGCTCACCATGGGTCAGGCGTGCATTGCCGGCGCCGCCGCTCCGGACGCGGTGCCACCAGGCTCCGCACCCTTGGCGATCGGCACGCGAACGGAGTTGCCCCACTCGAGCCACGAGCCGTCGTAGTTCTTCACGTTGCCGAACCCGAGCAGGTAGGTGAGCACGAACCACGTCAGGCTCGACCGCTCGCCGATTCGGCAGTAGGCGATCGTCGGCGACCGCCGCTTCATCTTCAGCTCCTTGATGTAGAGCTTCTCGAGTTCCTTGACGGGCTTGAACGTGCCGTCATCGTGGCAGTTCATCGGCCAGGGGACATTCTGGGCTCCGGGGATGTGCCCGCCGCGGACGGCACCCTCGTTGGGGTAGTCGGGCATGTGCATCCGCTCGCCGCGGTATTCCTCGGGGCTGCGGACATCGAGCAGCTGCCGGCCGGCCTTGGCGTGCTTGAGCACCTCGTCGCGGAGCGCCCGGATCGAGCCGTCCTGCTCCGGCGCGGTGTAGTGCGCCCGCGGAGAGGAGACCCGCTCGCTCGACCAGGCCCGGCCATCGAGCTCCCACCGCTTGCGGCCGCCGTTCATGATCCGGCAGTCCTTGTGGCCGTAGAGTTTGAACACCCAGAAGGCGTAGCAGGCCCACCAGTTGTTCTTATCGCCATAGAAAACCACCGTCGTCTCGTTGGAGATGCCCCGCTCGGCGCAGAGCCTCTCGAAGGCGGCCCGGTCGATGTAGTCGCGGACCACCTGGCACTGCAGGTCGACCGCCCAGTCGATCTCCACGGCGCCCGGGATGTGGCCCTGCGTGTAGAGAGCCCGATCCTCGTCCGACTCGACGATCCGCACCTGCGGGTCGGAGAGATGCTCGGCCACCCACTCGGTCGAGACGAGCACTTCGGGATGGACATAGTCGGGCATGGTCAACTCCTCGTCGGCGGGGCTGAAATTGGCGGTGCGCAGGCTCCACGCAATCGTAGACCAAGCCCCGCGGGCCAGCAACGGGCCCTCATGCCGCGCCCGGGTTTTGCTAGGATCGTCAGCCGATCGTTTTTCCGTCCCGTTCCCCCCTTCCGCGAGCACCGTTCATCCGATGGGTCCGGCCTTCATTTTCCAGATCAGCGACCTGAACAAGAAGTTCGGTCAGCGCGAACTCCTCAAGAACGTCAACCTCGCCTTCTACCCGGGCGCGAAGATCGGCCTGCTGGGCCGCAACGGCGCCGGCAAGAGCACGCTCATGAAGATCATGGCGGGCATCGACAAGGAGTATGACGGGGAGGCTCGGCTGGCCGAGGGCTACACGGTGGGCTACCTCGAGCAGGAACCCAGGCTCGATCCGAACAAGACCGTGTTCGAGAACGTGATGGAGGCCGTGGACCACTCGCGGGCTGTCCTCCGCCGTTTCGAGGAGATCAACGCCCGCCTCGGCGAACCGCTCTCCGACGCGGAGATGGAGAAGCTCCTCGCCGAGCAGGCGACGGTGCAGGACGAGATCGACGTCAAGAACCTCTGGGATCTCGATCGGCAGGTGGAGATCGCGATGGACGCGATGAACCTGCCGCCGGGCGACTGGGGCGTGACGAACCTCTCCGGCGGCGAGCGGCGTCGGGTGGCCCTCTGCAAACTGCTGCTCGACAAGCCCGACCTGCTCCTGCTCGACGAGCCGACGAATCATCTCGACGCCGAGAGTGTGAACTGGCTGGAGCGGCATCTTGCCGAGTACACCGGCACCGTGGTGGCCGTGACCCACGACCGCTACTTCCTCGACAACGTCGCCAAGTGGATCCTCGAGGTCGATCACGGCCGCGGTATCCCCTTCGAGGGCAACTACTCGTCGTGGCTCCAGCAGAAGAAGGCCCGCCTCGAACTCGAGGAGAAGCAGGCCAGCGCCCGCCAGAAGACCCTCGACAAGGAACTCGAGTGGGTGCGGATGTCGCCCAAGGCCCGGCAGGCCAAGAGCAAGGCACGCCTCGCGGCCTACGACAAGCTGGCGGCCGAGCAGGCGGCGGTGCGGGATTCGGAGGTCGAGATCTTCATCCCCGCGAGCCGTCCGCTCGGCGACCAGGTGATCGACGTCGACAACATCTCCAAGGCCTTCGGCGACAAGCTCCTCTTCGAGAATCTGTCGTTCAAGCTGCCGCCGGGAGGCATCGTGGGGATCATCGGCCCCAACGGCGCCGGCAAGACGACCCTCTTCCGGATGCTCGTGGGCGCGGAGCAGCCCGATTCCGGCACGGTCAAGGTGGGGTCCACGGTGGACATCGGCTACGTGGACCAGAGTCGCGACGCTCTCGATCCGAACAAGACGGTGTTCGAGGAGATCTCGGAGGGGCACGACACGATCGAACTCGGCAAGCGGACGGTCAACGCCCGGAGTTACGTCGCGAAGTTCAACTTCATGGGGCCGGACCAGCAGAAGAAGGTGGGCACGCTCTCCGGCGGCGAACGCAACCGCGTGCACCTCGCCAAGCTTCTCCGCGGCGGCGCCAACCTGCTGCTGCTCGACGAGCCTACCAACGATCTCGACGTGGACACGCTGCGTTCGCTCGAGGAGGGCATCACGAGCTTCGCGGGCTCGGTGGTGGTGATCACCCACGATCGCTGGTTCCTCGACCGGCTGGCGACGCACATCATCGCCTTCGAAGGAGACGGTTACGTCCACGTCTGCGAGGGCAACTTCGAGGTCTACGAGCGAAGCCGGAAGGAGCGACTCGGCCTCGCCGCCGACGAGCCGCACCGCTTCCGCTACAAGAAGCTCACGCATTAATTCGCGCGGGCGGGCCATCCTGGCCCCGTCCGCTTACGCGGCCGGCATCCTGCCGGCCGTGTAGCACAGGTTTTTAACCTGTGTCCGATTGCCGGAGCGAAAGTGTCGGGCCATCCTGGCCCCGTCCGCTTGCACGGCCGGCATCCTGCCGGCCGTGTAGCGCAGGTTTTTAACCTGTGTCCGATGGATGTCGCGAGGGGCTGCCCGTGCCCGGGAGCCGGCGTTGCTGACCAGCGTAGCCAGGATGGCGAAGCGCAGTCAGCATCGAGAGAGTGAAGGGCAGGATGCCCGAAGCGAACGTCCTGCGATGGGCATGGGCAGTCCCGAGCCTGCGGTGAGCGGCATGCCCCCATCGCTTACGCGATTGGGCTTCCTGACGGAAGCGAACGTTCGGCGATGGGCATGGGCAGTCCCGAGCCTGCGGTGAGCGACTCGAGGCCGTGGGCTGGTAGCGCAGCAGTTAGGCGAGCCGCAGGGCGTCGAGCGATGCGCGGTCGCCGTGCCAGGCGTCGCGGTCCACGTTGCCCCGCACGCCGGGCACCGAGCCCTTCGACGTGTACTGCCAGAACGACCACTGCTCCCACGCTTTCGGCACGTACTTCGTCGGATCGTCAACGTAGGCCGCCAACCAGAGCGGACAGTCGAGCGCGGCGCCGTTGCCAGCCTCGTCCCGCCAGAAGTAGAGGCCCGTGTAGATGATGGGCGGGGCTCCCATGCGTTCGCGGAGCCTCGCCACGAATGCCTCCGTCCAGTCGCGGATTTCCGGGGGCTTCAGGCCGTCATCCTCCTCGAGGTCGAGCACGATCGGCAGGTCGCCCGCCACCGGCCGCACCGTGTCGAAGACGAAGTCGGCCTGGCCGGCGGCGTCGCTACCCGGGCGGCCGAAGTGGTAGGCGCCGCGGATCAGGCCCGCCCCGGCGATCGCCGGCCAGTTGGCGGCAAACTTCGCATCGATGTGCGACAGCCCCTCGGTCGCCTTGCAGAAGCAAAACTCGATTCCCGCCGCCGCGACCTTGCCAAAGTCAACGTCGCGCTGCCAGCGGGAGACGTCGATCCCCTGAATCGGGAAAGCCCCGCCTCTGGCCGACGGTTCGTCTGCCGCTGCCAGGCCGGCCATCGATGCGAGCCCCGATGCGAGCAGTGTCCGCCGCGACAGTTCCATCCAAGCCTCTGGGTCAGGCCATCGGCAGCCGGGCCGCCGATGCGGCCGCCCGGAGTTCCTTGGGCAGCGGGAAGTAGACATCTTCCTGGCGGATCGACCGCTCCTCGATCTCGGCGTGAAAGCGGTCTCGCAGCCAGGTCAGGCAGTCTTGCACGACGGCCTCGGGGGCGCTGGCGCCGGCGGTGATCACCACCGTCTCCCCGCCGCGGAACCAGGCGGGGTCGATCTCCCCGGCGCCGTCGATGAGATAGGCCGGGATGCCCCGCTCACGGGCGAGTTCGGCGAGCCGCTGGCTGTTGGAGCTGTTCTGGCTGCCGAGCACGATCACGAGGTCGGCGTCTTCCGAGAGCAGGCGGACGGCCTCCTGGCGGTTCTGCGTGGCGTAGCAGATGTCGTCCTTCGGGGGCCCGACGATCTGCGGAAACCGCTCCTTGAGCCGGGTGATGATCCGCGACGCGTCGTCCACGGAGAGCGTGGTCTGCGTGAGGTAGGCCAGCTTGTCGTCAGGGCCGAAGGGGAGCCCGTTCACATCTTCGGGTGACTCGACCAGCGTGAAGGCCGTTGGCGCCTGGCCGATCGTGCCGATCACCTCATCGTGCCCTTCGTGGCCGATGAGCACGATCCGGTAGCCCTGCGAGGCATACTTGATCGCCTCGAGGTGGACCTTGGTGACGAGCGGGCAGGTCGCGTCGATCGCCCGCAGGCGTCGCTCGGCGGCCACGCGGCGGATCTCCGGCGCCACGCCGTGGGCGGAGAAGAGGAGGACCGCGCCCTCGGGAACCTCTTCCACCGCGTCGACGAAGACCACGCCCTCGCGGACGAAGCGGTCCACCACGTGGCGGTTGTGGACGATTTCGTGAAACACGTAGATTGGCGTGCCGTGCAGGCGGATCGCCGTCTCCAGCGTCTCGATGGCCATGTTGACGCCGGCACAGAAGCCACGGGGGCTGGCGAGGAGGATCTTCATCGGCGTTTAACGCTCGGCGCGGGGGGCTGCCGCCATAGGGTACAACGGTTTGGGCCGCGAACGCATCGTAGTGGAGGCGGCGAAACGCGGCCAGACAGGCCGGCTGCCGGGGCTCCCGGCGGCGGCCCGAGGGACCATGTGCATGCAGGTCGGGACACCACACGCGGGGAGATCGCAGCCTGGCCAGGCGGCCGCCCGCGACCCCGTGGCGTGGCGGCTGGCCGACCTGCCGGCAGGCGGCGACCTCGCCGCCGCCGAGGCCTTCTGCCGGGCCGTCGCCCGACGCCACTACGAGAACTTCACCGTCGCCACCCGGCTCGTGCCGCCGCGGCTTCGCCAGCATCTTGCCAATGTCTACGCCTTCGCCCGCTGGGCCGACGATCTCAGCGACGAATCGGTATCGCCGGCGGAGGCCTCCGCCGCGCTCGCGGCCTGGCGGGAGGAACTCGACGCCTGCATTGCCGGCCGGCCGCGGCACCCGGTGCTCGTCGCGCTGGCCGAGACGATCCGCCGCACTGGCCTCGATCGCAAGCCCTTTGCCGATCTGATCGACGCCTTCGAGCAGGATCAGCGACAGACGCGATACGCGACCCGCGACGACCTCGTCGGCTACTGCCGCCGCTCGGCCGATCCGGTTGGCAGGATCGTGTTGGCGCTGGAGGGCTGTCGGGATCCGCGACTGGTGGCGATGTCCGACTCGATCTGCACCGGGCTGCAGCTCGTGAACTTCTGGCAGGACGTTCGCCGAGACCGGCTTGCGGGCCGCGTCTATCTGCCGCTCGACGACATGGCGCGGCACGGCGTGGACGAGGCGATGCTCGACGAGCCGGTTGCCTCCCCTGCCCTGCGGCTGCTGCTGGCCGACGAGGTCGAGTGGGCCCGCCGCTGCTTCGCCGCGGGGGCGCCGTTGACCGCTGCCGCGCCTGCCGTGCTCCGGCCGGCGATCGAGATGTTCGTCGGCGGTGGCCGGGCCGTTGCCGACGCGATCGAGCGAGCGGGGTTCGATACGCTCTCCCGGCGGCCCACGGTGGGCCGGTGGGCGAAGCTCCGGCTTGCCGCCCTCGCGTGGTGGCGATCCCGCGTGGCCGGCGGAGACCGCGCATGACGACCCTCGCGGCCGACCATTGGGAGTGCGCGGCGATCCTGCGGCGATCGGGCTCGAGCTTCGCGATGCCGATCTCTCTGTTGCCCGAGGCGAAGCGCCGCGGCACGACAGCGCTCTACGCCTTCTGTCGCGTGGCCGACGACATCGTGGACGACGCGGCCGATCGCGGCGCCGCTGCCGCCGGGCTGGCCGCCTTTTCCGCCGCCACCGAAGAGGCCCTCGCGGGCGGCCCGGTCGGTGATCCCGTGCTCCGCGCCGTCGCCGACACCGTCCGTCGCTACGCGGTGCCCGCGCAGTGCCTGCGGGACATCCTCGCGGGCGTGCGGATGGACCTCGACCGCAGCCGCTACGAGACCCCCGCCGAACTCGAGCTCTACTGCAGTCGGGTGGCGAGCGCCGTGGGGATCGCCGCCATCCACGTCTGGGGATTCACTGACCCCGCGGCGATCGACGTCGCCCACGACTGCGGCGTCGCCTTTCAACTCACCAACATCCTGCGCGACATCCCCGAAGATCTCGGTCGTGGCCGGCTCTATCTGCCGGAGGAAGATTTTGTGGCGTGTGGCTGCTCCGCCGACGACCTGAGGGCGGGTCGGATCGGCCCGCCGTTCAACCGGCTCGCCGCGGTGGAGACCCAGCGGGCGGCGGAGAGGTTTCGACGGGCAGCGGCCCTCGACGGCATGCTATCGACCGACGGCCGAGGGGTGTTTCGCGCGATGTTTGGCGTCTATCGGTCGCTGCTGGCGGCGGTGAGGCGGCAGGGAGCCGGCATCTTCACGGCGAAGGTGAGGGCTTCCAAGCCACGGCTCATGGCGGCGGCGCTGACCACGCTCGCCTGCGGAACGAGGGTGTGGCGATGACCGCGGAATGCATCGAACTGCCGCACGTGGTCGTCGTCGGCGGCGGGCTCGCCGGGCTCGCGGCGGCGGCGGCGCTCGCGGAGAGCCGCTGTCGCGTGACGGTGCTCGAGGCGCGGCGGCGTTGCGGCGGCCGCGCGGCGTCGTTCGAGGATCCCGTGAGCGGCGGGCTCGTCGACGCCTGCCAACACGTGGCCATGGGCTGCTGCACCAACTTCCTCGACCTCTGTCGCCAGGCCGGCCTCGGCGACGCCCTTCGTCTCGACCGGACGCTCTGGTTCATCGGTCCTGAGGGTGACCGCAGCCGCTGCACGCCGTCACGGTATGTGCCGGCCCCGCTCCACCTCGCACCGCTGCTTTTCGGCATGCGGCATTTCTCGATCGCCGAGAAGGTCGCCCTCGGGCGGGGCATGCTGCGGCTCGCCCGGCATCGCCCCGCCGACGGGGCCGATGCGGCGACGGCGCTGGAGTGGCTGCGGATGATCGGGCAGCCTGAGAGAGTGATCCGCCTCTTCTGGCAGCCCGTGATCGAAAGCGCGCTTGGCGAATCGATCGACCTCGTGAGCGTGGCGGCCGCCCGCAAGGTGGCGGTCGATGGCTTTCTCGCCCACCGCGACGCGGCCGACCTGATCGTGCCCACGGAGCCGCTGGGCCGGCTCTTTGGCGAGCGGCTGGTCCGCTGGCTGGAGGCGGCAGGGGTGGTGGTTTCCGGCGGGGCATTTGTCACGGAGATCGAGCGAGCCGCCGATGGACGCGTGGCAGCCGTTTGCTGCGGTGAGGAGTCGATCGCGTGCGACGCCGTCGTGCTGGCGGTGCCTTGGAAGGCCGCGGCGCGACTCGTACCCGACATCGTGCCCGCCGGCGACGAGCGGCTGGCGGGATCACCGATCACGGCGGTGCACCTCTGGTTCGACCGCGACGTGATCGATCTTCCCCACGCGGTGCTGGTGGGCCGCGTGTCGCAGTGGGTGTTTCGCGGCGAGCCGGGAGCCGGCACCCACGGTCATTGCCAGGTGGTGATCAGCGCGTCTCGCGGGCTGATGCAGGGCGACCGGCAGAAGCTCGTGGATCAGGTGGTCGCGGAACTGCGGGAGGTGTTTCCGGCCGCCCGTGATGCCACGCTTCGGGACGCGAAGGTCGTGACCGATCCCACGGCCGTGCTCTCGGTGCGGCCCGGCGTCGATGCCCAGCGGCCTGCCGCCACCACCAGCGTGCCCAATCTCTTCCTGGCGGGCGATTGGACAGCCACCGGATGGCCATCGACGATGGAGGGCGCGATCCGCAGCGGCCGCATCGCCGCGGCGGCTGTCGGCCGGCATCGTGGGATCGCCGTGCCAGCCGTCGTGGCCGACCTCCCGAAAAATCCGCTCGTGCGACTGATCACGGCGGGCTGATGCTAGTTGATACGGTTCGCACGTATGCGCGTCGAGTAGCACAGGTTTCCAACCTGTGCCGGAAATGCCGCAGGTTGAAAACCTGCGCTACGAGAGGCACGCAGGTTGAAAACCTGCGCTACGAGAGGCACCGAGCCAGGTCAGACGCGGATCGCGTCCACGACTGCGGCGGCGAGCGTGCCGGAATCCACGACCGACCGCTCCCACAGCCGCCAGAGATCGACGGCGGCGGAGGGCCGCCGGCCGACCGCACCCACCACGGCGCCGAGGCGACGCAGCGACGACTGCGGAGCCGCCAGCGTTGCTACCTCGCCCGGCAACGCCTCCTGGGCATCGTCGGAGATCACGCGGACTGCCGCGCAGGGCAGCCCGACCTCGGCCGCCACCTCGGCCACCCCGAAGGTCTCCATGTCAACGAGCTGGCCACCGGTTCGCGCCGCGAGGCGTCGCTTCATCTCGACGGTGGCGGCCACGGCATCCACCGTCACGATCGTCAGCGGCCGAGGTGCCGTGGGGCCCGCCGGTGTGGCGAGGGTGATCCGCCGAGTCGCACCGTCCATCACGGCCATCGCAGGCCGCACCGCGTCGCCCCGCCGGAGTGCGGGATCGAGGCCTCCGGCGAAGCCGGCCGTGACGACCAGCCGCGGATGATGGCCGTCGATGAGCTGGCGGGCGGCTGTGGCGGCCGCAGCGCGGCCCACGCCGGAGACGCACCAGGCAATCCGTCGGCCGGCGACGGTGCCGGTGGAAAACGCGAACTGTGCCCCGCGGGTCTCGCAACGATCTTCGACCTGTCGCTCGAAGGCATCCGCCTCCACCGACAGGGCAAAGACGATGCCGACGTCGACAGCGGACGACGGCGGGCGAGCAACATCACTGACGGGCGGAGGAGGCATGGAGACGGAGTCCTCGCCCCGCTCACCACCACGACGCGCAGCGATGGAGGAAGGCGACTGGATTCCACCAGCATAGCCGCGATTCGTCGTGGCCGGCGCAGTCGCAGGGTTCGGCGGGCACCATCTTCACCTCGTACTTCGGCACCCGCTCGATCTTCTCCGGGCTGTCGGTCTTGTAGAACTTCTTCTTGACGATCACGTCGCCGCACGGCGGATGGCAGCGACACTCGGGTGGCGGCGCGTGCCACGGGTCGCGACCACGGACGCAGGCGTATTCGCACTTCATCGAGTAGACGGGCTTCGTTGACTTCTTCTCATCCCAGGTGCCGCTGCAGGCCGGGACGCACTCTTGGCAGCCGCCGGTGCATCCGGTGCAGCCGGCGCGGGCGCGGCTCGTCGCCACGGCCGCCCCGGCGAGCGTGGCGAGCAGGGTGATGGCACAAATGTGGTTCATGGTGCGTCGCATGAGAACGTCTCCGTGCGGCCGAGGGTTAGAAGTCGAACGCGAGCCGGGTGCCGAAGCCGTGGATGCAGCCGCTGCCGTCGTAGCTGGGCGATGGAACGATGCTCCCATCTTTTTGCTTCTTGAACGGCGTGCTCGAGAAGTCGCGATAGGTGAAGTCGTAGTTGAAGTAGACGCGGGCGTTGGGGTTGAGCAGCCAGTTGAGGCCGAGCGTGCAGCCGTTGAGCACGCCACCGTTCACCTCGCCGTCGCTGAGGCAGAGGTAGTTGTAGCGCACGCCCACCTGCCAGGCACCTTCGCTCACGCTCAGCCTCCGCCCCGAGCCACCGCCGCGAACGGCGTAGAAGTTGTTGTGCGGAACAGGGCGGTCGAAGCGGTATTCGATCTTAGAGTAGGTGCGGCTTTCGCCGGTGAGGAAATAGAGCACTTCCGCATAGCCGCTCTGAAAGTAGACCGTGCCCACTTTGGTGCCCGGGGCGGGCTGGTAGCCGTTGGTCACCAGCGGACCGGCGCTGGTGGTGCTGGCGTTGTAGAGCCAGGAGCCGAAGTACTCCGATTGGAACGACCACGGCCCGTTGTTGCCGACGAACTCCAGCCCGATCATGTTCTGCCACGAGCCCTGGAGCAGGCCGGCGTCGGCGTAGATCGAATTGAGCGGGCCGGGCGGGCCGTTGCGAATCGAGCCGCGGCTTCGGAACCGCACCGCGTTGATCGGGTCGCCGGTGGGCAGGCCCGTTTCGTTGTCGAACGACGTGTACTGCCGCCGCGGCTCCATCGTCCGGCCGGAGATGGCGAGGTGGAGCAGTTTGCGGCCTTCGTCCTCGAACACCGGAAGAAAAATCAGCCGGCCGACCGTCATGCTGCCGCCGCTGGAGTTGTTGAAGCCGAACGGATTGGTGGTGTTCTTGAACTCGCCGATCTGCCAGGCGATGTCACCCTCCTCGTTGCTGTTGAGGATCTGAATGCCGGGTAGAAAGCCGTTATTGAAGGGGCCCTCGAAGGCGTCTTGGCTGAACGACCGCTCCATGAAGTTGAGCCAGCGGCTGCTCGTGAGATGCTCGTAGCCGAAGGGGTCTTTTTGGTTGCCGACGCGGACCGTGCCCAGAATGGGGATCTCGCGGAGTTGAAGCCAGAGGTCGGTGACGGCGGTCAGCGGGCCGGCGTCGCGCTCCGTGGGATAGGTCTCGTTGTTGACGTTGATTTGATTGACGAAGTCGTATTCCGCCGCCCAGTCGTAGAACTCGTACATTCGCCCCTCCATGCGGAACCGGGCGCGGCGGAAGGCGACGGTGTCGGCGAGTGCCGGATCGAGGCCACCCTTGTTCGGCGCCTGATTGCCGGGGCCGGGCCCGGCCGTGAAGGCGACGGCATCGACCTGCGTGCGACCGCCGATCTTGATTCTGAAGTCCTTCTGCTTCGACTCGGCGTGATAACCCGACGCCCACTTCGAGGCGAGGTTCGTATCGCTGCCGATCTCGTAGGGCTTGGGCGGCTCCTTGTCGTCTTTGTTCGCGTCCTTGTCCGTCTTCGGATCCTTCGTGTCGGACTCCGCGGCAGGGGCGGGTAGCGATTCGGCCGCCTTGTCGGTTTCCAGTTCCTGGATCCGCCGCTCGAGTGCGGTCATCCGCTGGCGGTCAGCCTCGACCGCCTCGGAGACGTCGGCAAACGAGCCGAACTCTGCCGCCACGCTCGGGATGGCGAGCCGAGTGGCGTCGCCTGTGTCAGCGACGACGAAAACCGGCTCCACCGACCATCCGGTGGTCGGCCTTACGGTCGCGGCAACAACGGCCAGCACAAGCGTGAGCCGTCGCAGGCGAGAGCCATTCATGGGGCCGGCCAGTTTGCCTAGGCGTGCGAAGCTGCGGATCCGTTCGTCCTTGCGCGACCGGAACGATCCTCGCGATCGGAACCATCCTCTTGATCGGCACGATCCACGGACTGCGTGAAGGTTGCCGCGCCGCAGGCGGTTAGCCCGCGGCGGCCTGGGCTGTCTGAGGGGGCTGGAGGGCGGAGTCCAGCTGCTCGGAGGGCGTGCTGGAAGGGTGGAGCGGATGGACGGCGGGAAGGCGAACCGTGATCGTGGTTCCCTGGCCGACCCGACTGGTGATCCCGATCGTGCCCCCGCACGATTCTGCGATCGATCGGCAGATCGACAGCCCCAGGCCACCGCTCCTGATTCCGGAACCGTGGGTCCGCGCAGGATCAGCCTTGAAGAATCGATCGAAGACATGGTCCAGATCGCGGGGAGCGATTCCCACGCCGGTGTCGGTCACCGTGAGGAGTGCCGTTTCGCCAGCGGCGATGGCCCGCACCTCGACCGTGCCGCCCGCGGGCGTGAACCGGATGGCATTGTCGAGCAGATTGCTCAGCATGCGTCGCAGGTCGACCGGGTTGGCGCATGCATCGGCGGGGCCGTCGGCCCGCACGGTGAGCGAGATCCCCCGCTCCTCGGCCACCCCGCTGAACATCGCCACCGCCTGTCGGGCGACCGTCGCGAGATCGACGGCGACGTGATGCCGGGACTCGACGGGCCGGCCCGACTCCGCCAGCAGGAGCATGTCGTTTGCGACCTTCGAGAGATGCCGGGCCGCCTCCAGCATGTCGGAGAGCGTCTCCTGCTGGTCCGGCGGCAGGTCGTCGCGGGCCAGCGCCACCTCCATCGAACTCTGCAGGGCGGCGAGCGGGCCGCGGAGTTCGTGGGCGGCGTCGGCGACGAACTGCTCCTGCTTGTCGACGTGTTGGGCCACGGAGTCGAGCAGGCCGTTGATCGTGCGGGCGAGCAGGTCGAGCTCGTCGCTTGTGCCGCGGACCGGCAGGCGATCGCCCAAGCGGCTTGGGCTGAGCCGCTCGGCGGTACGGAGCATCGCCCCCATCGGTTGTGTGGCCCGGCCGGCGAGCCAGTAGGCGGCGAACGGGGTGATCAGCGAAAGCCCGAGGCCCATCCCCGTCAGCAGGCGAATCAGGCCGGCGAGACTGTCATCGAGCCCCGTCGTGTAGGTGCCCACCCGTACGAGATAGGACGGTCCGGCGTCGCGATCAATGCGATTGCGGACGTAGCGGTAGTGGCCAACCTGGCGGACCACTTCCACCTGTTCGACGTCCTTCGGAGGGTAGTTCACGACATCCGCGGGGCAGTGGTCGCTCTTCCAAACAGTCGCGCCGTCGGGGGTGAGGAGATGGAGAAACCAGCCCCGCTCCTCGTGGCTGGCGGCTTTGCGGCGGAGTTCCGCCACGAGCGGTGCCGCATCTCCGCTGAGTTCCTGCACGGCCAGAGCGATCTCGCGAGAGGCGGCACGGAGTTCCGCATCGCAGTCGGCGTAGAGTGCCGAGCGGGCGGAGAACCGCACGATGAGCAGCGTGACCGTCGTGAGCAGGATCACGACGGCCGTATTCCAGAGCGTCAGCCTGGTGCGGAGCGACGTGGCGCGAATCCACTCAATCAGTGGCGAGTGCATAGCCGCGGCCCCGGATCGTTTGGATCATCGACGCGTCGCGGCCCTTGTCGACCTTGCCGCGGAGCCGGTTGATGTGGACCTCGATCACGTTGGTGGGGCCATCCCAGTCGAAGCCCCAGACGTGCTCGCAGAGCATCGTGCGGGTCACGACCTGTCCCTGGAAACGCATCAGCAGCTCGAGGATGTTGAACTCCGTCGGCGTCAGGTCGATCGGCCGCTCGTCGAGCGTCGCCCGGCGGTTGGCGAGGCTGAGGCTGAGGCCGCCCGCGGCGAGCGTCATCGCCGGCTTGTCTCCAGCCCGGCGGTGGACGGCCGTAATCCGGGCCAGCAGCTCGTCCATCGCGAACGGCTTCACGAGATAGTCGTCGGCCCCCGCTTCGAAGGCCTCGAGTTTCTCGTTCACCAGGCCTCGCGCCGTAAGCACGATCACGGGCGTACGAACCCCGCCCGCCCGCGCTGCCCTGAGCACCGTCAGCCCGTCGGCGCCCGGCAGCATGAGGTCGAGGATCACGAGGTCGCTGGCGATCATCGATTCCTTGGTGGCCGCGGAGCCGTCGGGAATCCACCGACACTGGTGGCCCGCGGCCGAGACGGCCGAACTGACGGCCTTGGCGATGATCGGGTCGTCCTCGACGATGGCGACTTGCATCGATTCCTCCACGGACGGCGCTCCGCCGCCCATGTCTCAAGAATACCGTCTCGTGGCCGGTCGGGCGCTACTCCCACTCGATGGTGGCGGGCGGCTTCGAGGAAATGTCGTAGACCACGCGATTCACGCCCCGGACCTCGTTGATCACGCGAGTCGAGATCCGGGCGAGCACGTCGTAGGGAAGGTGGCTCCAGTCGGCCGTCATGAAGTCTTCCGTTTCGACCGCCCGGACGGCGAGGGTGTCGTCGTAGGTGCGGGCGTCGCCCATCACGCCGACACTCTGGACGGGCAGCAGCACGGCAAAGGCCTGCGACACCTTCCGCATCAGCCCCGCCCGCTCGAGTTCCTCGAGCACGATGGCGTCGGCGTCGCGGAGCGTGTCGAGCCTGGGCTTTGTGACTTCGCCGAGGCAGCGGACGGCGAGGCCGGGCCCGGGGAACGGATGCCGCCAGACGATCCGCTCGGGCAGGCCGAGCTGCAGCCCCAGCTGCCGGACCTCGTCCTTGAAGAGGTCGCGGAGGGGTTCGATCAGCTCGAACTGGAGGTCGTCGGGCAGGCCGCCGACGTTGTGGTGGAGCTTGATGGTCGCCGCCGGGCCGTCGGCCGCCGCGCCGCTCTCGATGACGTCGGGATAGAGCGTGCCCTGGGCGAGGAACCGGGCATCCTTCACCTTGGCCGCCTCCGCCGCGAAGCAATCGACGAATGCCTTGCCGATCCGCCGCCGCTTTTCCTGCGGGTCGGTGACGCCCGCGAGCACGCCCAGGAAAAGGTCCTCGGCCGCCACGACGTGGAGGTCGGTCTTGAAGTGCCGGGTGAACTCGTCGATCACCGCCGCGGCCTCGCCCTTTCGCAGCAGGCCGTTGTCGACGAGGATGCAGGAGAGCTGGTCGCCGATCGCCCGACTGAGCAGGGCCGCCACGACCGCTGAATCGACGCCCCCCGACAGCCCGCAGATCACGCGGTCGCCGCCGACGCGGTGGCGGATGTCGGCGATCATCGACTCCGCGAAGTCGTCGAGCCGCCACGTGCCGCGACAGCCGCAGGCCCCGGTGAGAAAGTTGGCGAGGATCATCCCGCCCGCCGGCGTGTGGGTCACCTCGGGGTGGAACTGCAGCCCGAAGACGGGAAGCGATTTGTGGCGGACCGCCGCGAACGGGCAGGTGGCGGTGCGGGCCAACGGCACGAACTCGGCGGCGATGCCATCGACCTGGTCGCCATGGCTCATCCAGACCTCGGTTCGCCCGGGTACGCCCGCGAACAGCGAGTCGGCCTCCACGACCTCGCACTCCGACCGCCCGTATTCCCGCGCCGCAGCCCGGCCGACGCGGCCGCCGAGGGCGTCGCAGGCGAGCTGCATGCCGTAGCAGATGCCGAGCACCGGGATGCCGAGCCGGAAGATCGCCGGATCGCACCGCGGCGCTCCCGTCTCGTACACGCTCGCCGGGCCGCCCGAGAGGATGATGCCCCGCGGAGCCAGTTCGCGGATTCGCGCTGCGGTGATGTCGTGGCGGACGATCTCGCAGTAGACGTGCTGCTCGCGAACGCGGCGGGCGATCAGCTGGGCATACTGTGAGCCGAAGTCGAGCACCAGCACCCGCTCGGCCTGCTGGCCGGTGGCGGGCTGCTCGGGGCGGGCGGTGGAAGACGCGGTGGGTGTCATGGCGGGGCGGGTCGGGAAAAGCCGCCGAGTATAGGGCCGTTGCCCCGCCGCCGCGACGCACCGCCGCCGGGCCCGGCCACGGCGTGTTTGGGGCACCGTCGACCCTGCTATAGTGCCGCCCATGCATATCCTGTTGACCAACGACGACGGCATCTTCGCGCCGGGCATCGCGGCCATGGAACGCGGCCTTCGCGGCCTCGGCGAGGTGAGCGTGGTGGCGCCTTCGACCGAGCAGAGCGGCGTGGGCCACGCCATCACGTTTCTGACGCCGCTGACGGCCAAGGAGGTGTTCGACGGCGACCGACGCCGCGGCTGGGCCGTCGACGGCAGTCCGGCCGACGCCGTCAAACTCGGGATCTCCGAGTTCTGTCCCCGTCGCCCCGACCTCGTCGTCAGCGGGATCAACAGCGGTCTCAACGCCGGCATCAATGTGCTCTATTCGGGCACCGTCGCCGCGGCGATCGAGGGGGCGTTCTTCGGGATCACGAGCATTGCCGTCTCGCTCGAATGGGATGACCACGCCAACTTC
>Ga0315904_10002658_pt1 | contig 27419 bp, 18 predicted proteins | sample LakEriMetagenome_6_FD_203529 | JGI IMG/M metagenome (GOLD analysis project Ga0315904, IMG submission 203529) | Freshwater fungal communities from buoy surface, Lake Erie, Ohio, United States - Buoy 12 MA120 | ecosystem: Environmental > Aquatic > Freshwater > Lake | place: USA: Lake Erie, Ohio...
GGAGGGTGGAACGGACTTGAGGACGATCCAGACCTTATTGGGTCATGCGGATGTCAAAACGACGGAGATCTACACCCATGTGGCCAAAGGAGTGGGAGCGCTGGGAGTGAAGAGTCCGCTGGACCGGATGGGGGGCGGAGGGCGGAGGTCGGATTGACGAATGACGATTGTTGATTTTTGGATGGAAGAGACGAGAGCGGAAAGCGGGTGAGTTGCGAACTTCGATCTCCGTTCTCCGAGCTATGCTATCCGATCTCCGATCCGAATGGCGCGGAACGAAGCATGACTTCGTGGGATTCGATTTGAATCCGTTCGGTCATCCACGAACGGTAGGGCGACGCGGCCTCGCGGAGCCGAGTTGGCCGCCGGAGGCGGAATCCACGGCTCACCGGGCCGGTTCGCCCTACCGTGGGATTTCAATGGTTTGATCGAATATCGAATGATGAAAACGCTCTTCAATCCGTGTGACTCAACCCTGATCGCTGGTTCCTTCCTTCAGGGGCACGGTGAACCGTGAACTCCGGACAGCCGGAGGGCGGAGTGAAGAGTGACGAATGTTGATCTTTGATTTTTGAATAGAAGAGATGGGAGCGGAATGAGGGTGAGTTGCTAACTTCTATCTCCGTTCTCCGATCTCTGCATTCCGATCTCCGGCCTGGATGGCGCGGGATCGCCGGCTTTTGGCTGGGTTGTGGCTGGTTCCGTGGCAAAAGCGGCGGTGCCCGCCGCAGTCCAAAGTAGGCGGGAGATCGCAACGGCGTTGCGCCGGGTTCTGGCGGTGACGATCCCTGATCTCCGATCTCTGTTCTCTCCCCACACTGCCGTCCTTGGTCGAGGGATTCCTATCCTCGACTGGGGTGAGTGATAGATGGTACGGGCGGAGATGTCAGGGAGAAATTGGCTAGCAGGCTGTAAAGTTGAGTTGGGCGGAAGCGGCGCGGAACACCAAGCTTGGGGAGGACTCACGCCCTCATTGGAAACCGCGGCGAATCGCCTGACATGCCAGTCTTCGGCGAGGGCGCCAAAGACCACACGCGGGGGCGCGTGTGCTCCCCAAGGAGCGGCGGAACGCGTCCGCCGCTGCCCGTATATGGACGATGATGAAGCGATTCCTTCCTTTCATCGGCGTTTCACGGACGACGGCGATCATGCATCGCCGCTCCATGGCCGAGGGATTCCTATCCGCGACTGGGGTGCGTGATAGGTGGTGCGGGCGGGAGTTTCTGCTCCTCCAGCGTCACGCTGAGCGGGCCGATGGCTGGGATGAAATGATCAGGATCCCAGTTGCCCATCGGGAAGTTGGCGACGGCAATGGTGATCCTGCCGGTCTTGAGATCGTCGAGATTCTCCTGCCAGACGTGGCTGCCGCGTGTCCCCTGTCTGCGCCAGGCGGTGACTCCGTTTTTCACTTCGGTGAGAAGCTTGCCGTTGAGGTAAATGGCATAGCCTTCGCCGGAGTTGTCATGGATGCTTCCATCCAGGCGGATGCGGTAGCGATGGCCTTCCTTGGGCGGTGGGACATCGAAGGTTCCGCGCAACAGCACGACATCGTTGCCGATGCCGGTGGTCGGCATGGGGCGCTTCGGCGGATAGGGCGCGTATTTATGAAGCCAGGATAGCTCTTGGGGACCCACGAGGACAACGGCAAGTGCGGCATGGCTTCCGTCCTCTTCAACCTCATGGGCGAAGACAAGGGCGCGGAGTATTTCTCGCGCATGAGTTTGGCGTCACACGGCGCCGAGCGCGACTGCGGCCACACCGGAAATTTCTGGAACATCACATGGTCGATGCCCGCCGTCGCGCAGTCAGGCCCGCACGCCACCGGCGCTTGGATGCGCGAGTTCGGCGCGTGGTATTTCGATCTCGCGCGGAAATGGGACGGAAGTTTCCCGCACCAGGGACCGCCCCAGCCGGGTCCCGACAGCACTTCCGGTTGGGACGCCACCGGAAGTTATCTGCTGGCCTATGCCATGCCGCTCAAAAAGATCTATCTAACAGGAAAACGCGCGGCCACCACGCCGCAACTCGATGCCGCGGGCGCCGCCTCGATCATCGACGATGGCCGCGGCTGGTCGAACAGCGACCGCAACAGTCATTACGACGCATTCGATGAAAAGGAACTGATGACGCGTCTCGCCAGTTGGTCGCCGGTCGTCCGCGAACGCGCTGCCATGGCACTGGCCCGCCGCAAGGGAATCGAGCCGATCAACCAACTCATCAAAATGCTCGATGCCGCGGATGTCGAAACGCGTCTCGGCGCGTGCCAGGCGCTCGCGATGTTCAAAACCCAGGCAGCGCCCGCCATCCCCGCGCTGCGCGCGAACCTCAAACACGATGACCTATGGCTCCGCGTCAAAGCCGCGCAAGCCATCGCCGCCACCGGCGACGCGGGCATGGTGGTTTTGCCCGAATTGTTGGAGCGCCTCGCCAAAGATCCCACCGCCGCCGACCCGCGCGGCATGGAACAACGCTACCTGTCGGTCATCGTATTCGGCCAAATGCTTAAAAAATCGCTCGATGGCGTGGACCAGGACCAACTCCGGAAAGCCGTCGCCGCCGGTTTGAAAAACCAGGACGGCCGCTCGCGCGGGGTGGTCGGCGGCATTTACGGGAAATTCACCTACGAACAAATCAAACCGCTGCTGCCCGCCATCCACGAGGCCATCGTCACACCTTCGCCGAGCGGCATCATGTTTGCCGACGGCATCCGCATCGCCGGCCTCAAGGTGTTTGCCAAGCACCGGATCAAGGAGGGCATCCCTCTTTGCCTCTCGCTTCTCGACCTCGACCGCTGGAACAAGAGAAGCCGCATCCAGCAGTGCCTCGAAGCCCTCGCGGCTTACGGCCCCGCAGCCAAGCCGATGCTGCCCCAACTCCGCCAACTCGAAAAAGACCTGCTCGCGCACCCCGAAGCCAAGGGACTGCAAGAGCAAATCGGTCAGGTGCGCACCCTGGTCAGGAACCTTGAAACCGCCACCGGCACCGTCGAGCTCCGCTCGATGTGATGTCCGCAACAGCTCGGCGAAGCACCCGCTTCCCATTCGTCCCATCATCGGATACCCAAACCCCGACGATCATTCGGGGTTCCTGATATTCAATCCCAATCCTGACCAGAAAAACCACAGGCCCCCTGACAACAACTCCGGCATTCCGGAAAAACAACTGGACACCCCTGACTTCGCGGTGTTCCTTCGCAGGGACAGCATCGGTTAAACCCAAATGAAACCCTGCACCCGCCTCCGCCACTTCCTGCTTCTTGCCTCCAGCGCGCTGTTGTCCGCGCCTCTTGCCTTCGCAGCCCCCTACACCTGGACGCAAACAGCATCCGGCACGCTGGATTGGACCGCCGGCGGCAACTGGGCGGACAGTACGCCATATGTCTCGGGCGCACCAATGAACTGATCTTCTTCAGCGACAGCACGACGTTCAATACCGTAGGTGCCCGGAATATCACCACCAACGTGCCGGCCACGCTTTCGATGAACACCCTGACCTTGAACGGCAGGGGAGCTTCGTCCGGGGCATCGAGTTCCACGATCACCATCGGCTCCAGCGCCTCGACTTGGACCATCGGCGACGGCACGACTTCCGTTGTCAATCTCAACGCCAACCAAGGTGCCACAACCGCCGCGGGTTGGAACTACAACATCGCCGCGAACCTGACCCTCAACCAGGCCAACACCTTGTTCACCGGCAACGGCACGGCGGGCGTTCACACCAACGCCACCGACGCCGGCTTCGTCTTCTCCGGCAGCATCGGCGAGGCTGCGGCAGGCTACGGAATCACCAAGAGCGGCAGCAGCCTCTTGACCCTCTCTGGCAGCAGCCTCAGCTTCACGGGTGGCATCACAATCAACGGTGGTATTCTCCGTATCGGCAACAACACGGCCACGCAGCTCAGCTCTGGGAATTATGCTGGCAACATCTCCATCGCCAGCGGTTCCACCTTGCAGCTTCGGAGCACCTCCGCGCAGGAATTCAGTGGAATCATCAGCGGGTCGGGCGGTATTCAGAAGGCCTACGGCGGCACGCTCACGCTCTCCGGGAACAACACCTACACCGGCAAGACCCAGTTCCTTCCGGTGACGACCGCTGGTTTCACGGTCAACGTCTCCTCCTTCAACAGTGTGGTCGGCGGTACGGCCAACAGTTCATTGGGAGCGCCTACCACCGTGGCCAACGGCACCATTGACCTGGGAAGCGGCGCGGCACAAGCCGGGGTTAACTTGACCTACGTCTCCACCGCAACGGGTGAGACGACCGACCGTGTGATCAACGTCAATTTCAACGGAACCTCCAGCCAGACCATCACGGCCAACAATGCCAGCGGCGTGCTCAGATTCACCAGCGCGTTCACATCGAATGCGGGCACGCAGACCGGCTCACTCATCCTTCGCGGCACGGGACAGGGGCAGATTGACCTAGGACTGCCCCAGCTTGGCACCGGCGGTCTGAACAAAAACGACACGGGCACATGGACGCTCGGCGGCTCCGGCAACTTCACAGGGCCAACCGTCATCACCGCGGGCACTCTGAGCTTGAGCAGCGCCACGGCCCTGCAAAACAGCCCATTCAACACGGCCAGCGTGGCGGGCGGCGCATCCGCCGGCCTGAAGATCGCCACGACCACGCTCAGCTTGGGAGGGCTTACGGGGAGCAACTCGTTCGAGAGCCGGTTCAACACCACCTCCTCCGTCCTCTACAGCGGTCTGACCGCCCTTGCCTTCAACACGGCGGCAAACGCGACTTTGGCTTACAGCGGTGGGCTCGCCGATAATGGAAACAGCATGACCCTCACCAAGAACGGGAATGGCACACAATACCTCACCGGAACCGTGGCCTACACCGGCGCCACCACCGTGAACGCCGGATTCCTTGGCAGCAACAGCACCTTCAGCGGTCCTGTCACCGTCACCAACGGCGGCGGCCTTGCCCCGGGAGCCTCCGCCGGTGCGTTCGGAACCTTCACGATCAGCAACGCCGGCGCCAGCGCCCTGACTCTGAACGGCGGCAACCTGCTGATGGATATTTCAACCGCCGCCAACGACCTCATCGCCGTCACCGGCACCACGGTGTTGAACGGAACCAATACCGTTCTTCCCAACATGACCACCGGCGTCGATAATGGAACTTACACACTCGCGACCTATGGTGCCACGACGGGTTCCGGCTCCGTGGTCTTCGCCAACGGCTCGACCACCCTCGGCAACGCCACCTTGTCGATCAACGCCGGGAACATCCAGATGACCGTGGCGGGCGGAGCGCTGAACAACAGTGTGTGGACCGGGACCTCGGGAACTTGGGATTCCGGCACCAACTGGAACAGGAACGGCACCGCCAGCCAAGCGTTTGTCGCGAGCGATTGGGTGACCATTGACGACACGGCAACCTCCACAACCATCACGAGTGCCGCCCCGGTCTTGCCAGCCTCGGTGACGGTCAACAACACCTCTAAGGCATTCACCATCAGCGCCTCAATTGGAGGGAGCACCCCGGTTGTCAAGTTGGGCTCCAATAATCTCACCCTCTCCGGCACGAACAGCTACTCCGGCGGCACGTTCATCGGCGGGGGCCGGGTGACCATCACCGCGAATGCCAACCTGGGCGACGCCGCGGGCGGCATCACCTTCAACGGGGGCGAGCTCTACATGAACAACGATTTCTCCAGCGCGCGCACCGTCACCCTGAACGCGGTGTCTGGGAACCAGATTCTTTTCCAAGGCAACACCGATTGGACGAACAGCGGGGCATTCACGGGCGACGGGGGCATTACTTTGAGACAGAATCCCAACGGGAGCACCAGTGCGACCCTCACCAGCACGTCCAACGACTTCAAGGGGGCGCTCGGGATTCAGTCGAACAATGGCGCCATGACAGTCAAAATCCGCAGCTTGGCGGACAGCGCTTTGGCCAACGGCAACATTGTCTTCGGGGCGAACACGCAGAACCAGATTTTCGAGTGGGACAGTGCCGGTCCCCTAAATAATGCCCTGACCCTGAACAACCGCAGCATTGAGTTTGCGGGCAATGGCAATGCCACCGGCGTAGTCAGGAATTCGCACACCACTGGCGCCATCACCATCAACACCAATCTGGTCAACACCGGCACCGACACGAAAACCCTCACCCTCGAGGCGGTGAATGGACCCACCAATGTTTTCGACGGAGACATCGCCAACGGCAGCGGTACGGTCGCCGTGACCAAGGCCGGCACCGCCGGTGTCTGGGTGCTCTCCGGGAACAACTCCTACACCGGAGCCACCACGATCAGTTCGGGCACGCTTGTCGGCATAGGTGCCAATGCCTTCGGCAGCACCTCGGGCATCAGCCTCACAGGAACGAACACTCTGAGCCTGCGCGGTGACTCCAGCACCACCTTTGCCAGTTCCAACGTGACGACCACGGCGAGCGGGGCCACCATCAACGTGGACCAGGCCACCATCGCCGGCACTGGGGCCAAGACCATGACCATCGGCACGCTCGGCACCAGCTCCGTCGCCGCGACCTATCAGGTCAACTTCAGCGGGTCGAACAACACCGGCCTGAGTGTCGGCGCGGTGACGGGTTCCGCCTCGACGGCGGTGGCCACCGTGACCTTGTCCAACCAGATCGCCAGCACGGGTGAACTTACCCTTGCCAGCTACACCAGCGCCAACACCAGCGGCGGTGAAACGCTGATCCTGACGGGGGCGGGCACAGGCAACCTCACCGGTGCCATCACTCCGTCCGCGACGGTTTTGGGTCTCCAGAAGAGCGGCAACGGCACATGGGCGCTCAGTGGCTCGAGTTCCTACACCGGGACCACAGTGGTCACCGCTGGCACCCTCTTGGCCAGCAGCATCGGAAATGTCGGCGCGGGCAACACCGCGCTGGGCAACCCCTCCAATGCGACCAGCGGCATCATCCGCCTCGGCAACGACACGAACACCGGCACCCTGGTTTACACCGGTGGCACCACCAGCACCGACCGCCAGATCCAGATCAATCAGAATGCCAACACCGCCACCGGGAGCGGCGTAGTGCGCAACAACGGCAGCGGCACGCTGACCTTCACCAACAGCACGTTCAACACAACTTACACGAACACCAACACCCCCACACGTACCCTGACCCTCGGCGGTTCCAACAACGGCGTGATCCAAGGAACGATCCAGAACCACAGCGCCACCAGCAAACTCGCCTTGATCAAGGAAGACGCCGGCACTTGGACTATCTCCGGCGCCAACAGCTACACCGGGGCCACCACGGTCAACGGCGGCACACTCACCCTCAACGGCGGCAGCCAATCCTCCGCGATCACGGTGCAGAATACCGGCAAGCTCGGCTTCGACATCAGTTCGCCCACCACTTCCACCGCCGCCGTCACTCTGGGCCCGTCTTATGGCGGCATTCAAGTGACGGGAACCCCCATCGCGGCGAGTTATACCTTGTTGACCACGACCGCAACGATCTCCGGTACGCCGGTGCTCTCGCCATCCATCCCCGGCTACACGCTGATTGTCGATGACTTGGACACCACCCTCAAACTCGTCTCCACCGGCTCCCCGGTCGGCTACGCCGCCTGGCAGGCCGCCAACACCACCTCCGGCACCCGCGACCAGGATCATGACAATGACGGCGTGGACAACGGCACCGAGCACTTCCTCGGCGGCACCGGCAACACCACCGGATTCACCGCGCTGCCGGCAGTGGCCAACAACGCGGGCACGCTCAGCGTCACCTGGACCAAGTCCGCCAGCTACACCGGCGCATACAGCACCGACTTCGTGGTGGAAACCTCCGCCACCCTCGCAGGTCCGTGGACTCCTGAAACCGGCGGAAATGTCACCATCACCGGCAACGACGTGAAATACACCTTCCCGGGAGGCCCCGCCTACACCGGCAAGAACTTCGCCCGCCTCCGTGTGACCGGCCCCTGAGGACATTCACCTCAAGTCAGCGGAAATGGATCGGCTGCCGGAACCCAGACTTCCGGCCGCCATCCATTGGGGCAGGAAGGGGCGGCACATCGGTTTGCATCGGCCTACCTCCGAATCAAGGCCTCTGCGGCGGCGGGTCCATCGGAGATTTTCATTCCCGCAAGGGGGGCACACCGTTGGGCTGCTCTCACTGACCGGTCAGGACATCCACCAAACAGGCAAAAAAGAGGCCGCCGGGGCACCCACCCCGGCGGCCAAGCTGAACAACTTCAACACACCAGCGGTTTAACCCGCCCATGTAACTGAGGCTGACAACTGCTGTTCACCCTTACATGAAAACGCGAACTTGCGTACGGTCTTCAGGGATTTGGACCTCCGGGCGACGGCGTCGTTCAAAATTTTTCCGGAAATTTTTGGCGGGATCCGGGCGGGATGATTCCCCCGCTCCTTTCCTCACCGGCGGTGGATCGGGCGGATCGTGGGTTTGACGGTGCTGTTGCCGGAGTAAGCCGGGGTCGCAGGTGCGGTGCCTTTGTCACCGCGCTGGATGTCATTGACGCCGGGAAGCACGCCGGAGTCGCCATCGGCGAAGTTGCGGGCGTCCGGAGAGACCTTGTAGCGGTTGTCGAAGTCCTGCTGCACGCCGGAAAGCGAGGTGGCATTCTTGACGATGGAAGGCTGCATGAAGACGAGCAACTCGGCGCGTTCGTTGGTATCGACGGTATTGCCGAAGAGGCTGCCGAGGTAGGGGATGTCCGACAGGATGGGGATGCCCGACTTTTCCTTGCCATTGCGGTTTACGATCAGACCGCCGAGGACGATCGTGTCGTTGTTGGGCACAGTGGCGCTGGTGATGATCTCGCGGGTGGAAATCCGTGGCACGGTGAGGTCCTGGCCTTCGGCACCGGCACCGGAAATGGTCTGAGTGCCGTTCTGCTCGTCGTTGAGCAGGGCGATTTCCATGGTGATTTCGTTGTCCGAGTTGACCAGCGGGATGACTTCGAGTTTCAGGACCACATCCTGGTATTCGATGTTGGTGCTGGCGCCGCCGTTGGTGAACGAGTTGCTGTTGGTGGGGATGGCGATGCGTTCACCCGAGGAAATGGAGCCCTTCTTGTTGTTCGAGGTGAAAATGGACGGGCGGGAGAGCACTTTGAAATCGCCGCGGGTCTGGAGGGCTTTCACGAAAATGCTGAGATCCTCGATGGTGCCGTAGGCGCGCAGTCCCGCTCCGGCGAGGCCGCTCGGGTCGATGGCCGGAAAACGGCTTGCGGCATTCTCGCCGATGGGGCGAATGGGGATAATGCCACCACCGCCGCCCGCGCGGACGTCCGAATTGTTGAAGAGGTAGCCGACGCCATAGTCCTTGTTGTTCTCAAGGCTGAGCTGGCCGATGACCGTGGAGATCATCACCTGGTCCGGCTTCACGTCGATCTGGTCGAGCAGGCGTTCGACGATTTCGAGCGCGGAAGGCGGGCCTTGGGCGACGATGGAGTTGGTGATGTTGTCGGCGACGAGCAGGGTGCGGCCGACGAGCATCGATTCGGGCGCGGAATTGACATTCGGGGCATCGAGCGCGCTGCCACCGCCTCCCATACCGCCGCCGGAACCACCGAAGCCGGAAGAGCCGCCACCAAAACCGGAGGACGAGCCGCCGAAACCGGACGAAGAGCCGCCAAAGCCGGATGAACCGCTGCGGCCGAAACCGGACGATTGGCGGGAAGAGGATGACTGGCTGGAGCGGTTGCTGGAAGTGCCACCGCTGGAAGCGCCGCCACCGGAACTCGTCGCACCGCCGCCGCCGTCGCCAGTGCCGCTGAATGCGCGGGTGATGGCGTCGCCGGCGATGGGAAGGAACTCGGAAACGGTGAGGAAACGCAGCTTGCGGCGCAGGAAGGTCTTCTCATCGGTGGGGACATCGAACTCGCGGACGAGGCCCTCAACGAAGAGGATATCCACCGGGCGACCCATGGCGAAAATGCGGTTGGTGCGCGGGTCCGGCAGAATCTGGACGGGAGTGTCCTCGCCACCGCCGGAAGCGCCGCCACCGCCGGCCTGGGGCATGGCCGGAGCCGCGCCTCCCTGGGGCTGGGGGATGTTGGAAGTGCGCTGGACGCCGCTGGTTTGCTGGGCGCTCTGCTGGGCGGTGAGCAGGTTGGTCAGTGTGTCGGCGATCTCGGTGACGTCGGCGTATTGGACCTTGATGAACTTGGAGGACTGGATGGAACCGGGAACGTCGATGGTTTTCTTGAGATCCACGAGGCTCTGGATGAGCGAGGCTTTCTCGGTGATGACCACGGCGGAGGCGTTTGGCACGGCGGCGATGGAACCGTAGGCACCGAATTGTCCGATGACCTGGGTGAAAATGTTGAGCGCCTGGTCCGGCTTGATGTGATCGAGCGTCATCACATACGTGATGACATGGTCGGTGGAGGGCAGGGGCGTGTTCTCGTTGTAAACCGAGACGTCCACGTTGGTGGGACGCGGTCCGCCGGTGGCGAGAGTGAGGATGTCGAGGTTGGGATCCTGAGGGTGTTCCACAAAGACGAAGTTTTCCAGCACGGCGGCCTTGCGGAGGAGTTCGGCGGCCTCGGCGTAGGTGAGCGGATTGGCGGGGCTGGCGTTCTGGAAGAAGCTGAACTCGGCGGCGTTGGCGGCGGTGGTCACGATGACGCGGCGGCCGGTGTATTTCTGATAGAGGTTGGCGAGCGAGAAACCGCTGATTTTCTCCTCCTCGATGGGCTCGGTGATTTTGGTTTCGCCAAGCGGAACGACCTTTCCGGGAGCAGCGGCCGCGGCGGGATTCGCCCCGGGTGCTCCGGCGGCGGGCTGGGGATTGGCACCGGGCACGGGCACGCCGGGTGGTGGGGGCACGGTTCCGGGTTGGGGAGGCTCTTGGGCAAAGGCCGAGGACCAAGCGGCAAGCAGGAGGAGGAGAGAACGTGAAACGGACATGGAGAAAGGATTCGGAAGGACGATGGGAGTCAGGGCTTAGCGGCCGCCGCGGCGGTCGGGGCGTTCGAAGCGCTGGGATTGGCTCTGCTGGGGTACGACTTGGGGTTGGGTGATCGGAACTTGAGGCTGGATTTGCGGCTGGATCTGCGGCTGTCCGGGCTGGACCTGACCCTGGGTGGGCACTGGCGGCGGGACGACGCGTGGGCGCGGCTGGCGCTGGGGCATCTGGCCGGGTTGGAGCGGCTGCGGCATCGGTTGGCCGGGGATGGCCTGCGGCTGCTGGGGTGCCTGGGGTTTCGGAGCGGCGATGGCCATCAACTTGTCGTCGTACGTCACAGTGCCGGTTTGCGAGCCGGAGCTGAGGCGGACCACGGTGCCACGGGGTTCATCGGGTTTGCGGGTTACGCCGAGAATCTTGAAGCCGTGTTTGGGATTCGGGTCATCGGAATAGATGAAGATCCGTTGCTCGGGTTTCTTCTTGTCCATCAGCGTGACGCGGTAGCCACCCTCGATGGGCGAGACGCCGGCGAGGCTGTAGTCTTCGAAGGCCGGGGCTTCCTCAACCGGGCCGGGCGGTGGTGGCTTGGAGGTGAAGGGCGAGTTTTGCCAAAGATTCGTGTACTTGGTGATGGGCGCCTTTTTCGGCGAATCCGCGGCGACCAAGCCGTGGGCGGCGAGGGTGGCGAGGGCGATGCGGAAGATGGCTTTCATGGTGGAGGTCGGAGATCGGAGGTCGGAGATCAGGCTTCGGGAGGAAGCGGGACGAACCATTGCTCGATGACGGCGATGCAGTCGATCTTGGTGTCGTCTTCCTTTTCGGGTTGGAGTTTGATCTGGGTGGCGATGCGGAACTGGTCGGGGATGTTGATGCGGTCCAGCCAGCGGTAGAGGGCTTCCTCGGTGCCGGTGACGCTGATCTGGATCTTGGCGCGATGGTAGTGGCGGCCCTCGGTGGTGTCGGAGGGCATCGGTTTCTGGTTCTTGATGGTGAGGCCGGCGGACTTGGCCTCGCGTTCGCAGAGTTGCTGGAGCTTGTTCTGGACGTCCTGGTTGGCGGCGGGTTCGGGTTCGCGTTCGGCGAGCCATTCCATTTCATCGGCCACCTGGTCGCGGCTTTCGCTGATCATCTCGGCGTTGGCGAGCTTCTGGCGGGCATCGGCGAGGCCGGCGGCGACGGAGAGTTTCTTGTTCTGATAGAAATTGAACGCGAGGAGGTTGATCACGAGGAAACCCGCGGAGGCGAAGAAGATCAGGAGTTTTTTCTCGCGGGGAGACATGGGCAAGAGGCGGGATGTCGGGTTTCAGTCGTTAGAATGCCGGGTGGCTGCGGATTTGTCGGTCATTGCTGGCCATCGGCCACGGGGATTTCGGCGGTGTAAACGAAGTCCCAGCCGCGGGTGGACTGGTTGGCCTCGGGGACTTCCCAGGTGAAGTGGGCGAGTTCGTTGTTCTTGGTGAGGCGCAGGCTGAAGGTGGTGGTGGCCTGGAACTGCTGGGCCTCGCCGCGGAGCTTGATGCTGGTGGCGGAGATGTCAGCCTCCTTGAGGCGCAGGCCGCTGTTGGGCGGAATGCTGGTGGCGATGCGGTTGAGAATGTCCACGGGCGAGTGGGTGAGGTCGATGGCGTGCGAGAGTTCGTCCCACTTGGCGAGGTGTAGTTCGAAGGCGGCGGCATCGGGCGCGGCGGCGTTGGCGGCGGCAACGAGTTTCTTGGTTTCCGACATGTCCTTCCACAGCCCGAATCCGAGCCAACCGATGAGGCCAAGGTAGGCGGCGACGACGGCGGCGATGCCGATGGTGAGGTTGCGGCGGCGCAGCGCTTCGCGGCGGGCGGCGCGAACGTCGGCCGGCAGCAGCTTGCTGAGCGGCGAGTGCGGGACCGGCGCGGGGCGGGTCGCGATGTCCACCGGGATGCGGAGGATTTCCCGCAGGGAGGTGGAGTCGAGGTCGTCGCGGGACGACCAGACGACGGCGCGCGACGGCTGGACCTCGAGGCCCTGGATGCCCAGCTGGATAAGGGCGAGCTTGATCTCGCGGGCGAGCGCCACGTCCGGTTGCGTGGAGTCGATGGCGGTGGCCTGGCAGTAAACGAGTTTCCCCTGATGGAAGATGGCGAAAACCCAGCGGCCGAACTCCCTCCAGATCGTCGCGACATCGCCGGTGGCCGGAAACGAGCGGGCGGAGATGTCGAAACTCTTCGGCCCCTTGGGCGGCAGCTCGCCATCGCCGGGAGAACGGAGGAACACGGACAACAGGGCGGTGTTTTCGTTTTCCCGGGCGACCACGAAGACATCCGTGAGCTGGCCGGCCATGGGGTCGGGCCTCAGGCCGAGGCGCTCGGCGTGGAGGGTGACGAGATCGGGAAACAGCGCGTCATCATCGCTGGCGACGCGCATCGGCACGGCGGTGATGGCCCGCACGGGGAAAAGCATGGTGATCTCACCGGGCGGGATGTCGTCCAGCTCGCCCGCGAGGTGGTGCTCCGTGGCGGTGACGAGCGAAAATCCCGCTCCGCCCTGGCCGGACCAGATTTCCCAGCCGGATTCGCCGGGGACGAGAAGGACGTGGTCGATGGTTTTGCTCACGGGATGATTTCTTCGGTGCGTTCGAGGAGGGCCGGTTTGCCGGTGCGGTTGCGGACGATGATGGTGATTTTCCGTTTGGCTCCGGAGGCGTAGCCGATGCTTTCGATACGGGTGGTGGCGTCGTTGGCGGTAAAGCGCCGGGCGAGGTCGGGGCGACCTTCCACATCCACGCCCAAAAGATCAAGCGCGGCGGCGGCATTTTGGAATGGGGCGTCGTCCTCGGTGTCGCGCATGCCATCGGTGCCGCAGACGGTTTCCGGGATGATCTCGGCCTGCTCGACCGGGCACTCGGCGGCAGCGGCGATGAGTTCGGCGGGGGCCTCGTTGACATCGAGCGCCCCCCCGCTCCAGATCGTGAACCACTCGCGCCAATCGGGTTTCATGGCCTCAACGAGGTCCATGCCACGGACGAGGCGCATCTCGGAAAGGTCGTAAAACGGGCGGTTGAACGGCTGGTTGACTCGACCGGCCTTGAGGTAATCCTCCTCCTCCGCGCCGTTGAGCGCGACGTTGTTGTCGGGGTCCACCCAGTCGCCGAGGGCGTCTGCGATGGCTTGGGCATCCTCCAGCTCGATGCCCCATTTGGAGAAAATCTCGCGCAGCAGCGCCTTGTCGTCCTGGAGCAGGATGGCGTTGATGTTGAAACGGCAGCCTTCGGAGATCACGCGGACCTCGAAGCCCTCGCCGGATTCCTCGTTGAGTTGGCGGAGGATCGGGTCGCTGCGTTTCACCACGGGGTTCGAGCCGATGGCGATGCCCATTTCGGCCACTTGTCGGGCGCGGGAGCCGTGGATTTTGGCGGCGGCGATTTCCGCATCGAAGGAAATCACCCGCAGGGCGGCCACGCAGGCAAGCGCGAGCACGGCGATCAGCCAAATGACCCCCAGCAGCGCGGCACCGCGCCGGGATGTGGGAAAACGTGACGGGGCGTGGGTTTTCATGGTTTTATCGCCCGCCTCCTCCGGGTCCGCGACCACCGCCCGGACGTCCGCCACCGGGTCCGCCCTGGCCACCGCCGGGGATGTTTCCACCGGGGACGACCACCGGATTTCCCTGTCCGCCGCCGGGGACCCCGGAGCCGCCGTTGCCACCGCCTTGAAGCTGCCGCATCATCACTTCCGGATTCTGCTTGGGCGGGATCCAGAAAATCTGGCGGATTTCCTCACCCTTGGCGCCGATGGCCATGACCAGTTCCACTTGCAGCGGCAGGCGGCCCTGGATGTCCCAATCGAACTGCCATTCCATCGAGCGGCCGTCGAGCACGCGCCATTCGAAGTAGGCGACATCGGTGAGAAGGATGATTTCGGCGAAGGGTTCCTCGGATAGCGCGGAGGATTCTCCGAACTCGGACTCGGCGCCCTCGAGGACCTCGTTCTCGTAGTAGCTGAGCACGATGTCGAGGAAACCGGTGCGGCGTTTCACGGTGGAGACCCGGACGGCCTTGGCGATCCGCTCCTCGCCGCCCCAGGTGAAGGCCATGGGGACATTCTGGAAGGTCATCTCGCTGAGGTAGTGGGAACCGGAGTCCTCGACGGCGAGTTCGAAGCGCGCGTTGCCCGGCAGCGCGGGGAAAAACCGGCCTAACAGATCGAGGAAGGCCTGATGCTCCATTTCCTCGTTCTGGGTGGCGACGATGGTGTTGCCCAAAGCGAGCGAGGTGCGGGCGATGCCGAACACCATGCCGCTGATGATCGCCATCAGGCCGATGGCGACAACCAGTTCGAGCAGGGTGAAACCCGCGTCAGGGCGATGGGCGGCGCGTGATTTCATGGCTGGTACATGCGGCCGTAGCGCCAGGTTTCGACCATGCGTTCCTGTTGCTGGCCGTTTTCGATCCAGGTGGCGACCACTTGGATCAGATACATCTCCTGAAGCAGTTGGCCCTCCTCGTTTTCAAGATCCTCGATGAGCTCGACGGTGGTGAGGAAAGTGACTTCGTTGCCGGCTTCGCCGATCGTCACCTCGGTTTCACCTTCTTCGAGAACCGGCATCGACAAGGCCTCGTCCAACGCGCTGTCCATGAAGCGGGTGACGCGCAGCTCGCTTTGGGAAAGGGCCGCGACGTTCGCCATCCGGTGCAGTGCCACGGTGAAGCCGGTGGCGGCGATGCCGAACACGGCGAGTGCCAGCACCATTTCCAACAGCAGGAAACCGCGACCGCGGCGATGGACGGGCACTTTCATCGGGCTTCGAACTGGCTTTCCCTGATCGTCGCCGTCAGGGGATGATAGATGTCCTCGTTCCAACTCTTGTCGTATTCGATGCGGATGGCGAGTGGTTCGGAGAGGCCGTTGGGATCAAAACGCCAGACGTGGATGGCCTTCTTCGCGGAAGGCAGCCAGGCGTCGGAATTCCAGCGGCGGACGAAGAGTTTCATGGAGTCGCGGAGGACGAATTCTCTGCGTTCGCCGGGTTTGGTTTCCACCTCTTGGCCGCCGATGTCGCGGCCGCCGACGGTTTTCTCCTCATCGCGCCCGGCCTCGGCGAGCGGCATCAGCCGCACCACGCCCTCGCGGAACTCCAGCGCGTAAGGCGTCTGCTGGAGAATGGCGGTGGTGCGGGCGCGTTTCGCCATCATCTCGATTTCACTGGAGGTTTCGCGCAGGACACGCTCATCCGACGAGTAAACCATCACGCCGATGGCACCGCCCATCACGATCGCCGCGATGGCGAGGACCATGACGATCTCGATGAGCGTGAAACCGGCGGCTCGCTCAATCTTCCTGGCTGCTGAGATCATCACCGGTGTTTTCGATGCCATCAGGCCCCTTGCTGATCATTTCGGGCTCGTTCGCCCGCTTCTTGCCGGGGAAACGGTAGCCATACGGAGCGCCCCATGGGTCTGCGGGGATCTTGTTCATCACCTGCACCCAGCGGCGCGGAACGGGTGTGGTGGACGGTTTCTCCTGAAGCGCCTTCAGCCCCTGCTGGGTGGTGGGGAAGGTTCCCGCGTTGAGCTTGTACATCTGGAGCGCGCTTTCCAGGCTCTTGAAGTCGGCCTCCACCTGCTTGAGCTTCGCGGCGTCACCAATTCCCTTCATGGCGAAAATCGCGCCGCCGAGGATCATGGCGATGATGCCGAGCACAATGACCATTTCGAGAAGGGTGAAACCGGCGCTGCGCCGGATCGCGGTGTGGGAGTGAATTTTCATGACGAATCGTGATGTGGGTCGGGCGACAGCCTCGCAGACTGGATAACACCATGCGATGCAAAAGTTGTCGGGAAATTTCGGCTGGAAGGCGGCTCGCGGAGGATTGTCACGAGGGCGGCACCTTCCGCCTTGCAAGGCCGCCGGGTTTCCCCCACCGATTGCGGCCGCAGCCATATGAACAAGGTCCTCATCATCGGAGCCGGCGGAGTCGGCAATGTCGTCGCCCACAAATGCGCCATGCTTCCCGACGTTTTCGGCGAGATCACCCTGGCCTCCCGCACCGTCTCGAAATGCGAGGCCATCGCCGCCGACGTGAAACAACGGACCGGGCGCACCATCGCCACCGCCGCAGTGGACGCGGACAACCCGGAGGAAACCGCCGCCCTGATCCGGAAAACCGGTGCCCGCCTCCTGATCAACGTGGCCCTTCCCTACCAGGATCTCAATCTCATGGATGCCTGCCTGTCAGCGGGTTGTGACTATCTGGACACCGCCAACTACGAGCCGCGGGACGTGGCCAAGTTCGAATATTCCTGGCAGTGGGCCTATCAGGAGAAATTCCTGAAAGCCGGGCTGTCCGCCCTGCTCGGGTCGGGTTTCGACCCCGGAGTGACCAATGTCTTCACCGCCTGGGCGCTCAAGCACCATTTCGACGAGATCCACACGCTCGACATCATCGACGTGAACGGCGGCAACCACGGCAAGGCCTTCGCCACCAACTTCAACCCGGAAATCAACATCCGCGAGGTCACCGCCCCCTGCCGCCACTTCGAGAACGGCGAGTTCGTCGAAACCCCACCGATGTCCCTGCACCAGGCCTTCGAATGCCCCGAGGGCGTCGGCACCTACGAAATCTACCGGATGTATCACGAGGAACTCGAATCGCTCGTCAAACACATCCCCACCATCAGACGCGCCCAGTTCTGGATGTCGTTCTCGCCCAACTACCTGAAGCACCTCGAAGTGCTCGGAAACGTCGGCATGACCCGCATCGACCCGGTGGTTTACAACGGCGTGGAAATCATCCCCCTCCAGTTCCTCAAGGCCGTGCTGCCCGACCCCGGCGACCTCGGCAAGTCCACCAAGGGCAAAACCTGCATCGGCAACGTCATCACCGGCCTCAAGGACGGCAAACCGAAGGCGATCTACATCTACAACATCTGCGACCACGAGGCCTGCTTCGCCGAAGTGGGATCGCAGGCGATTTCCTACACCACCGGCGTCCCGGCGATGATCGGAGCCAAGCAAATGCTGGAGGGAAATTGGCGGAAACCCGGCGTCTGGAACATGGAACAGCACGATCCCGATCCATTCATGGACGACTTGAACCGCAACGGACTCCCGTGGCAGGTGTTTCAGCTCACCGACGATCAGGCCGCCTCGCTCCGTGTGGTTTGATTTCCACAGAATGCGTTGTATTTACGAATGATGCTCGTTTCTCAAAATCCGCTTGTCAGCCCCTTAACCCACCACCATCTTCCCACCATGACTCGCCTGAAAACCCGAACCCTGCCGTTGGTTGCGGCAATTTTCGCGTCCGCCGTCAGCCAGACCACCGGTCAGGTGGACCTTTCCCTGAGAACCGAGAAAACCTTCCGTCAGCACAAGTCGAAGGTCGAGTTCCGCGATGGCCAGTTCCGCATCGACTTCGGTGACGGCAGCGCCACCTATCAGCCGGGTTGCTTCGATTGGCAGTACTTTTTCCCCAGCATCTCCTGCTCCGATGGTGCCACGGGATTCATCGGCTTCGGCAACCTCGATCCCGAACTGCCAGATCCGCCGACCTACTACATGATCACCAGCATCACGCCGGCGATCATTGTCGAGCCCCGCAACGCGGATCTCTGCCTTCTGAACGCCGCTCCCGCCTCGGATCTCGACCGCCCGGCACCCGGATTTATCGACAAGAGCTACTCGCTGTTTTACAACATCGCGCCCGGCTCGGTCTCCATCCGGGAATACTTCATCACCATTTACGAATATCAGCGGACTTATCAAGGTATCGGCGGAGGCAAGCGCATGACCGGGGAAATCGTCCCGGGCGTCTATCACTTCTCGTTCCCGCAGTTGGGGGATCCGAACCGCCCGGTTGCGATCCCTATCGTGCATTATCCGATCCCGGAAGGTTACACCAAAATCGGCAACGTGAAGCAGGGTGTGCAGTTCATCAATCTACCCGGCAAGTTCGACAAGCGGGGGTTCATGCTTTTCGACAAGAACAAGATCCAGACCATCACATGGGCGGGTCTGTCGAGCAATCTGGTCTATCCCTCTTCGGATCGGCTGTATTTCTCAGTGAGAAACCTCGTGAACCCCAACAACCCGCGGAGCAATGTCCGTTATGAAAATGGCCAAGGCGTTCCAATTTCGATTTTCCCGGCGGTGGTTTCCGGTGCCGACCCCCGGGTCCTTCTTGAGAATGCCTTGGTCTCGAGCTACACGATGCCTCCGCTTGTGGATACCGGCACCCGTGGCGTCATTGAGGTGGAACTCGTTCGCAACGTCTCGACCAATGGCGTGACCTATGACCGTTCCAGCCGCCGTTATCAGATGCCGGTCCGGTTCGTTGACCAATACGAGGAGTTCAGAAAACGCGCCTTCGGAAGCAGCACGGGCTCTATCCAGATTCTCGATGACTTCGACCGCGATGGTTACAACAATCTCACGGAGTGGGTGCTTGAAAGCCGTGCCAATGACCGCACCAGCATCCCGCGCCAGCCCGTCCCGCGCTTGACGCAGCCGGTTCTTTTCAACGATGGAACCGTCTTCGTTCCCGGCAACTGGGGCTTCACGGTCTTCAAACGGAAAGGTCTCATTCCGGGCGTCCGCTACTCGATCGAACGGAGTCGCAATGGTGGCCGCACCTGGGCTCCCTTCACCGGTGACGCTTACTGGAATGTGACCAACACGGCCAATCAGATCAGGGTTCAGGGTCCGGATATCGGTGAAATCTTCCAGGAACTCGATCCCGCCGATCTGGAACTCCCCCGGTCCGTCGCCAATGACACCTTCCGCGTGAAGATCACCCTGAGGTAATGACCGGCCCATGCGGGGTCGCGGATTGACAGGAAATCCGGGCCCGCACCAGCCGCCCGAACGGCACGCGACCGCCACATGATCGACAACACCGAGAGTTTGATCCGCCTCCTGGAAAAGGCACGGGAGGAATCCAACCCTCCGGTTTGCGCCATCGACACCGAGGCGGACAGCCTGCACCGCTATCGCGAATCGCTTTGCCTCATCCAGTTCGCCACCCTCAGCGACGCGGTGCTGGTCGATCCCCTTGCCATTGAGGATCTCTCGCCACTTTGGTCCTACCTGAGTGGCGCGACCGTTTGGATGCATGGCGCGGACTACGACATGACGATGTTCAAACGTCAGTTCGGAGATCTGCCCGCAGTCGTCTATGACACCCAGATCGGCGCCCGCCTGCTGGGAGCCCGTCGTTTCGGCCTCAGCGATCTCGTCCAACTCTACTTCGGTGTCGAACTCTCGAAGTCCTCGCAAAAAGCCGACTGGGGAAAGCGCCCGCTGTCTCCGAAGATGATCGAATACGCGCTCAATGACGTGAATTACCTCCTTGAAATGGGCGGTATGATCGTGGAGCGCCTCCACGATGCCGGACGCTACGATTGGTTCGAGGAGAGCTGCATCGCCGCGCGCCGAAAGGTTCTCGAACGCGACGACAGCAAGGAGGAAATGTGGCGGGTCCAGGGCTCGGGCAAACTGGACCGCTTCGGCCTGCTATGCCTCAAAACCCTATGGAACTGGCGCGATTCGGAAGCGAAATCGTGGGACCGCCCTTCGTTCATGGTGGTCACCAACCGCCAGTTGCTCGAATGGGCGATGGAACTTGCCGCCGGCAGGAACATCACCCTGCCCCACCACTTCCGGCCAGACCGCGTCAAGCGCTTCCGCGCCGCCGTTGCCGCCATCGAAGCCATTCCGCAATCGGACTGGCCCGAGCGCCCCTCGGGCAAACGCCGCAAGCGCGACCGTGACTTCGAGCGGCGCGTCGAGCAACTCATCAGCCGCCGTGACAGCGTCGCCGCCAAACTCGATATCGAGGGTTCGTTGATCGCGTCCCGCGCGATTCTCGAAACCATTGCCGCAGGCGACGCCAAACCATCCGAGATGCTTCTCACATGGCAATGCGCCTGCCTTGAGATGGGCGACTGATCGCCACCGGGTTGCGACCGCCGGAAAGCCGGCCTTGTGAGCCAAAATCACGGACCTTCCGACACATCCGGCCGAAGGCGAAATCCTCATGTTTTCCAAGAGTTTCCTTGTCTCGATCCGGCGGATTTCGGACCTTTCCCCAGCCCTATGTCCGAGTCTCCCATTGAGCCCCAGCAAGCCGAAACCAAGGTCGCTTCCGAGCAGCAATACGGTGCCGCGCAGATCGACAAACTCGAAGGTCTGGAGGCCGTCCGCAAGCGTCCCGGAATGTACATCGGCGACCCCGACGAACGCGGGCTCCACCACTGCGTGTTCGAGGTCCTGGACAACTCGATCGACGAGCATCTCGCCGGCTATTGCAGCCGCATCAAGGTTTCCATCCATGTCGATGGCTCGGTTTCCATCGCCGACAACGGCCGCGGCATCCCGGTGGACATGCACCCGAAATTCGGCATCCCCGCCGTCGAACTGGTTCTAACAAATCTCCACGCCGGCGGCAAGTTCGGCCAGGGCGCCTACAAATACTCCGGCGGCCTCCACGGCGTCGGCGCCAAGTGCGTCAACGCGCTCTCCGACTGGTTCCGCGCCGACATCATGCGCGAAGGCAAGGTCCACCGCATCGCCTTCGAGCGCGGCAAAACCACCGAACAACTCCATGTCGTCGGCGAGGTGGATCCTAACAAAACCGGCACCACCATCACCTTCTTCCCGGATGCGACCATCTTCGTCGATACCATCGAATTCAAGTTCGACCGCCTCGCCACCCGCCTCCGCGAACTCGCGTTCCTCAACCCCGGCCTCACCATCGATCTCGAAGACGAGCGTCCCGAGTCCGCGAAGAAGACCTCGTTCTATTACGCGAAAGGCATCGAGGAGTTCGTCATCCAGCTTGGCGAAAACAAGACCGTCATTCACGACGATCCGGTCATTCTCAACGGCAAACGCCAGATCGAACTCGACTACGATGGCAAGAAATCCACCGACGATGTCTTTGCCGATGTGGTCTTCCAATACAACGATTCCTACAACGACCAGATCCTCTGTTTCGCCAACTCCATCCCCAACGGCGATGGCGGCACCCACCTCACCGGTTTCCGCACCGCCCTCACGCGCGGCATCAATCAATACGCCAAGGCGAACAAGATCCTCAAGGACAAGGACCCCGCCCTCTCCGGTGACGATGTCCGCGAAGGCCTCGTTTGCGTCATCTCGGTGAAAATGCCGAACCCGCGCTTCAGTTCGCAGACCAAGGACAAGCTCGTCAACACCGAGATCGAAGGTGTCGTCTCCTCCATCGTTTACGAGGGCATCATGCAGTACTTCGATGAGAACCCGGCGCTCGCCCGCAAGGTCATCGAGAAGTCCGTCAACGCCGCCCGCGCCCGTGAGGCCGCGCGAAAGGCGCGCGAAACGGTTCGAAAGTCCGCCCTCTCCGGCGGAGGACTTCCCGGCAAGCTCGCCGACTGCTCGGAGCGCGATCCCGCGAAGTCCGAGCTCTACATTGTCGAGGGTGATTCCGCAGGCGGCTCCGCCAAGCAAGGCCGCGACCGCCGCACCCAGGCCATCCTGCCGCTGCGCGGCAAGCTCATCAACGTCGAGAAGGCCCGTCTTCACCGCGCGCTTCAAAACAAAGAGATCCAGAACCTCATCACCGCCATCGGCGCGGGCATCGGCGATGGAGATCAGGAAGGCTCCTTCAACATCGACAAGGTCCGCTACCACAAGGTTGTCATCATGACCGATGCCGACGTGGACGGATCACACATCCGCACCCTGCTGCTCACGTTCTTCTGCCGCCACATGCCGGAATTGGTCAAACGCGGCTTCCTCTACATCGCCCAGCCGCCACTCTACCTGGTCACCCGCAAGAAGCGCTCCGAATACGTCCAGGACAACGACCAGCTCAACAGGATTCTTATCGAACTCGGTGCCGGCGAGGTCGTCCTCCGCACCTACGACCAATCCCGTACTTTCGCCGCGGACCAGTTGAAGGGCATCCTGGAAACCCTCTCCTCACTCTCCCGCTATACCCGTTCCATCGAGGGCAACGGCGGCAGTTTCCGCGACTACCTCGCCGCTCGCCCGGATAACGGCCACCTCCCGGAATTCATGGTCCGCATCCGCGAGGGCAATGACGAAAGCGTCCTCTACTTCGCCGATGAGGAAGCCCTCCGCACCTACGCCGCTGAAAACCGCGACCTTCGCCTCTTCGACGAAGTTCTAACCGATGAGGAGCTCGGCGGCACATCCGGCCAGTCCCGCCGCGCCGTGCTCCACGAGCTTCACGAATCCCACGCCATCGCCAAACTCTTCGCCCGCCTCACCGAATCCGGCATCGATGTTTCGAAGTTCCATTCGGATGACGTTCCGCTCTTCGATCTGCTGGAAGGCGAGGGCGACAAACAACACGCCACCCCGCTCTTCTCCATCCCTGAAATCCTTTCCCGCATTCTGGAAATCTCCAGCAAGGGCGTGCAGATCAAACGCTTCAAGGGTCTCGGCGAAATGAACGCCAAGCAACTCTTCGAGACCACCATGGACCCCGCTACCCGCCAGTTCCTCCGCGTCCGCCTCGACGAGGACAACGCCGTCGAAGCCGACAAGATGTTCGACGTCCTCATGGGTGACATCGTCGAACCCCGCAAGCGCTTCATCGAGGACAACGCGCTCAATGTTCGGAATTTGGACGTGTGACGTCCGGATTCCGTCAGCGGTCATTGGTCAACAGCCATCAGGAAAGAATATGAAAAGCGCAGTCAACGACTTGGAGATTTATCGCGAGGCGATGGAAATCGGTGAGGAAGCATGGGGATTCGTTCTAAAGTGGGATTACTTCGCCAAGGACACGCTGGGCAAACAATTCGTCCGGGCTGCAGATTCAATTGCCGCAAATCTCTCCGAAGGTTACGGCCGCTATCATTTCAAGGAAAACCAGAAATTCTGTTACTATTCGCGCGGATCCGCACAGGAAACACAGACGTGGATTGAAAAAGCCGCCCGTCGCGATCTGATGGAGCGAGAAGCGGCCCGCTTACTCTATGATCGTGTCGAAACATACAAAAAACGCCTCAACGCCTACATCCGCAGCATTGGCTCTTCGGACGACTCTTCCCGCTGACCATTGACCGCTGACCATTGACTCCCCATGTCCAACGACTCTATCAAGCCCATCAACGTCGCGGAAGAACTCTCCCAGTCTTTCTTGGAGTATTCGATGTCCGTAATTATTTCCCGGGCGTTACCCGATGTTCGTGACGGCCTCAAGCCTTCCCAACGCCGCGTGCTTTACGCCATGCGCCAGCTCGGCGTCACTCCCGGCAAGGCCCACGTGAAGTGTGCCAAAATCGTCGGTGAAACGATGGGTAACTTCCACCCGCACGGCGACCAGTCGATCTACTCGACGCTCGTGAACATGGGTCAGCCGTGGTCGATGCGCGAAATGCTCGTTGATGGCCAGGGAAACTTCGGCTCGGTGGAAGGCGATGCCGCGGCGTCCATGCGTTACACCGAAGCCCGCCTGCATCCCCTCGGCATGGCGATGATGGAGGATCTGGAAAAGGCCACAGTCGATTTCCAACCGAACTACGACGGCTCGCAGGAAGAGCCCAGCGTTCTGCCCTCCGCGTTTCCGAACTTCCTCGTCAACGGCGGCACCGGCATCGCCGTCGGCATGGCCACCAACCTCGCCCCGCACAACCTTGGCGAAGTGATCGACGGGATCTGCGCGCAGATCGACAAGCCGGACATCACGCTCCCGGAACTGATGCAGCACATCAAGGGCCCGGATTTCCCGGTGTCCTGCGAGATCCGCGGCATCCGCGGCATCGAGGAATACTTCCGCACCGGCCGCGGCTCGATGCGCCTGCGCGGCAAGGTCGAGATCGAGGAAAACGAAGGCGGAAAATCCCTCATCGTCATCCGTGAGGTGCCCTACGGCGTGAACCGCGCCGTGCTTCAGGAACGCATCGCGGAACTCGTCAACGAGAAAACCCTCACCGGCATCTCCGGCATGCGCGACCTCTCCGACGAGGAGACCCGCATCGAGATCGAACTGAAGCGCGACGCCCGCCCGCAGGTGGTCGTCAACCAGCTCTTCAAGCTCACCGCACTGGAAACCTCGTTCAGCGTGAACATGCTGGCGATCCATCAGAACCGCCCGAAGCAACTCTCGCTCAAGGAGGCCATCGACGCCTACATCGAGCACCGCCGCGATGTGATCATCCGCCGCACGCGGTTCCTGTTAGGCAAGGCCGAGGAGCGCGCCGAACTGCTCGAAGCCTTCCTGCTCGCGCTTGGACACCTCGACGACTTCATCCGCATCATCCGCGATTCGAAGAACCGTGACGAGGCCCGCGAACGGCTCGCAGCCTATCAGTTCTCCGTCGCCACCGCGGAACAGCTCGGCATCCTCATCCGTTCCCAGGCCGCCGTCCAGGGCGACCGCTACGTGTTCTCCGAGCGCCAGGTGAACGCCATCCTCGAACTCCGCCTCTATCAGCTCACGGGCATGGAGCAGGACAAGGTGAAGGGCGAATACGATGGCATCCTCGTCGAAATCAAGGACCTGCTCGACATCCTCGCCCGGGAGGTGCGGGTTCTTACCATCATCAAGGACGAGTTGCGCGCCATCAAGGACAAGTACGCCACCCCGCGCAAATGCCCGATCCTTGCCGAAGCCGGCGAAGTCGCGATGGAGGACCTCATCGCCAATGACGCGATGATCGTCACGCTTTCGCACCGGGGTTATGTGAAACGCACGCCCGCCAGCGAATACCGCCTGCAAGGCCGCGGCGGCAAGGGGCTCAAGGGCATGGAAACGAAAGCCACCGGCAAGGACGAGCCGGATGACTTCGTCGAGCACCTGTTCTCGGTGCAAGCCCACGATTACCTGCTGTTCTTCACCAACACCGGCCGGGTCTACGTCGAGCGCGTCTTCGAACTCCCCGAAGGTTCCCGCACCTCCACCGGCCGCTCGATCAAGAACGTGCTCAACCTCAAGCCGGAGGAAAAGGTCGCCGCGCTGCTGCGCCTCGAACGCGCCACCGACGAGAACGGAAATGATATCACATTCCGCGAGGACGCGGGTTTCATCTTCTTCGCCACCCGCTCGGGCAAGGTCAAGAAAACCGCCCTCAACGATTTCCGCAACTACCGCAAGGATGGCATCATCGCCATCATCCTCGAGGAGAACAACGAACTCATCGGCGTGCGTCTCACCTCCGGTTCCGATGAAATCGTGCTCGTCACCCACGAGGGCATGAGCCTGCGTTTCCATGAGGACGACACCCGAGCCATGGGCCGCTCCTCGATGGGCGTCGCCGGCATCCGTCCGCGCGAGGGCGACTTCGTCGTCGGCCTCGCCAAGGTCACCCACGGATCCACCCTGCTGGTTGCCTCGGAAAACGGCCTCGGCAAACGCACGCCGTTCGATGACTACCGACTGCAATCGCGCGGCGGCATCGGCGTGAAAACGATGAACGTCACCGACAAGACCGGCCCGGTCGTCGGAGCGGTCACCGTCACCGACGAGGACGAACTGATGCTCATGACCTCCACCGGCCAGAGCATCCGCATCCGCGTCAACGAGATCCGCGAAACCGGCCGCGTGGCGCAAGGCGTGAAACTCCTCACCCTCAAGGAGGGTGAGAAGCTGCAGGATGTCTCCATCGTCATCCCCGACGGTGAGGACGAACGGAGCGCGGACTCCAGCCAGGCCGAAGTCCCAACCGACGAAACCCAGGCGGACTAAAGTCCACGCTCCATTGCATTTTCCCGGTTCCGCTGTTGCAAAATCGCGGCAACCCCTCGCTCCGTATTGCACGATGCGGTGAAAGCTCCATCATCGCGCCGAAAACCAACCCCACCCGCCATGTCACTCAACATCCGCCCGAAGTCCGAATGCGCCTTTGACCAGATCTCGCTCGGCGAGGTCATGCTCCGCCTCGATCCCGGCGAGGGCCGCATCCGTACCGCCCGCAACTTCACCGTCTGGGAGGGCGGCGGCGAATACAACACCTCGCGCGGCCTGCGCAAATGCTTCGGCTACAAGACCGCCGTGGTCACCGCCTTCGTGGACAACGAGGTGGGACACCTCGTCGAGGACTTCATCATGCAGGGCGGAGTGGCCACCGACTTCATCCAGTGGCGCGCCGACGACGGTATCGGCCGATCCGTTAGAAACGGCCTCAACTTCACCGAGCGCGGCTTCGGCATTCGCGGCGCGGTGGGCAATCCGGATCGCGGCAACACGGCCGCATCCCAACTGAAACCCGGCGACGTCGATTGGGATCACATCTTCGGCAAGCTCGGCGTGCGCTGGTTCCACACCGGCGGCATTTTCGCCGCGCTCTCGGAAACCACCGCCGCGCTCACCATCGAGGCCGTAAAAGCCGCCAACAAATACGGCACCATCGTCTCCTACGACCTCAACTACCGCCCTTCACTGTGGAAATCCATCGGTGGCCTCGCCAAGGCCCAGGAAGTCAACCGCGAGATCGCCAAATACGTCGATGTGATGATCGGCAACGAGGAGGATTTCACCGCCTCGCTCGGGTTCGAGGTGGAGGGCGTGGATCATAACATCTCCAGCATCGAACTCGATGCCTTCAAGGCGATGATCGAGACCGCCGT
>Ga0315904_10002659_pt1 | contig 27413 bp, 37 predicted proteins | sample LakEriMetagenome_6_FD_203529 | JGI IMG/M metagenome (GOLD analysis project Ga0315904, IMG submission 203529) | Freshwater fungal communities from buoy surface, Lake Erie, Ohio, United States - Buoy 12 MA120 | ecosystem: Environmental > Aquatic > Freshwater > Lake | place: USA: Lake Erie, Ohio...
CTAACGCACCAGGTGGTGCGCTTAATGGATTAAGAGTGCGTATGCACGATAAGACTGCTCGTATAAACCATCTAATAGATAATGGTGCAACACCTGAGAATGAATCTTTAAGAGATAGTTTTGTAGATTTACTTAACTATTCAGCTATTGCAATTATGGTTTTGGAAGGTACTTGGCCTAAGTAATTCAGCACACCTAGTAGATAAGAAGCGTAGAAAAGTAGATGACTAAAGAATTACACCCGATACTGACTGACCTAGTACCAGCAGTGGCTAACTCTATTGCTCGTAGATTTAAAGGTTGGGTAGAACGAGATGATTTAAAGCAAGAGCTTTATCTTTGGGCTATCGGTAGACAAGGTCAATACTTAGATCAACTTAATGAAGAGAATAAAGAAAAGCGTGAGTATAGTGTAAGTAGAATTGCATATCAGATGCGTAGAATTGCAGAGAAGTATGCTCGCAAAGAGAAGGCTCGCAAGGCTGGCTATCATACCTCTGATGAGATCTTCTACGATACTGCAACTATCGCTAGGTTAATGCCATCTATCTTACAATCTGTAATAGAAGGAACTGTACTAGAGCAGGCACAAGATTTAATAAATGATGGACAACCTCGCAAACAACCAGCACCTTCTGAGGGTGGCAACCTCCTTGCTATCTTAATAGATGTAAAGAGATCATACTTAAAGTTAGAAGAAGAAGATAAGATCATACTTCGTATGCGCTACTACGATAACAATACCCTTCAAGAGATATCACAATACTTAGAGGTAGCAGTATCCACTGCTGATCGCAGATGCACTTCAGCTTTGCGTAGATTGCAAGATAACTTGGGCGGGGATTCACCTTGGCAATAAACATAATTTACAATGAAGATTGTTTAGACACTATGAAATCTATGGATGATAACTCTATAGATTTAACTATTACATCTCCACCTTATGACTCACTTAGAGTTTACAATGGATACTCTTTTGATTTTGAAAATACATCTAAAGAACTGTATCGCATTACTAAACAAGGTGGTGTATTGGTATGGATAGTAGGAGATGAAACTGTAAAGGGCAGTGAGACTGGCACATCTTTTAGGCAAGCACTTGGATTAAAGGAAGCAGGCTTTAACTTGCACGATACTATGATTTGGCGCAAAACAAATCCAATGCCTAAGTTCAAGCACAAGCGATACTCTTGTGTCTTTGAGTATATGTTTGTCTTATCTAAAGGACAACCTAAAACTTTTAATCCTTTAATGCAACCTAATAAAAGAGCTGGTGAACTTTATGATTACACAGCTAAACTAAAAACTACAGGTAAAGTAAGACAGAAAAAAACATTCAATATAAATAGTGAAAGATACCGAGATAACATATGGGAGATAGCTGTTGCAAGAAATGACACCGATCATCCTGCTGTTTTTCCTGAGGCTTTAGTATCAGATCACATATTATCTTGGAGCAATGAAGGTGATATTGTTTATGATCCTTTTATGGGATCAGGAACTACTGCTATTGCCGCTAAAAAACTAGGCAGAAACTACATAGGTAGTGAGATCAGTCAAGAGTACTGTGCCATTGCAGCGAGCAGGATATAATGGATATCTTAAGAGAGTCTGAATTATTTGATTACTTAAGAGAGTTTCACTTCTCTGATCTGAGTAAGAGTGAAGATGAGTTTGATAGTTTTGATTGCGTAAGTATGGAACATAAGATGTTTATTGAATTGAAATCTAGGAAGACACACTATGACGATCTGTTAATAGAGGAACATAAGTACTCCTCTCTCATAATGGCGGCTGGTATCAGGTCCCTTACTCCCTGGTATATCAACTCCACACCTAACGGCATCTGGGGGTTTAATCTCTCCAAACTCCCAATGCCTAAGTGGGAGGACAAGTGGCTACCTATTACTACTGAGTTTGCTAATAAGAAGAGCAGGTCTAAGCCTGTTGGTTATTTAAATATAAAAGATGGAGAAGAGTTTTGATCTACGAATATAGATGCAACACCTGTAATCTAATTAAGTCTGTTGAAAGGTCTATCTATGATGATGAGAATATTCCTCTCTGCTGTGGTGATCTCGCTGTGCGGGTTTATGCTTCTCCTCCTGTAAGTTTTAGAGGTAGTGGCTTCTACACCACCGATAAATAATTGTGCTACATTTATAAAAATGTGCTACAATTATTTCATACCCCTTCGGTTCCTATCCCGAAGGGGTTTCTAATTAGAGAAGCCCCGCAGGAAATGAACAAAACTGCGGGGCTTATTGTCCCTAGGAAGGAAGGGAACTCTATTATATCAGATCTAAAATCTGTGTGCCAATTTCTTTAGTATAAATAGGTGGTATAGCTTCAACTAACTCACCCCATATCATCCAATCAATTCCCATTGCTTCTCTTGCTTGTTCAATACTCTTAGCAGTATGACCGCCGTTAGGTATCTCATCTCTCATAGAACCATAGATACCAACTGGTTTGCCTTGTTCCTTATGATTACAAACAGATCCTTTTAATTGTAGATTGCTCTCAAATAATCTGTGCCTTCTAACCTTTAATCCAAAGGATGAACCACACATCTGTATTGGGTTAATAAGTGGTGAGCCTGGTACATTCTCAATAACATAAGGCCTACCACTTGCTATCAAAGCCTCTCTAGTTTGCGGTATTAAATCTATCTTATCTGTTGATTTACCTTGAGCATTGCGTAGGTGTTGAGTAATGCTATGCGTTTGGCAGGGTGGACTAGCAGCTATTACATCAAAGGATTTAAGGAACTCCATATCCTTCATAAGTTCTAAGCAGTCAGCCTGAATAAACTTAAAGGGGTAGCGTTTCTGTTTCTTGATATCTACCCCTACTACCTCAAAGCCTGCTAACTGGTAGCCTTTACTAGCACCACCAGCTTTGCAGTATAGGTCAAGTAGTTTCAATTAGTAGTAGTTGTTTCTAAGGAAGAACTTATACGCCTTGCAAGGAGAGCCGTAGCGAGAGTCAATGTATTTAAGACCTCGTAGGATTTGATATTCGCTTCGGTGATCTTTCTCTCTAAGGAGCTGAGCAATTCCGTAAGCACTTGATCCTCTTTGGTTCTTTGCGTAGTTATCAAACCTGCTCTCACGGGTCCAAAGGGACTTAAGGCAGACCCACTCTCTCCCTCTCCAGTCCCAACCAGCCGAAGCGTACTCTTGTGCGAGCTTTCTATTACGATCCTTTTCATCTTTTGTTGCCTTCCTATTCTCTATAACTCCATTTGGTATTTGTTTTACTATTGGTGTTGATAACTTACCTTCTGCGAAAACGACTAGACTTAGTGTTGCCAGCGATATCAAGCCATTTCTTACCCATATCTTCATCAGAGTTCATCTCCTCCTCTAAGTAGGTGCGATAAACATTTGGGTAATCTCTACTCAAACGAGCCAACGCCCTATCCCTTGCTCTACGATAGTTTCTTTTACGAACGGCTTGTGCCTTCGCTACTTCTGTTCTTCTCTCTACAGTTCCCATTAACTCCATCTATCTACGCAATTAGCAATAGTAGCAAGGACAATAGGCGTAATCTCTATGAACTCCATAGTTAATTTAGCCTCTTCCTCTGTCGTTTCATACTGTCCCACCCAAACCTTACTGTCTGGAGGGCTACTACGATACCATTTAATAGCCTCTAGGACATCTTCTCCGCCCCATATAGCTATCCCTTGAGCATCTGATACCTCATAGAATACAACATTAACCTTGCCCCTTCTGGGCAGTTGTAATACATCTTTCATTTGTTCGCCATCTCTCTCTTTACTCTCTCGTTCTCACAATTTACACAGGTATCTGACTTATACTCTGCCCTATCAAACTCAACAGCGCAGGTATCGCAGTTAATTAACTCCTCATAGCCTCCATTATAGGCGTAGTCATCTCCGAATAGGTAGCGTGGCTCGCTCATATACTCTCCTCTATAACTACCTTGTTGATTAGACAAGCTCGGCATATAGCGTGGGTTAGATCGCTATACCATTTACCAACTACTTGATTGCAGTAATCGCAGGTAATGGTGTCGCCCTCTCCCTCAGTGAACTCATACCCTTTCATCTCACTCATATAGAGTTCTCTTTCTCGCGTTCAGTTGCCTGATCCATCAAGCAATTATCGCAGGCATATCCTCCGTCATAGTTGTTATACCAATCAGGGTTTGCAATCTCCCACCCACAAAACTTGCAGATAGATTTCATTTACTTAACTCCTTCCTCTCTTTTGTTAGTTGTATTAGTCTTTCAGCTGAACTTGTTATCTCTCTCATATAGCTTAGGCAATCACACTCGCTTATTGGTACTAGGTGATCGCCACATATTGCTGGTGTATAGGCCATTACTCTCCCCTTTCATAGCACTTATAGCAGGTATATCCTGATACATCTTGATCTAAGTTATCGCAATTGCAATCTTTACTCATTACTTTCCCTCCCAAGTGAGGTCATCAAGGTACCATTGAAAACTCATACCGCCGTATTCATCTTGGTTCCAATTTACTACCCAATCAGGTGTTTTATTAGGCACCTGCCAGTAGATTTCATAGCCATTAAACTCATCCCAAAATAGAGTGAGTTCATAACTGTTGCCCTCATACTCAAAGCGGATATATCTTTTCCAAGCGGTATCCTCGTGGCTTGAACCCTTAATCACTATCTCACTTTCTAAGTGTTGCTTCATCTTACTCATTTCGCTAACTCCCTCTCCATTAGTTGTTGATAGTGGTCGTTCCACCATAACTTAGCGTTATCACTTATCTCAGCACTCCACCACAAGTTAGTGAGGGCTTCGTTTATCTCTTTTAATTCTTTACTCGCCATCATTCTCCTCCTCGTGTTCGTAGTATTCTCCGCAAAAATCACATTGGATTAACAGATCATTCATTACTCTTCCTCCTTATCGTGCTCTAAACTATGGGTAAGAGCTTCACTCAGAGTTGCAAAGTATTCAAAACAGATATCGCACACTCTTGTAGTCATTACTCTCCCTCCTTTTCATCTTTAAGATCTTCCTTTACTATTTGCCAATTCCCTGCCTCGTGCCATAACTCATCAAGGGATAAAGTAAAGGCATATTTGAACCACTTATCCGCCCCCAATTTATTGATTAGATCTTGCTCTTCCTGTTCCATCTCATCATAAAGATCCCAAAATCTCATCACTAGATCTTTATAGTCATTTAGAATTGAATTAGTTTTTTCTATAACTTCATTTCTTATATTGTTTTTTTCTTCAAAGCGCATTGACTCAAGGCTCTTGATGTTGAAATTTAATTCTTCACCATCAAACTTAAGTAAGGCGTAAGAGATTGCGTTCTCTGCAGTATCAAAATCACCCTGAAAGAAATCGCCCCCTCTCTCCTGTATTTCCCACTTATCAATGCCACCAGGTGAGCAGGAATACTCAACCTCGTAGATGTCTAGATCTTTCATTTATTCTCCTATCAGTAATTAAGGTAGAGCGTTCGCTCTCCCTCTCTCCCACTTGTAAGTAGGATACCACGCCATCATCCCCCATATGCAGATGATGGCATAGAAAACCACTTAAAAATAGCTGACCGATATGTCCGATTTTTTTCTATCCGCAAACCTCCAAACTTCCTATGCAATACCCGCCTCCATTCCACCATAAGCGGGAGCTAATTAAGTAAAGGGCGACAAGTGTGGAGATCCAGAAGACAATTCTCACGCCTCTCCTTACCTTGTAATAAGTCTTAGATCTCATCATCTGTATAAACCACCTTTCCATTCTCATCCAATAATTGAGCAGTTGAGATGAAGATTTCCTCGCCATCAGTAAGGCCCTCTTCATCAAAATCTGAGCCGCTCATCTTGGAGGCAATTAACATTGCCTCTGCTTTGCTATCTGCCTCAATCTCAGATTGCACATCAATCTTCACAATCCCGTGAACTAAATACCTTGCCATCTTCCTATCCTTCCCACTCTTCCCGATTTGAGAGAGTGCCACCGCCCACCCGTAAGGGTGAGCGATAGCCCGCCATCAAGCCTTATAAATTGCGGAATACATATCCATTACTGGACCAGTAATCGGTCATAAATAGATCACGGGCGAACTTGTTGTAGTCAAAATAGATCTGACCCATTTCTGGGAGATCTGGGATGATAGTTTCATCTGCCAAATTATCGGCAAACTCTTGCTCACTATTCCATTCACCGCAGTAGGAGTCTTGAAAGTCTGAAATCCAATTCTCCCATTCTTCCCACTTGTAATAAGTGGGAGAGTTATCCACCCACGCGGATAAAGCGGCGTAATAAGTATCTGGGCAGTGTGTCCAATTATTCAGTACTACGATCTCGTTCATATAATCATTTTTTAGACAAGTATCGCATCCACTTGTCCGATCTCCTAAGTGAACTGTGGTCATTATTTGATCCTTTCAATTTTGTAGGTTGCATCTTTTGTTGTATAAGTTTCTGGTTCATTATTTTGATCATATGGCTCATCTATTTGTAGTAATAGATGCCCCTCCAAATTACTTATTTCTTCATTAGATAGATCTTTATCTGTTGAGAATGTGATCTCTATTCTGTAGTCGGTCATTTGTATCTCCTATCAATATGAGGGCGGGATTGCTCTCATTGGTGTAATGGTAAGGGATGATCCCCCATCTATGCAACTACATTTTGAGAGTGTCCCAAAGCTCGGACATATGGTATATAGCTGACATTTACTATCAAATGGAACAGCTCGGACAAATCGGACAGCTGAAATTGAATTAGATTTGGATCGGATCGGGATCTAAATCTGCAATTCAAAACAGTTTATTAAATTAGATAGGGCTGAGAGTGTGCCCGATGGGGAGCAAGCCTTCACACCTTTACCAATACAGCACAGAGCGGGCAGGGGGTGGGGGTCAGCACAAAATAGGACAAAACGGACCCCCGTATGTTTAATCCGCGCTTGTTATATGTTATGTACCCCAAATAAATATATTTCCTAAAGTGTAATCAGCTAGTCCGTAATGTCCGATTTGATATACTTTATTTGTGAGTTATACCACATTTATAAAGATTTTTTGTGTAAAAACGGGAAATCACCTATTTTTCTCGGCTTATATATAGTAGGGGAGTAAAACGGGGTGTGATGAGTTTTACGACCAACATCGCTACGGCAAAGCCTCCGCGATGCCCCCTAAGGGCGAGCGAGGCTTTACCCCTCACTTCGCTGTAGCTCGTTCGGGAGCGTAACGTTCTAGTGAAGCGAACCGAACAGCACACACACACTTCGCGGCAGGTGTAATAGATTGATCGCTCCACTATCAATTTTCCTCCCCACTATGATATAGTTTTTACGGCGCACTTATCCACAAGGAGTTAAACAATGGCAGTACCATTAGTACCAATAGCAATAACTATAGGTAGACTAGCAGCTACGCAACTTGGAAAGAAACAAGCTGCTAAGGTAGGAATTAAGACAGCCCAAAACGTGGCAAAGAATATTGGAACTAAAACACCTACAGGTAAGGGTGCTTACAAGTCAGTCAAGGCTCAAGGTCCTTCAATTGTAACTAGCAAAACTGGATCTAAAGTAGTTACCCCACAAACTGCCAAAATTACTTTTAAGAAAGCAGACCTTACTCCAGGCCAACTTAAATCTATTAAGGCTGCTATAGAGGGTAAAAACTATAGAACAATTAAAGAAGCAGAGGTGGCAGCTATTAAAGCTGCAGCACCTATCATTGGTAAGGCAAAAGCAAAAGCAGCATTAGTAACAGGTGGCGCAGCAGCAGTAGCTTATAAAGCTGGACAGAAGAATCCTTCTAAGCCTAAGAAGAAATAATGGCTGAAAACTCCGCAGACATAGCGAAGCGGATTATCCTGAATTGCGTGGCTGAGGCTTTTACTATAGAGCAGGCTTGTGCCTCCGCAGGTAAATCTATGAAGACCTACGAGTACTATCGTAGAACTGATAAAGTCTTCGCTGACAAGATAGACAGAACTAGGCTAGGTCTTAAGGACAAGCAGTTCGCATCAGGGGATGCTCACGATCTATCCTTCGCAGATTTCAGGCAACGCTTCCTCCATAATAGAACCTTTCCCCACCAACAAAATTTAGTAGATGTCATAGAGGGCAATGAGCCTTCCTGGTTACATCCTTCAATGAAGTACGAAAAGGGTATTGGCAATAACCGTATCCTTATTAACATCCCACCAAACCACGCCAAGTCAATCACCATCACAGTTGATTATGTAACCTGGCAAGTTTGTCGCAACCCTAACTTTAGAATCCTAATAGTCTCCCAAACCCAGCGCTTAGCAGCAGACTTTCTCTACGCTATTAAGCAACGTTTAACACATCCTATGTATGAAGAACTACAGACTGCCTACGCTGCTGGGGTTGGGTTCAAATCTAAGTCAGCCTCCTGGCAAGCAACTCGTGTTACCTTCGGTGATGAGTTGCGTGAATCTAGCGAAAAAGATCCCAACATAGAAGCAGTTGGTATCGGTGGTCAGATCTACGGTAAACGTGCAGATATGATTATCGTTGACGATGCTGTGACTCTATCAAATGCTAATGACTTTGAACGACAAATTAAATGGCTTACCCAAGATGTTAGATCTCGTCTTAACCCAACAGGTAAACTTATTATCATTGGAACTCGCGTAGCTTCCGTTGACCTATATAAAGAACTACGCAACCCAGATAGATACCCTGGTGGATTAGTTCCTTGGACCTACCTGGCTATGCCAGCATTATTAACTGCAGATGAAGATCCTAATAAGTGGGAAACTCTATGGCCTGCCTCAGATCAACCCTTTGACGGACAAGCTGAAAGCGATAAGAACGAAGATGGCTTATACCCAAGATGGAACGGGCGCAATCTTTTCAATGAACGACAAAGTATGGATGCTTCAACTTGGGCGCTCATTTACCAGCAACAAGACATCTCTGATGACGCAGTTTTTGATCCTGTGTGCGTTCGCGGCTCTATTGATGGTATGCGTAAGAGTGGTCGCCTTACCCCAGGTCATCCTGGTCACCCAAAAGATTTAAACGGCTTTTCTATAATCTGTGGTTTAGATCCAGCTATGGTTGGAGATACTGCAGCTATCTGCTATGCGATAGATCGCATTAACCACAAGCGTTATATAGTAGATGCTATAAAGATTACTAGACCTACTCCAGCACAGATCAGAGATCTGATATTTAACTGGACATCTATCTACGGTCCTAGTGAATGGATTGTAGAGCGAAATGCTTTCCAATCTTTCTTAACCCAAGATGAAGGTATTAGAGCGCACCTTGCAACTCGTGGTGTTATATTACGAGAGCATCACACTGGTAATAACAAATGGGATGCAGGCTTCGGTGTAGCCTCTATGTCTACCTTATTTGGAAGTAAGCAACAAGATGGTAAACACCATAGAGATAATCTAATACATCTTCCAAGTGATCAAACTGAAAATGTTAAATCATTAATAGAACAGTTAATTACTTGGTCACCCACTACCAAAGGCAAGACCGATATGGTTATGGCTCTTTGGTTCTGTGAGATCCGAGCAAGAGAGATGCTCAACCAAGGTATACACGCTAAGCATCATATGACTAACCCATTCCTATCAAATTCAGAAAAGCGTAAGCGAATGGTTATTAACATAGATGAGATGCTTAATGAAAAACAACGTACCTTTATTTAAGGAGAACAATTGTTAACAGTTAAAGAGATCGCAGCAAAAGCGACTAGATTACAGACTAAGTACGCTGCTCGTGATCAACGTATGCGCGATGTGCTATCTGTACGTCAAGGCGATATGTCCAAGGTATATCCTTCTATGTTCTCAGAGGATTATCCAAAACCTTTAGTTGCAAACTTTATTGATGTAGCAGCAAGAGACTTAGCAGAAGCAATGGCACCTATGCCATCATTTAACTGCTCAGCTACCAATATGGTTTCAGATGCTCAGCGTAAGTCTGCTGATATCAGAACTCGTATTGCTAACTATTACATAGCCTCTTCAGATCTACCATTACAGATGTACTCAGGAGCTGACTGGTTCAACACCTATGGTATGTTACCTGCTCTAGTTGAGATGGATTATGAAGGTAACAATCCCCGCATCCGACTACTTAATCCTTTCGGAGTCTATCCAGAGATTGATCGTTTCGGTCGTACCATATCCTTAACACAAGTTGTTGTATCAGATGCTGAATCATTAGCAGCACAGTTTCCTGAGTACGCAAGTCAAATCTTAAATGTTCGTAGCGTTTATCAATCAGCATCACCTTATCTATCAGTTATGCGCTACCACGATAAAGATCAAGATATGCTCTTTATCCCAGAGCGTAACAATTTAATTTTATCTAACACACCAAACCCAATTGGTAAGTGCCTAGCAAGAGTCGCAGTTCGCTCATCTCTAGATGGCGAAGCTCGCGGACAGTTTGATGATGTACTATCAGTACAACTTGCTCGCGCAAGATTTGCTATTCTACAGATTCAAGCAGCAGAGAAATCTATCCAAGCACCTATTGCTATCCCACAAGATGTGCAAGAACTTGCACTTGGTCCTGATTCAATTATGCGTTCTGCTAACCCACAAGGTATTCGTAGAGTTCCATTAGAACTACCAGCAGGAGTCTTTACAGAGTCTGGTGTATTAGAAAGAGAACTTCGTCTAGGTGCTAGATATCCTGAATCTCGTTCAGGTCAACTAGATGCTTCTATCATTACTGGTCGTGGAGTTCAAGCATTACAAGCAGGCTTTGATACACAGATCAAAGCAGCACAAGCACAGTTTGCTAAGTTGTTCCAAGATGTAATCGGTCTATGCTTTGAAGTAGATGAGAAGATCTTTGGATCTATGACTAAATCTATTAAGGGAACCGATGACGGTACACCTTACACAATGAAGTACACACCATCTCGTGATATTAAAGGCGAGTATGGCGTAGATGTACGTTACGGAATTATGTCTGGAATGGATCCTAACCGAGCCATTATCGCATTACTACAAATGCGTTCAGATAAGTTAGTTAGCCGCGACTATGTTCGCAGAGAGATACCACTAGATCTAAATGTTACGCAAGAAGAACAAAGGGTTGACATTGAAGAGATGCGCGATTCTCTTAGGGTTGCTGTTGCTCAGTATGCACAAGCTATACCCGCACTTGCTTCCCAAGGTCAAGACCCAACTCAAATCATTTCTAGAATCGCAGAAGTAATCCAGGGTCGTCAAAAAGGACAGTCTCTAGAAGCAGTAATTGAAAAAGCATTTGCACCAGAACCAGTTGCTCCAGTGGAGCCACAACTTCCTGGCGCAGCACAACTTCCAGTAGCAGGTGCGGCCCCCGCCCCTGCCTCGCAGCCAACTCAAGAACAACAAGTCGGTGCGGCCCCTGCTACTGGACAATCTCAACCAGATATAGGTCAACTACTCGCCGCCATTGGCGGAGCGTAAGGAGGTGGAAAATGAATAAGGGATCAAGAGCAGCAGCACCAACCGCAAAGCCAACTGAGGGCAAGAATAAGCCAGCAGGAAAAGAAGGCGGAAAAGTGTTCTTCGGATATGCAGCACCAGGCCGTAAAGGTAAGTCAGTAAAGAAGTAAATAATTTAGAAAGGAGCTGGGCGTTATGGATGATGATCTACAGCGCCCAGTTCGTTCATCTGATTTTTTAGTAGTAATAACAGGATTTGCATTAAATTTAATTAGCGCATTTGAAGCGCTTGCAGAAGATCTGCACAATATGAGTATTTATAATTCGCAACAGAAAAGCCAAGAAGCAAAAGTCTGGCAAAAATTTTCACAAGATTTAGAAACTATTAAGGAGAACAAAGATGGCTAGAGGCCCATTAGCAGGAGCATCAGGTCCTGGTAAGTTCTCAAAGAGAACCGATATGGATTTAGGATCTATCGCCTATGGCGAAGGACAAGAGACTGCTATGTTAAATACAGCAGCACCTAAAGCAACTACTCGCGGTATTGCAGATAATGTTGGTGGCAGACCTAAGAATCCTTTGACTCCAGTAACTCCACTATTTGCTCCATCACAAAGACCAGAAGAACCTATTACTACAGGTATACCACTTGGCGATGGTGCAGGATCAGAAGCACTTATGATGCAACAAGGTATGGCAGGTACAAAACTTTCAGATACATTAGCAAAAATGTTACCATACGACACTACTGGAGAAATAGGTATTTTATACCAACAAGCAGCAGCTAGAGGTTTATAGTGTCTGATATTAATATTAGATCTGCAGCAACTCAGGCTGGTCTTACTCCTGCTGAAAAAGCACAAGCAGATGGTTTGGCTAAATTAGTAAAGTCTCATAAAACTTTATTATCTATGCCTGCTCAATATGCAGAACAAGCATTTTCTGAATTATCTAAATCGCAACAAAATGCACACGTTGCTATGTTTGGTGGAGAAGATCCTGAGGTAAAAGCAAAACGAGGATGGCTTGGCGGTGCTTTTCATTATTTAGGTAAAAGTGCTAAAACAGCTATTGCCGCTCCATTTAAAGCATTAAATGAAGTATCAGATTTTACAACTCGTTTATATCGTACTGGTGCAATTGCATTAGATCAAAATCTTGATCTATCTGAGGCATTTGATGTTGCTAATGATAAAGGCGATAAAGTATTTAGTCCTGATCGTATAGCGGCTGCTAAATCTCAATTTGGTAATAATTATGTTTCAGTAGCTATGAAGATAGCATCAGGCCAAAAGTTATCAGATATAGCCAATAATGGAACTGAAGAAGAAAAGGCTATTGCAGCAAAGGCTGCTCAGTTACAAGAATCTGGCGATGCTGACTTTTTACTACAAGATGTAATAGATGCAGTACAAGCTGCTAAATATTCACCAGGTCGTCAATTAGCAAATTTAATTCCATTCCTTCCAGAAAAAGGTTTTTTATATAAGGGCATTTCTGGTGTAACAGATGCAGCTTTTAGAATATTTACAGATCCAACACTTGTTTTAGGTAAAGCCAAAAAAGCCTATGATGCTGGAGACTGGTTATTATTTAACGTAATAGGTAAAGAAAAGCAAAGTTATGGTCGTTCATTACTTGGCGTAATAAATGATGATGCAAGAGTTGATAGAGTATTTGCTAATCCAAAAGTAACTGAATTTTTTGATGTATATGGAAAAGGGTTAGATGATCTAGCCAAAGCTCGTAAGTCTAAAAACTTAGTCGCTGGTGAAGAGATCTCAACTAAGTTAAGGCGTTTAGCACCTGAGTTTGGTCCATCTGCTATAGATGAATTTATTAGAGCAGGTATTAAAGATGCAACTACTGCAAGTAATTATCTAAAGAATGTTCAAGATGTTACATTTATTTTAAGAGGACAATCTGCTCGTAAGACTCCATTAATTCCTCAATTAGATGCTGCTCGTAAAGCTCGCGTTCTTGCTTTAACTGCTGGTAATAAAATTCTTAATATTGATAAAGTGGGTCAAACCTTAGTCCGTAATCTTTATGGAATAGGTATTACACCTGAAACTATTGTTAGTGGTTTAGGACAGCAAGCCCAGAGAATTGGTCAAGCAGAAAAAGCAGTTGGCAAAATTAAGAAAGATGGTTCTATCCGATTAGGAATAGAGCAGATACAGGGTAAGGTAGATCGCTTTGCTCAAAAGTTTGCTATTACACCATACTTTAAAAATAACTTTTTTGATGTAAACAGTCCTGATGCAGCAACTCAAGTTTATCGTTTAGCTCGTCTTGGTAATACTAAGTATCACTCAAAGATTATTGCAGAAGCATTTTCTGCTGGAGATGAAAATCAAAAGCGGCAAATCTTTAAAGGTATCTGGGGAACATTAGCGGAAACTCGCGGCTGGAATAAATCCGATTCTGGGCTTGTCCAACTTGAGCAACAGTTTGCCAGAAAGCAACGCTATGCTCCAACAGTATTAAAAGAAGAAATAAATCCAGCAACTGGTAAATTAGAGACTGTAGCTTATAACCCATCTAATTTTGATGGCGAAGAACTAGCGGTATTAGAATGGCAATTGTCATCTGGTATTGCAGTTCCATCAATTTTAAATCTAGATAGTTATGCTGCTAAAGGTGCATTACTTACTAGATTGTTTGGTCCTAACTATAAAAAATGGGCTGACTCCATAACATCTTCTTGGGTATTCTTTACTCTGGCTGGTCCTCGTTTTATTATTCGTAACTCTGCTGAAGATCTATTAGCACAAGTTGCTATTGGTAGATCTACTTGGGGAATTACTAAAGGTAGATTTTTAAGTACCCGTTTAAACTTAGCTAAAGAAAATGGTAACTTAGGTTTTATCAATAGAGTAATTCGTAAAAAAGATAGAGCCGCATACCAAGCAGAAATTAAAGCAGCTATTGATAATGGAGATATTGATGCCGTTAGAGCAATTCAAGCAAGAGCGGTTCTTGAAGATGGTATTGGCCAAAAACTAGATAAACGCGGTGCTGAAATATTAAATCAGCATATACGCCTAGGCGATATTGATAGTCTATCTGCTGACGTATCAGAAGGTTCAAAGAACGCACTTCGCGGTGCTAGTCAATATCTTAACGTTACAGAAGATGTTTCTAAGTATGGAAAAGTAGAAGCATTTGAAATCAATGGAGTAAAGTATAAACAACAAACTGGATCTTCATTTGATAATTTTAATCCAGTAGTGAGTCAAGAAAACAGAGTGGCTTGGTTAACCACCATAGCAGTAAATGCTAATTCTGATCTTGGATCATTGGCTATTAAGAATCTTGATCCTAATATTTCTAGAGCGCAAGCAATTGAAAATATACGCAAGTATTTAGATAACCTTCCTGAAAATGCAAGAAATCGTTTTGATCTTTATACTAAGCCAGGAGTAACTACTCAAAGACACGCTGAAGCTATATATGATGCAGTAAGACCATACTTTAGTAAGCGTAATGGAGATCTAAATACAGACCTACTATCTAAAATCCGTAAAACAGATAAAGATGGAAATATAGTAGTTGATGCTTCAGATCTTGAACTAAGTAATATTCCAGGTAAAGGCGAGTTTGACCTTGCCCCTGAATTTATTTCAGGTCCTACTTTAGTTCCAGTATTAGATAGTGACAACTTTGCTGCTAGTATCTTTGATAAAGGTTGGGATAGTATGGGTGCCGCAAATGCCCGTATATCTAGAGTACCTTTAGTAAACTCTGCAGTTATTGATATCCGTAAAACTATGGATGAAACTGGCTTTGAAAAAGCTCTTATGAGTAAAGCAACTGCTGGTAAAACAGGAGATGCTTTAGAAAAAGCAAAACTTAATGCAGAGAAACAAATCATTGCTATAGCTGAAGATCTTGCTAAGAATAGAGTATTAGCGTACGTAGATAATCCTCAGATTCGTAGCCAATTGGCTATGTCTATTCGTAACTTTGCTAGGTTCTATAGAGCAACTGAAGACTTTTATCGCCGCGTAGGTAGAGCAGTTCGTTATAATCCAGAATCTTTAGCCCGTGCTTCACTAACCTATGAAGGTGTAGCACATTCTGGGTTTGTACAAACCGATGATAATGGAGATCAGTACTTCTTTTATCCAGGATTAGCACCAGTTTATTCTGTTATGTCTAGAATTACAGATGTATTTGGTTGGAAAGATGGATTTAAAGTCCCTGCCCCTCTAGAATTTAGTGGTAAGTTAAAGATGATTACTCCATCTCTGAACCCAGACTCACTATTTCCTACATTTGCTGGTCCATTAGCAGCAGTTCCAATAAGTTTCTTAGGATCTGCTATACCACAAATCAAAGATCTAGAAGGATATCTACTTGGTTCTTACGGTGAAGATCAACCTTTGATCTCTGCAGTATTCCCATCACATATCAATCGTTTTTTACAAACATTAAATAGAGATGAGCGTAATTCTCAGTACGCATCTGCTGCTCGTAAGGCAGCAACCTATCTTGAAGCTGCAGGTTATGGTGTAAAACCTAAAATAGATCCAGTAACTGGTCTAGAGGTTCCACCAACCGCAGGTGAACTAGCAGCATTTCAAGATAAATGGCAGTCATCAACTATGACTGTTATGTTAATGAGATTTGTTTTTGGATTCTTTGCTCCAGCATCTCCCCAAATAACCTTAAAGTCAGATATGGCTGAATGGGTAAGAGATAATGGCGCAACTAACTTTAAGCAAGTATTTAATCAGATGTTATCTGATAATAACTTTGATGTAGATAAGACAACTGAGGAATGGATTAAGAGATATCCAGACCAAATGCCTTATACAGTTTCAGAATCTGAAAAAAATACAGTAGCAAAAATTGCTCCAGTTGAAAACGCAGCTAATTGGATAGATCAAAACTCTGAACTTATGAGGAAGTATCCACAAGGTGCCCCATTCTTAATCCCACAAGCTGGAGATTTTGACTTTAACGCCTATAAGTTACTTATGAACTCTGGTCTAAGATCTAGTAAACTTCTTACAGATTTCTTGTCAGAAGTTCAAACAGCAAAGGATAAGCAAGAATACTTTGCTAAAAGAGATGAATACGAATCTAACTTAAAGACTGCTTTTTCTGATTCATATCGTCGTATGGTTAGAGATGAATGGGAGACTTGGTCTACTCAATTTAAAGGCGTAAGACCTATGCTTCAAGTAGAACTTGGTAAGGGTGGAGCGGGTAAGATAGAGAAATTAAGAGCCTATAAAGACTTAACTCTTATGCTGGATGATCCTGCTTATACAGCCATTCAACCTAAAACTCAAAAGGTTTTAAAGGCTATGGTACAAGAGTATGAAGACTATATCTCTGTAAGGGATTCTAGTTTCGGAACATTTACAAATACACAGGAATACAAAGACCTATTAAAAGCTAACGTAATTGCTAAATTAAAAGAATTGGCATCAACTAATTCTAGCGCTAATTCAGCATACAACGTTCTTTTTTCATCATTGGTAAGGGAGTAAGTAACGAATGGCTGATCCAAAAAAGAAGTTAGAGTCTCAATTAGCAAATGCTAAAAATAGACGTTCTAATGCTGCCAATAAAGCCGAGTATGAACTTTCCCTTAATAGAAACAAAGGGCTTAAAGGTGAGGCCTTAACTAGTGGAGCAGCCTATAATAAAGCCTATTATGAACTGCAACAAGCCGATAGAGAAGTTAAAAGAATTGAAGGCTTAATTGCTAATTATAAAGAACCAGTAAAACAAAAAACTGAAGAAGAAAAAATTGTAGAAAATATCCAAAATATTGGATCAGGCAAAGCAGTAGAAACTGAAACCACTACTGATACTACTGGCACTACAGTAGGGTCTGCGCCTTCCACTAGGGATATAGATAAAGAAATTATAGCAGCGCCTAAGTTTCTATATGATAAATCAGATCCAGAGAAAAAGGCATTTGCCGACCAGTTAAATGCTGCTGGATACAAAGTTGCTAACTGGAGAAATATTGAAGATCTAGTTGGTAAGTATCAAGAAGCATTATCTGATAACAAAAAGAGGAATACCAGTTTTGGTATCAATCAAACTCTTGATGAGTTTATAAGTACTAAAATATCTGAGCAAGCAGGTGCAGGTGGTAGTAGAACCGAGATAGATGTAACAATATCTTCTCCTACCCAAGCCGCATCTACTATTCAATCAGTAGTCAGAGGTATATTAAATAGAGATGCTACTCCTGAAGAAATAGAAAAACTCTATAAGGTACTTAATAAAGCGGAAAGAAGCGCTGGTCGTAAGGCTGTTAAAGTAGGTAATCGTACTGAATATACTACTGATTTAGATAGAATTCAATTTCTTACTGAAGAAGTAAAGAAAATTAAAGATCCTAAAACTGGTAAGTCTGAGTTTGAAACTAAAAGAGGTCAAAAAGAATCTTTAGCATCTCAGGAATTAATGTCAGTAGCTAGAGCAAATGGTATTACTTTAAGTCAAAGCCAAATTGATTCTTATGCTAATGATATACGTAATGGTAAAGATATAAATGTTATTAAAAATGACATTAGATATACTGCTGGATTAGGTCGCCCAGATAGCATTAAAAAACTTTTAGCAGAGGGTACTGATTTAGAAACTGTGTATGCTCCATATAAAAGAACTATGGCTGCTCTACTAGAAGTAGATCCTAATTCTATTGACTTAAATGACACTACTCTTCAGGGTGCTATTACTGATAGGGAACTTCCTATATATGAATTTAGGAGACTATTGAAAAAAGATCCTCGTTGGCAGTATACAAACAATGCTAGAGAAGAAGTTTCCAGTAAAGTACTTAGAGTCTTACAAGACTTTGGATTCCAGGGGTAGCGATGGCTGAGAAGAAAGTAATTAACCAAGCACAGATTGAAGCTGCTAATAGAGCCAATGCTGCTGCTGCTCAACGTAAAGCAGCCTTAGAAGCAACTGCTGCTGCTGCCCTTGAAAAGGGTAGACCAATTATATCGCAAGCCCTTAGTGGAGTTGGTAATTTAAACAAAGCACTTCAGGCACAAATTAAAGCAGCCGAAAATCCTAAAGGTATTTATGATCCAATTGCTGGAACTTTTAAATCAGGTGCTCAATTACAAAAAGAAGCAAATACTTTAGCAGCATCGGCAACTGGTGCAAATAGATTAGGTGGATTAACCCCAGAACAAATTGAACTTTCTAAACAATATGGTAGGGAAAAAACAGAAGCTGAAACCGCAGCAGCAGGAATACAGTTCGTAAATGTTCCTAACCCTATTTATGATGAAACTGGTAAAGCTACTGGAAGAAACTCAGCATATGATCTACTATTATCACAATTTCAGCAGTACGGATTAGGTGCTTTAGTAGAACCATTAAAGGCTTTAATTACAGATGATACATCTGAAGGAGAATTGACTCTTCTGCTACGCCAAACTGAACCTTATAAGAGGCGCTTTGCAGCTAATGCTGCTCGTATTGGAAAAGGATTAAGAGCGCTATCAGAGGCAGAGTATTTAACATTAGAAGATGGTTACCAAAACATTATGCGTAACTATGGACTACCAGCAAACTATTACACAAGAGGTGACCTAGGTCGTCAAGAAGGATTTGAGAAGTTTATTGCTGGAGATGTATCTCCTGCTGAATTAGAAGAGCGTATTATGACCGCACAAAACAGAGTTATTAACGCTCCTTCTGAAGTTACTGCAGCGCTAAAACAATTCTATCCTGATATTAACAACTCGGATATTCTTGCTTATACTTTAGATCCAGAAAAGGGATTAGCAGATATCAAGCGTAAGGTAACTGCAGCAGAGATCGGTGGCGCAGCACTTGGTGCAAGACTTGCTACCGATGTTGGTAGAGCAGAAGAACTTGCTAGATATGGCATAACTGCACAACAAGCAAGAGAAGGTTACCAAGCAGCAGTTCCTATTATTGAACGAGGAAGACAACTATCTGATTTCTATCAAGAATCTCCTTACACACAAAGAACTGCAGAAGAAGAAATCTTTGGTTTAAGTGGAGCAGCAGAAGCTGGCACTAAGAGAAAAAGATTAAGTTCACTTGAGCAAGCATCATTCTCAGGACAATCTGGCCTGACTAGTGGTGCTCTATCCCGCGATAGAGCGGGGCAATACTAAGCCTGCTAACGAGACGACTGGTTCGTTAGAGCGATACCAAAACCAGTAGTGGAAGCCATATAGAAAATCCCCAAATCTATATGAGGTCCGCGACAACTACAATAGAATGGGAGATGGACTATGTCCAACTACGACTACGAGGATGAAGATGACAACAATGTTGATACATCTACAGACCTTATCAAGCAACTACGCAAAGCGAATAAACAAAAGGAAAAAGAACTAGCTGAATTAAAGGCTCAGTTTGAAGGCCTTAATAAATCGCAACGCGAAAGAGCAATCAAGGATGCCCTCGCAGCTCGCGGGGTAAATACGAAGATCGCTTCGTTTATCCCACAGGATATAGACCCAACTGAGGAGTCTGTATCAAAGTGGCTTGAATCAAATGCCGATGTTTTCGGGATTCAAACTACTGAAAGCCAGCAAGCACCTAATATTGACCCAGCACAGGCTAAGCAATATCAACGATTAACTAATGCTGCAGAACAAGGTAATACACCTAATGCTGCTGCAGATATTATGCAAAAGTTGTTAAACGCTAATAGCCGCGAAGAGTTGGATGATGTAATTAGACAGTCTGGTTTATAACCCTATCCAACGAAAGGCAAGTGCTTAAATGACACTACCAGCAGGTACGATTACTGGTACCGCAGACATTACCGCATTAGTCCAGACCGCGTATGATCAATACGTTCGTATGGCACTACGCTCAATCCCAGTGATGAGAGCAATTGCAGATGTCAAGCCAGTACAGCAAGCTATGCCTGGATCATCAGTTGTATTCTCAATCTATTCTGACTTATCACAAGTCACAGCAACATTGACTGAAGAATCTGATGCTTCATCCGTAGCCCTAGGTAACCCATCACAGGTTACAGTAACACTTAATGAGTACGGTTCAGCCGTAACAACAACTAAGAAGTTAAACCTAACTTCTTTCAACGATGTAGATGCTGCTCTTGCAGACATCATTGCATACAACGCTGCAGATTCAATTGACTCTGTAGTAGCTTCAGTTCTAACAGGTGGAACAAACGTCATCTACGCAGGAACTGGAAACACAACAACTTCTGATCTAACAACTGGCGATACAATCACAGTTGCTAACATCCGTAAGGCTGTTACAGAACTACGCACAAACAAGGCAGTGCCTCGTATGGGCGAACTATATGTAGCATACCTACACCCACGCCAAGCAGCCGATCTACGCGCTGAATCAGGCACAGGTGGATTCCAGGATATCGTCAAGTACACAGACAATGTGTCAAAGACAATTATTCCTGGTGCTGTAGGCGTAATTGAGGGCGCAATGGTAATTGAAACACCTCGCGTTCCAATTGTATCAAATGGTGCTTCACCATCTGTTAACGTTTACAGAGCAGTAATTGCAGGCCGTGAGGCTCTAGCAGAGGCTAAGGCACAAGACATCTCTACCATCATTGGTCCAGAGGTTGACTTGCTTCGCCGCTTCCGCACAATCGGTTGGTACTACTTCGGTGGATTCGCAAGACTCCGCGAGGCTGCGCTATACCGCATTGAGTCAACAGCTTCCTAACAATTAGTTAGTAATGGGCAGGGGTGGGAAACCACCCCTGTTCTACAAGAAAGGTAAATGTGACTTACAGACTTACAACTCCTTGGGAGTGGGAAACTTGGATCACTGCAGATAACCAAAACACACCATACGCAAGATTAGCTGGAAGACCTATCACTGGTGGAACATCTACTGGTGCTATTAATCCTTTCTTAACAGATATACCTAGAGGCGTAACTCTTCTAGTAAATGGAACTACAGTTACAGCAACAAGATATCCTTATCAAGATGATATTACAGATGCAGATGCAGTTTATATGGGCGGTCATACCTACGAGATAGATGACCAAGCCGCACAGATTTTAATTGATGCTGGTTATAGCCAGTACTTGGAAAACATTTAATGAATAATTGCACATCAAGTTGTAAGACAAAAGATCACCAAAGTTATGCTGAATGTCTAAGGCAGAATACTCCAATGTTCGTAGGTGTGTCACCTACTAAAACTGGATGGGATCAAGATAAAGTTAAGAAGGATGAAAGAGAATTAAATAGTTATTACTCTGCAATTAAGCAGGGTATGGAACCAAGATCAACAAGGCAGAAAGATATTGATGCCGCAGTCTCACTTTCCGACAAAGCTGGTAAAGCATTTGACGGAATCAACCTAACCTATAAGGGGTAAACAATGCCAATGGTAAACGGAAAGAAATTCCCATATACAAAAAAGGGAAAAGCAATGGCTAAGAAAGCAGCCAAAAAATCAGGCGCAAAGATGGCTATGAAAAAGATGGGAAAAAAGAAATAATGAAAGAGACAGATGATGGCGTAGTCTACGAGACTCGCCCAGATCTAAACGTTAAGTTGGATGTTTATCCAAACGCAGAACGCCAAGAGGAATCTAATCGTAAGTATATGACCTACGATTCAATCCAAACTGGTTCTCCTGCTAAGGCAGCACCTCGCCAATGAAGAAATCAAAAGGCGCTAAGAAGGTTGCCAAAGTAATGAAAGAGTTTAAGAAGGGCCAACTGAATATTGGCAAGTCTGCCAAGAAGGTTAAGTCTAAGAAGCAAGCAATTGCTATTGCTCTTTCAGAGGCAGGAATGTCTAAGAAGAAAAAGAAGTAATGTCATCTGGTAGCTACAAGCGCCACGATGGTTTTAATCCAGTTCAGATTAAGAATGGAATGGTAGTTCGTCTTAATAAGAATGGATCTATCAGAGCAGTATTAGGAAAGTATGGAGTATATGGCAAGCAAGAAGGATCCAAGACTCGCTAGGGCGGGAGTATCTGGTTTTAATAAACCTAAGAGAACTCCTAGTCATCCTAAGAAAAGTCACGTTGTGGTCGCTAAAGAAGGATCACAAGTTAAAACTATACGCTTTGGACAGCAAGGCGTAACTGGTGATAGGAAACCAACTGCAAGACAAAAATCATTTAAAGCTCGTCACGCTAAGAATATTGCCAAGGGCAAGATGTCTGCAGCGTATTGGGCGGACAAGGTGAAGTGGTGAAAAAGAAAGTAGCATTTTGGGATAAGAAGAACCCTAAGAAAACTTCTAAGAAATTAACACCAGCACAAAAGAGTGCTGCTAAAGCAAGAGCAAAGGCTGCTGGTAGACCATATCCAAATCTAATAGATAACGCAGCAGTAGCAAGAAAAACAAAGAAGAAGTAAGGAGAGATAAGTGGCACTAGGTGTAGCAGGTACAACTCTTAGCGATGAGTTAAATCGCCTTGCCAATGGTGGCACTTATAGAGATCCTTCGGCAATGGTAGGAGAAGCATTGGCTGCTCGCCAATGGGCTGCTCAAAGAACTGTTACCTTAACTGTTTCAGATACTGTTGGTGTTTTAAATCAGATTGCTGGTAATACTGATAAGTCTGCTTGGAAAGATTTTACTGGAGTTTGTAATCAACTAGCATCCAGTACGGGACTAGCTGCGGCAGCAGCATTAAGGTTGATATCCTCTTGAGTGCAAAATATAATTTAGTCTGTGAACAGGCAACAACATTTAATTTTCAATTCGTAATACAAGATGAAACTAATGGAGTAGTTACTCCTTGGAATCTAACAGGATATACAGCGACTATGACTGTACGCCCATTTGTAGGTTCTAATACCACAACACTTTCTTTAACTACCGCTAATGGTGGAATTACTTTAGAAGGTATTAGTGGAAGAGTAGTAGTAAATATTTCATCTACTACAACTGCAGATCTAACACCTGCTCGTTATTCCTACGATCTAGTAGTTAACTCTGGTGGTACTGTAACAAGAATTTTAGAAGGTAAGTTTGTAGTTACTGGAGGTGTAACACTGTGACAACATTTATAGTTGTAGAAAGTATTACTCCACAAGTATCTGTACAGTTTTCAGCAGATCAAGGTCCACAAGGTGGTCAAGGTGTAGCTGGTGCTACAGGTCCAACAGGACCTACTGGACCTAGTGGTTCTACAGGTCCTAGTGGACCAACAGGTCCTTCAGGCGGAACAGGAGCAACAGGTGCAACTGGTAACACAGGCTCTACAGGTCCTACTGGTTCTACTGGTAGTGCTGGTCCTACTGGCGATACTGGTCCTACAGGTAATACGGGTTCAACGGGCGCGACAGGTCCAACTGGTTCCCAGGGTCCTACTGGCGCACAAGGCGATACGGGAGCTACGGGACCAACAGGTTCCACTGGCCCTACAGGTGCCACTGGCGCAACGGGGTCTGCGGGTGCGACAGGACCTACAGGTGCTACAGGGGCAACGGGCAGTACTGGTGCAACTGGACCAACAGGAGATATTGGACCCACAGGACCAACAGGATTAACTGGCGCTACAGGCGCAACAGGTAGTACTGGAGCAACAGGAGCCACTGGCACTGACTCAACAGTGCCTGGCCCAACGGGTCCTACAGGCCCTGCAGGGGCCGCAGGAGCCACTGGAGCGACTGGTCCTACAGGAAGTACTGGGGCAACAGGTGATACAGGCCCTACAGGGCCAGCAGGGGCTAATGGAGCCACTGGTGCCACAGGTGCTACAGGCGCTACTGGAGATACAGGACCTACTGGTCCTGCTGGTGCTAACGGTGCAACAGGAGCCACAGGTCCTACTGGACCTACGGGTGCAACTGGTGCTACTGGTGCCACTGGACCGACAGGTGCAGATTCAACAGTTCCTGGACCTACAGGTCCAACGGGAGCAACTGGTCCAACAGGACCTGGTGCTGATGCGATTCCAGTCTCATTTTTCTTAGGTGGAATGTAAACTCACCTAGTGAAGGTAAACGATTTCTTTGACAAGGTTATAGTAATTAATCTTGATAGAAGAACAGATCGTATGGAAAAGCTAGCTCCTCAACTAGAGAAGTTAGATATCCAATATGAAAGATTTTCTGCAGTAGATGGTAAGCAACTTGGTATAGATCCAATAGTCGCAGGGTTACAAAGTCATCTACAGGTAATGAAACAAATAGCAGGACAAAAAGTTTTAATACTAGAAGATGATGCTCAGTTCGTAGAAGACTTCAATGAGAAGTTTGAAAAGGTAATGCAAACATTGCCTGAAGATTGGGATATATTTTATCTCGGAGCATTAGTTCCTAAAGAGGTTGGCCTAGTAAGAATGGTTAATCGTCATTGGGGTATTCAAGTATTAACAACAGGATCTCAAGCCTACTGTATAAATCCTAGTAGATTAGAATACTTCATAAATAAACTTGAAGATTATAATTCCTATATAGATATCGGTCTAAGAGATTTTGCTAAAGATCTTAAAGCATATATAACACAGCCTAACTTAGTAGTACAATTCCCCTCGTACTCTGATCTACGACTTAAAGAGGTGAATGACTTTTGAAGGTAGCTGTCTATACGATTGCTAAGAATGAAGCAAAGCACGTCAAACGTTGGTTTGACTCAGCAAAGGGAGCAGATTACTTTTTAATCTGTGACACTGGTTCAGAAGATGATACTGTTAAGATCGCTAAAGATCTAGGTATTAATGTAGTTGAATGTGCAGTAGATCCTTTTAGATTTGATGTGGCAAGGAATTATGCACTTGCTTCATTACCACTAGATGTTGACTGGTGTATCGCATTAGATATGGATGAGATGCTAGTCGGTGAGTGGAGAAGTGAATTAGAGAAGGCTTTAGCAGATGATGTTGATAGAGCCTACTATAGATTCATAACAGACTTTAATGAAGATGGAACTCCTAAGCACGAGTTTGATGGCTTTAGAATCCATAGAAGAAAGAATGTTTATTGGTCCCATCCAGTTCACGAGGTGCCTAGAACATACGGTAAGAAAGAAGTAACTAAGAGATATAATATAGAGGTTTGGCATAAACCAGATAACTCTAAGATTAGAAGTTACTACCTACCGATGTTAGAGATGGCAGCAGAGGAAAATCCTGAGCCAAGAAATCTTTACTATCTTGCTAGAGAATATTATTACAAAGAGAATTTTGAGAAGGCGTTAGAAGTATTTAAACGCTATGTTGAGATATCAAAGTTTCCAGCAGAAAAAGGATTTGCACTTCGCCTTATGGCAAAGTGTGATCCAGCAAATGCTGAGGAATACTTAACACAAGGCACTGAAGTATATCAAAGTAGAGAAGCAGTCTTAGCACTTGCTAATTACTACTACGAAAAGAAACAGTGGAAAGAGTGCAACTATTCATCAAAGGTTGCATTTGGTATCACAGAAAAAACCACAGGCTTTATGAGTGAATCTTGGGCTTGGGGTCATATGGCTGCAGATCTAGTTGCAGTCTCAGCTTGGCAATTAGGTAACTGGAAAGAAGCATATAAGTTCGGAAAGATTGCTCTTAAGTTAAGCCCTAACGATGAGAGATTAAAAAAGAATATGCAATTCTATAAGGAGAAAATGAATGGCAACGTTTAATGAAATGGTCAACGAGGTAAAGACCAATCTGCAAGGTTACACCTTGAAGCAAGATCGCCTGACCTATCTTAACGCTGCAATTAATAGCGTTGCTACAAGTATGGTGGTGGGTTCATCATCTAACCTAGCTAAAGGTCCTATTGAAATTGATGATGAGTTAATCTGGATTGATAACTTCAGTACTGCATCTAATACTCTAAACGTAGCACCAGGCTTTGGTAGAGGATATCAAGGATCTACACCTACATCACACGCTCAATATGCTCAAGTAACTTTATCTCCATCATTTCCTAGAATCTCAATTAAGAAAGCTATCAACGATACTATCAACTCTTTGTATCCTAGATTGTGGGCAGTAGATTCATTTACCTTTACCTTTAATGCAAGTCAAACTACATATGCACTACCAGATGATCTAGAACAAATCTTGTTTGTATCTTGGCAGACTACTGGTTCATCTAAAGAGTGGCTACCAGTTAATCGCTGGAGAGCAGATGGTATGGCTAATATCGCTACCTTTAATAGCACTAACACAATTAATATTTATGAGAACATACAACCTGGTAGAACAGTTCAAGTTTATTACACTACCACTCCAGATACTTTAGAAAATAACTCTGATGATTTTGCTGATGTAACTGGACTTCCTGAGTCATCTCAAGATGTAGTAACACTAGGTGCAGCCTACAAGTTACTATCCTTTGTGGATTCAGGAAGAATATCTTTAACCTCAGCAGAGTCAGATCTTGCAGATTCTAAGATCCCTTCAGGAGCTGGCGCTAATAATTCTCGTTATATCTACGCTTTGTATCAACAAAGACTTAACGAGGAAGCACTTAAACTGCAAGACAAATATCCTATTAGGCTACACTACGTACGATGAACAAACGGTTACCTAATAAGAAATGTAGTACTTGTAAAAAGAAAAAATATCTTAAAGATTTTTCTAAAAATAAAAATAGACCAGATGGTAGACATAGTCAATGTAGAGTATGTAGAAGTAAGTACAAACCATCACCAGAAAGTTTAAAGAAAAATAGAGAAAGATTAAGAGTCTGGAACAGGTTTAAAATATCTGGATTTACTCAAGAAGATTTTGACAGTAAGTTAAAAGAACAGAACTATAGATGTGCTATATGTGGCACTACTGATTCTGGTAGATCTGATTGGTGCGCTGATCACGATCACAAAACAAAACAAAAACGAGGAGTCCTATGTCACAAATGCAATACAGGCTTAGGACTGCTACAAGATGATATAGATATCTTGTGTTCAGCAATAGACTATCTAAAACACTACACCAAATAGAGTAAGGAAAGAAATGACCCGCAAGTTCTCGTCTATCAGCGTTGAGTCAACGCTTGCATCTGGTATATCAAATAGCCAGACAACTTTAACTGTTGCTAGTGGTACGGGTTCAGCACTACTTGGTGGT
>Ga0315904_10002660_pt1 | contig 27412 bp, 59 predicted proteins | sample LakEriMetagenome_6_FD_203529 | JGI IMG/M metagenome (GOLD analysis project Ga0315904, IMG submission 203529) | Freshwater fungal communities from buoy surface, Lake Erie, Ohio, United States - Buoy 12 MA120 | ecosystem: Environmental > Aquatic > Freshwater > Lake | place: USA: Lake Erie, Ohio...
TTTCATTTAGTTCGTAATCACCCACCAATCGTATGGCACCGCCTTGAGGTTCTTGCCTTGACAGCAGGTGAGGAGTATGATAAACTTATGACAGACTATTTAGGAGAAGAACATGTCAGTAGACTTTGCAGATAAGTGTGGTATTTTAGGTCAGTTCTGGTTTGAATACAGAGATGACGAAAAACTTGGGGAGTTCATTTCCTACAACGACATTGGCTTGCCTTTGTCATGGTTTATTTCTACAGGGGTAGTAACACCAAACCCTATTGCAGAGGACTATGTAAATGAAACCTTCGCATTATTTTTGGCAGCATTAGAACTAACCGAAGATGATGTTGATGGATTAGATAATCTCAACGATGTTCTTGAGTTAGTCGAGTCCAATTTAGAAGACAAAGACTAAAAATCTTAGTCCCCCTTGCGGGGGCTGCCTAGATCATCATTTAGCATATAACAAACCATCAAACCAAATTTGCAAATGTATTACGAACCATTGTAAATTTTTCCCAGAAAGATTACGATCAAACCATAAAACCCTCTACCATAATATATTTGGTTTGTCAAACCATGTATCCCTAGTGTATAGTTGTATATAGTACTAGAGGTATTACGAACTCTCTTTGTATTCCCCGCCGTTTTTTGAGGCGGGTATCAAACCAGTGTTATAATGAATGTATGCCTAGAGATCATTTCGCTAAATTGTATCAAACCAGTTCCCATAGACATGATCAACCTAATGATGGAGATCAATTCAATAGGGATATAAAGGTTTTGACTGGTATGTTATACACAATTGCTAAATGGCCTATCAAACCATTCCTCCCTGCATTCTATAAAACAGCCGATGAGTATCAAAAGGATTACGAACCTATCTATAATGCTCCCCAGGATTGTCCTTGTGGCTGCCCGCCCAATAATTGCACCTGCTGCTGCTCAAAGGCAGAGGGCTGCGGGCACCGCAAATAACGGCGGGTATAAAAAGATTACGATCATACCCTAATTCCCCCTATATATACATATCAAACCATTTTTCCTGGTTTTAAAACATTTTTAAAAGTATTACGAACTTATTGGAATTTTTCCCAGAAATTTGGCAATTTTCATTCAAAATAGATTACGAAGATACTTGACAAACCATGGTTTTGAATGTATAATGCCCAAACCTTGATATGATGGTTTGACAGATATGATGGTTTGTGGTATAAGATGGCATGATGGTTTGTTGGATAGGATGGTTTTGCGCCAAAGGATTACGAACGCCATCTATAAAAGCGTTCCATGCACCACTATCCTCCACTTCACTCCACTTTAACCCTATCCAATAATATAATCAGTAAGATTTATCTGTGGATAACTTGTGGATAACTAATGTCAAACCGAAGATAACCCTGTGGATAACTCTGTCTTTTCCCATCCACAAACAGTACAAAAATAGATTATCTTGGTGTCATCTTCATGGGTACTAAATCTATGTAAGTGCATTGGAGTATTATAGAACCATTATTTGTACAGTTGACAAACCATCCAAATCAGATATACTATAAGTATGATCAACATCTTTGTACATGACTTTAAACCAAGACGAGAGACTAAAGGTAAGATCAAGGGTTATAGAAAACCTCGTAACTCCAAACCTGTTATGAGGGTAGGCGGTAGAAAGGTTTCTGCAGCACCTACAAACCAACCCAAATATGATTTTCCTGTTGAGCGACGGTATATAGAAGTCAACCCTTTATAGCCTTATTGACCAAACCAATCAACCTTCTCTTGGTTATCTTATTGGCATTAAATGTCTCCGTATATCCCCCATATGGCATATCTTCCTTATGTAGGTAATAGCCGTATTTATCCCTTAGTGTTTGTAGTACTATAGATTCGACTCTTCTGGCTCCCCGCCTATTTTGAAAATACCAATAGCAAACCAATTCCCATCCCTTGGTCCTATGTTGGCGAAACCTTTTACCAGTTATATCTCCAACACCTATCTTTATGGCATTGTATTCTTTATGGTAGATAATATATAAGATAGTGGGGGTCATAGGCATATTATAGGCTACTAAACCATAGTGCTCGTTTAGAGCATATGTAGGTTTGATATTCTATTTTCCGCCGAACTTTAAAAACTTTCTTTATATCCCCAAATGCCACGGAACTCTCGATCTTCTGCTTTAAAACCACCTGTAACGGCGTGTGCTAACTTGAACATATCAGGGATAACCAGGTCGCCCTGCTGCCATTTATGAACAATACGTATATCCTCATTGTTCCAGATGATATACTCAATTTTTCTAATTATCGTCTCAAAGTATGTCAGGTCGTCCTGGCTTGGCTCGGTGCCCTTATAAGATACTAATCTGACCATACATGGCTGAGGCAAAATAGTAAACCTAATAATTGGCTTTCCTGTTAGCCAGTGTTCTGCCACAATAGGATATTCGTCCATAAAATTTAAGGTTCCACTTGCAAAACCATTTTTTAACTGTGCCTCTTTAATAAAATCTGGCTCAGTAATTCTGCTATTTAGTAAGAATTGCTTTTCATCATCTGTGAGCATTTCAAACACTACATTAGTATCTATAAAATATGTCTTACCATTTTCATTGTCAGTCTTAAAATTATACATATTCCAGGTGGAGGCTACTATAGGGTTAGCATAATATGTATGCTCTACATGCCATTCTACAATAATGTCATCTGGGCCAGAGACTATATCTGACTTCCGCTCATGATTTTCCACATATTTACTTTCATCGTTAATAAGTGACCAACCAAACAGACTGCCTAATTCTCTACAAAACTTAAACTGTTCCTGTTCAGTTAGATTAGCATTTCTAAAACATATTACAGAGTCATTAATAAATTTATCTTTATAGTACTCTGAATTGCTTAAGACCCCATCAATACCAGGAAATTCTACAGGTTGTACATATATCATTTTATATTCCCTTCGCTGTACACGGCTCATCCACTCTATGGGCTACATATGCGCCACAACGGCAAGATGCTGTAGTGCATTGACATTCCCAAGTTCGTGTTTGTTTTTCAACTTCATCATTATTTACATCGCATGGCTCTGTTACAGGATGTGTTATAAAGTCACCACATGGACACAGTCCAGGAGCGTCATTACAAACATCTGGATCTATGTCTGCATAAATCATAAATTCAGGTGGAATGGGCAACTTAGTTTTATTTTCTTCAGTAATTAACGTAAAAATATTTGAATTACAAGCACCGCATATCAAACCATCCCCAGTTTCTGAAGGTAAATGATTGCCACATTTGTCACATCTATACATGTTTTCCATTGTCTTTAGTATATCAGATAGCCCATATAGTCTGGTATAATCAATATATGTCTAAAAATCCATTTGATCCGTCCCTAAGTTTAGAGGAATTAACAGAACTTTGGGAACCTAAAAAAGAGTATATAGAAAAAGATTTATGGGTAATCCGTAATTTCTTAACAGAACAAGAATTAGTCTATCTTAACAATGAGGCCAACGATCCAGAAGGCTGGTATACAACAATGCGTTCACCATATGGTGGAAATATAAAAAATAAATTTATAGGATATATACCAGAATATGACGAGAATGGATCTTTATTAGTACCAAATGAGAAATCAAAATGGAAAAATAGAGACATAATGTCTTTAATTGAAAAAAGAATAGAGTCAGTTGTTCCTAAACAATTTGGTGGTGCTGGTGCTCTTCAGTCGTTGTTTGAAGTTCCTGATGATCAAATTATGGCAGAGTTAGGCAGAATTCCAGATTACGCAATGGGATGGCACTATGAAAGAGATGATGAGGATGATGAAGAAGATCAAAAAACAATAGTTCAACATTCTAAAACTCAAGGCAAAAAAATAGTAAGTGCTGGCAAAATTTCGGGATCTTTCAACGTTTATCTTAATGATAATTTTGATGGTGGAATTCTTGAATTTCAAAATAAAGATTATGTAATAAAGCCAGAAGTTGGTATGTTGGTAAATATTCCTTTATATAAAGAATTTACACACAGGGTCACAAAGGTTACTAATGGTAATAGACATACTATTTATGGCAGAAGTTGGGATAATGTTAATGATAAATATTTTTCAACCAACGAAGATTGTTAATTTATGAATAAACGTAAATTAAAAGATGGCAGCGAAGTAGACTCTTTTGACCATCCAATAGATCTTATTCTTCATACAAAGGCTCCTGGCAAATGGCTTGTCATAGACTTAGAAACTGGTCAGGAGTATAGGGGGTCTGAGATAACTCACCCATCCTTTGGAGAAACATTAAGGCAAAAGGTTATGGAATGTAAGATAGGCTCTTGGGTTAAAATAAAAGATAAAAATGGCAACAACGTAATATAATTGAGGTAGTGTATAATGAATAGTATGTTACAAGTTAAAAAGATCTGCTCTCATTGTGGTACTTCCTTTGAGGTAGATATAGATGCTAAGGATAAGGACTCTATGTGTCCCGCCTCAAATTGCTATGCCAAGAAAACTAAGTGTGTCAAGTGTGACGATTTTGCTAAATTTACCCAGCCAGATAAAGAGACTGGTCAGATTGTTGATGTATGCGATAAGCATTTTGTTTTTAAATATATGGGGTAGTTTATTAAATGAAACAGTCTAATGAGATTAGATCAGAGACTCAGCGTAAAAGGTCTGAAAAAAATAAAGATAGGCTTGCTGATAAGCCACATCTTTCTAAGCATGAGAGATGGGAAATAAGGGAAAGGCTTCGTATTATATCTGAAGCATTTTCTGACGACAACTTTACAAAATAGGTCGTTTACTGTATACTGGATATATGACTGGTAAAGTTGTGATTTGTCCCGTGTGCAAAAAAGAAACTGAAGTGCGTTGGGGTATCTTTGCACATGATACACTAAATAGACATATGAAGGAGCATAAATGAGCAAGTATAAATTTCCAGATCCAGACAATGATGGCTATGAAATCATCATCCCAACTGAAGTTACTAAAGATATTATTAGAGAATACCTACAAAAAACCTATTATTGGTCTGTTGCTACGGGTTCATTCTTGATTGGATTACTTTTAGGAGTTCTAATATGAGAAAACAAGTAGAGTTTGAAGAGATGCAAGAAGAAGTAATTGTAACTTTAAGAACAAAGTGTCCAGAGAAGTATCTTCTTGTTGACAGAGAAAATGGTAATGTATTTGTTGCTAAAGAAACTGGTGAATGGGAATTGATTCGTGGTAGATAAGATTGTTAATTTGATTTTTAGATGGGAAAAACTTCGACTTGCTTTATTTGATGAAGTTAATTTTTATAATTCATTTACTCGCATCCTAAATGATCCAGAGTCTATGAAGACAGCATCTGCTTTTTGGGATGAAGGCGATGGTTGGCGTGGCTGGACTATTAAGGATGATGGAAATTATTACTTTCATGATTTGCCAGAAAAATCTTTAGGTGATATACTTGAGATGATATCGAGTAAGGATACATTATAAATGAAAAAATTATTATTACCATTAGTTATTGCTATTGGCGTTGCTGCAGGTATGATTGGTATATCTTTAATTAGATTATCAAAAAGTATGGAAGACTGGGAAATGTCTTTAGATGAAGAAACAGAGGAGAAAGAATGAGTATGTGTGGATGTGGCTTTTCAACTGAGTACCCAGTTTGTAACGGTACACATAAGGTTGTAAAAGAAATCAAAGATAAAATTATTGCTGAAATAGAAAAAATACCTCTTGAAAGTAATGGTGCACAACTAAACGCTTTAGGCATGAGGATGCTGGCAGTCGATGTAATTAAAAAGGCTAAAGGTGTCTAACTGGGTTTGCCCATGTAACGGCTGTAAAAAGGCACAGAAGGTCATCATAGACCAAATCATTGAGGAATATAGGTCTTGTCTTAACATAGTTGAGGCTGATGGAAAACTGTATTGTTATACATGGTGGAAGCATGATGACTGTGAAAGACTGAGACAGTTACTACATAAGATTACGAACAATGATTTATACACCCTGCCAGAAATCAAGCCATCAGTTAAAGATGCTATATCAGAAATGATGAATGATCCTAATACTGCTGAAATCTTAAAAAGGTTAGAAGATAATGGAATATAACTTTCAATCAGATTCTAAAAAAAGCGGAGATGAGTTTGAAGATTTTGTTTTAAAAGATTTACAAACTCGTGGTTTTAGTAAGATAGATAAAAACATTTACATGCCTGGAACTGGATGCGAAGTAGATTTTATTGCTTACGGAGAAAGAGATGAATATGTTGAATCTAAAGGTGGACGAGACGATGGTAAGAAAAGACCAGGAGCACAAAGAACTGACAATGTAAAGAAGGCCATAGCAAATGGTGCATTGATTAAGGCTAAGTATCCAGATATATATTATGTTGTTTATTTCTCTGCCAAGCCTATTACAGGTAGTTATTCACACGAAATGATTGAATTGGCATTGTGTAATAAAATAATTAATGAAGTAAGATATTTAAAATATGAAGAGCCTGATGTTGACAATCAGTTGCTCTTGTTCTATAATTAGTATACAACCTAAACAGAAAGGCTTTACAATGAAAAAACTTATCGCTATTATTTTTGCAATCTCTTTGATTGCTCCCTCGCCTGCACAGGCAAATGATGATCTGATTAATATTAATGCAGCAAATGCATTATTAGAAAAGCAAGGTCTTTCAGATCCTACTTCTGTAAAAGAAATTGAAAAAGAAAGACAAAGACTATACAAAGTTTCAGTTGGCTTAGAAACTTCTGACTCTGCGGATAGTGGTTGGATTTATGTAAAGAAAAGTTTTGAAAGCATGGGTATTTACGAGAATTGTCTAAAAAAAGAAAATGGTAAAACAGCAAAATTTACAAGTATTATTACTGGTAAAAAGGTTTCTGTAACATGTAAAAACTTAGGTGCTATGGGGATGAGATATGTTGATAGATATTATCAGGGCACAAGTACAAAAACTTCAAATGGTAAATGCTGGGTAAGTGGATACACAAAATCAAATGGAACTCAGGTAAGTGGATATTATAGAAAGTGCAGAGGATAATAAAATGGCTTTAAGATTTAGAAAGAGTATGAAAATTATGCCAGGAGTTAGACTAAGCCTAAGTAAGGGTGGTGTTAGCACATCTTTAGGAACTACTGGTGCCAGGATGACTCTTGGATCAGACGGAAAAGTTAGAGGCACTGTTGGTATTCCTGGTAGTGGTTTATCTAATACCTCTGTATTAGATAGTGGTAAAAGAAAAAATAAAAAATCAAATAATAATGTTGAAACTGTAGAAAAAACAGAAAAAGTAATTATGACAGAGACTGGAGCAGAACTGCCATCTCTTGATAATATGCCAAATTATAATTTAATTGGAGGAGTCATTCTTCCTTATTTTATATTTTATTTTATTGTAGATTCATGGGCTGGATATTTAGTTGGTGGGTTTACTATGTTGTATTGGCTTTATATCAAGTTTATTAGATTAGCAGTTATGTTTCCATCTTTCTTTGGTGTAAAAACCAAGGTAGTTACGGAATAGGTTTAAGGAGCAGTAGCCAAGTTGGTCAAGGCCCCGAACTCATAATTCGGCTATCGTAGGTTCAAGTCCTACCTGCTCTACAAGTATTCAGAGGCATGCATGATTGATGCTTAGGCGTGTGGTCATTACTCTCTGAATACCCTGCCCTTGTAACTCAGTGGAAGAGTAGCGGACTTCTAATCCGTTTGTCGTAGGTTCGAATCCTATCAGGGGTGCTACAATTTAATAATTGGTCTGTAGTTCAGTTGGTAGAACACTCGACTGTTAATCGAGATGTCGCAGGATCGAGACCTGCCAGACCAGCAAAGTAGTTAAGGTATAATGTAAATATGCAAATTTATTATTTTGGTGGTCAAGTTTCTACAACTTCATCTAATATAGATCAACTTGAAGATGCTCATTGTGACGGTGTTCTTTTTACATATAGACAATTACAGGGAGACTTTTTTGTAAATATTGCAAGGACTATGAAAACTGATCAAAAAATAAAATACATGGTTGCAATTAGACCGCATGCCCTATCAGCACAATATTTAACAATGATAAATAAATCTATAAATGATATACAAAAAAACAGATTACAAATTAATATTATTGTTGGGTATATTAAACCTGATGAGGTTGATTTTGGTGGAATACTTGGGACAATAAATGATTCATCTTCTATTCCAGATAGAACAAACTATATGATAGATTATATCAAAGAACTTGACAATATGAAAAAAAATAATATAGACATTCCAGATTGTTATGTTTCATGTACTAATATCTATTCTTTAGAAGCAGCAGCAAAACTTAATTATAAAATAATATTCCCATATTTTAATTATAAATTTGGATATTTTTTAGATAAAAGTATTGATGGTCAAGAAAAACCTGGAGATACTTTTGATTTATCAGGTAAAAAAATTATGTTGGCTATATCTCCAATCATTAGAGATACTCAGGAAGAGATAGATAGTGAATTCCCTAAAGATGTGGTTGTTCATGCTCCTGGAGGTAAATCATATAAAGATAGGCCAAGATTTGCAAAAGATACAGCATATTTTACATATGATAATTTTGTTGCTTTTATGAAAGATTTAGAATCAAAAGGTATCCATGAAGTACTTATTAATGGATCTCCAGAAGATGAAAGAGATAGATTAATAAGTTATATAAAAAAATATAAAGAAAACGAATAACTTGAATTATTGTTAGTAATACGCTATACTTAAATGGTTGGTCCGTTAGAATAGTTGGTTAGTTCGCTACCCTGTCACGGTAGAGGTCACGGGTTCAAGTCCCGTACGGATCGCAGAGAAGGTGGGTGCTTGTGTGTACCAGGGAAAAGGGAAATACACATTAAGCAAGTTGCAACCCCACCTTCTCCTTATCTTGGCTCCATCGTCTATCGGTTAGGACATCGCCCTTTCACGGCGGAAAGACGGGTTCGATTCCCGTTGGGGCTACTATTTAAACTTATGGTATGATATCATTATGCAAAAACAATATTTAGATGAAGATAAACAGGTTTGGATTATTGAAAACTTTCTTACTCAGGAAGAATTAGCATGGTTTAAAGAACAGACAGATGATCCAAATGGGTGGTATCCTACAATGAGATCGCCATATAGAAATATTTTAAATAAATTTTTGAACATTGTCCCTAAGTACGACGAATCTGGCAATATAGAATTTCCTAATGAAAATTCCCAAGTATTAGAATTACCAATTTTCACAAAGCCCAACGGAATTTGGGAAAGACTTGAGTCTGTTTTGCCACCAGTGTATGGTAGACATGCAACTTTACAAAGTTTTAAATATATGACAGATGAAGAAATTGCAGAGGCAGTCAATGTCAGCATGTTACGAGAATATCAAGTTAGTGCTGATGAAATAGATTTTGCCATGTACTGGCATCAAGATCCAGATCATGAACAAAACATTATATGTTCTTTTAGTCTCTATCTAAATGACGATTTTGAGGGTGGAGAATTAGAGTTTGCAGAAGTCCCAATCAAACTAAAGCCAAAGGCTGGTACTCTTGCTGTAATCCCTGGAGGTCATAAGTATAGACATAGGGTAAATAAGGTCTTGGGTCCTAATTCAAGGCATACTCTATATGGAAACTCTTTTATAGACCCGTCCATGATACCTCAAAGCACTAAAGACGACTGCTAAAATAGTGTTATAATAATACCATAACCTTCAGGAGGTAATTGATGAAATCAATATATGATATCGAATTGGCATCAGCCGAAGGCGAACCACATTTCTTGCAGCAATTTAAGGGCAAAGTGGTTATGCTTATTAATACAACAGTTGGCTGCGGAAATGCTGGTCAAATGGAATCTATTCAATGGATACAAGAAGATCTTGGGGGAGAAGACTTTACAGTTGTTGCAATCCCAACCAACGACTTTTGCGGACCAAGCATTACAAAGGGTAAGTGGTCTAAAGGCATTGAATGTGGGTTAGACTCAAAAAATTATGGAATAGATGTATATGGTGTTACATTCCCATTTTCAGAAATGATTACATCTAATCCCGCAGAAATTCCATTAGAGGAGCCATGGGCTGGTAAAGGTCCAGGATTGAATGGCAATGGTCAGCCTTTTGGAGAAAGACATGAACTTTATTTAGAAGTTTCAAGACAAATTGTAGCAATTCATGACAAGATAAGAGAATACAATATTCCACAAAAAACAGATTACGAATCAAGATATTTAAATGAGCATAATGGCGGTATTACAATGAATTGTAATTTTGAAAAATATTTAATTGATAAAGATGGTTATGTAGTCAAGCATTATCCTTGCACAACACTCAACTATGATGTTGAAAGAACACTCAAGGAAGATCTTTTAGCAAAAGGAATTCATGCAACAATGGGTCCAGACCGTTCTCCTTCAATTTTTGAAGAAGAAAATAAGGTTATCCGTGATCACATCAAGCGTCTTATGAATGGTGAAAAATCAATCATTAATCCTGATAATGTTTTGATTCAAGAATTCCCTGAATTGCTTGCAGTTTAATAAAAATATCAATTATTTTCTCCTATGGTATACTTAATATATAGCATAGGAGAAAATTTTTATGAGCATATATGATTTATCTTTTATAGATAACAATAAAAATGTTATTGAATTAAAAGATTTTAAAGGTAAAAACATACTTATTGTAAATACTGCTAGTTATTGTGGGCACACTGTCCAGTACGCTGATTTACAAAAAGCACAAAGTGATTCTTTAGTAGTACTTGGTTTTCCATGTAACCAATTTGGTAATCAGGAGCCAGGAACAGCAGAAGAAATAAAAGAATTTTGTACAACAAACTATGGAGTTACTTTTCCAATTTCTCAAAAAATTGAAGTAAATGGTCCAAACGCCCACCCAATATATAAATATTGCAAAGATGTTGCTAAAAATGGGCAGGACATTGGATGGAATTTTGAAAAATTTTTAGTGTCTACTGATGGATCTATTACTAACTATCCTAGTTCTTATCAGGTTGCCGACATTATAGATATGTTATAATAAAAACTACTAGTAGAAAGAGATAGAAATGAGAACTATCGGAGATAAGTTAGAGCCATTTCGCATTGTCGGAGTAAAGCCAGGTAGACTGGATTCTGCAGATGATGTGTTTGAAGTATTAAGTGAAAAATCTTTTCCAGGAAAATGGAAGGTAATTGTATATTATCCAAAAGATTTTACATTCGTTTGCCCAACAGAGATTGTTGCGTATGATAAGTTAGTCAATGACTTTAATGATCGTGATGCAGTATTGTTAACAGGATCAACAGATAATGAATTCTGCAAAATTGCTTGGCGTAATGCACATGAAGACCTAAAGAAGACCAATTCATGGTCTTTTGCAGATCAAATTCGTGAATGGGTATGGGATAACGAAGAAGGTTATACTGGACTTGCAAGCCAATTAGGTATCTTAAATAAAGATGGAGTCGCTCTTCGTGCAACCTTTATTGTGGATCCAGATAATATTATTCAGCATGTTACAGTAAACAATCTTAATGTTGGAAGAAGCCCAGAAGAAACATTACGTATTCTTGATGCTCTTCAAACAGGAGAACTTTGTGCATGTAATAGAAGTCTTGGTGGAGAAACATTGTGAGTTGGGTAGATGAGATTAAGGAACTCGTTCCTGAATATGCTAAAGACATTAAGTTAAATCTTGATACAGTTATTAATAGAAGTACTGTGGATTATGATTATGCTTCATCACTCGCACTTGCAGCAGCATTAGCAACAGGTAATCAAGATATTGTTGCCATGATTTCTGCTGGTGTTACTGATGAAGTAGAAAAAAATGCAGCATTTACAGCAGCAGCCTTGATGGCACAGAACAATGTATGGTATCCATATACTGAAATGGCAGATGATCCAAATCTAACTGGATTACCAGCACAACTTAGAATGAATGCTATATCGTCTCATGGCGGTACAACTAAGGCCAAGTTTGAGTCGTATGCGCTTATTGCATCTATTATTGGCAAGTGTCATTTCTGTGTAAAGGCTCATTATGAAACATTAAAACAAGAAGGATATACTGTTGAGCAACTTCGTGATATTGGAAGAATTGCTGCAACAATTAATGCTATTGCTAAGGTTGTTGTAGCATAATGGCTGCCTCCTTAACTCAGGGGTAGAGTACCCGCCTTGTAAGCGGGTTGTCGTAGGTTCAAATCCTACAGGAGGCTCAAATGAATTTAGAAAATGAAATAAAAGATATACTTTTTGAAATTGGTAAGGAAATAAAAGTCCATAGACTAATAGATGGTAATCTTATTATTGAAATAGATTATGATAAATATACTATTGCCTTGATGGAACTTATGACTAAATATTTGTCTGAAGGTTAGGCTGCCAAAACAAAGAATTATTTTCGTATATTTCTTTATCAAAGTTAAAGTTTTGATAAATAAAACGCTTATCTATATCAGTTAGTTTATTAAATAATTTTTCTGATGCAGCATTTTTAAAATAATCTTTACTCATTGAAGAAAAATCTAAAGTTAAATCTACATTTAAATCTGTAGATATTTTATTTAATAACAAAGAATAATCCATTGACTGAAGATCTCTATGCCTAATCATTAAATTAGTTCTTTTAATTCTATCATATATTAAATCTATATTAAAGTGTTGTTTGTGGTTATATAGTCTTCTTGATGTATGCAGAATAGGTTCGCCATTAGGTTCTAATAAAAAGTTTTGTGCCTGAAAGTTTTTTAAATATTGTAATTCTTCCATTACACTATAAATTTCTTGTTTATCAATATCTAATTCTTTAGCCTTATCATTGACAATAAAGTTTTGATCTTGATCCATTAGGCCTTGTTCGTTGGCAATCATATGTGCAATAATGCTTACAAAATGTTCTGCTGGATCCCTAAAAATACTGATTACGTAAGTCTTGTCATCTATTGACTGATGCCAACCGCCATGTTTTAAAACATTTTCTGGTAATTTAATTAACTCAATATTGTTTTCTTTTAAGGTATCACTTAAAGGATCAAGTATATATTTAGTTAAAAACCTACCACCAGTTTTTGGAATGTGTAGGAAATAAACTTTGTTATAATTTTTCACTCTTTGTTTTTCTTGTACTCACCATACTTACCAAGTACTGCTTTAACTGTTCCATCTTTACGAAGACGAACAATCATACCATCTTTGATTTGTATTGGGTTAAAAGGATGCTTTGATTTATATTTACCAGAAGATTTACCAGAGGCCATTGCCACTGCCTCTCTTTCTTGTTTTCTTTTCTATGCTATTAAATGTATCTGCAAACAAAGCCTTATCTTTTTCTGCATTAACAATTCTACGAGACCATGAGTATCCTGCATCTCCACCCCATGCTAACCACATGATATATCCATTGGATGGGTTTGCTTGATTACCCCAATCTTTGCCCTTTTTGTCTACTTCATGGCGTGAGAAGTATGAATACATTCTCTTGACAGTACTAAGAGACAAAGACTCTCCTCTTGCTAACTGCCCTGCACGAGTCCAGCCAACTGAAGTTCCTGCACCATTAGCCTTTCCATCTTCTTTAAACTTAATTGCTTTTCTTGCTGCTGCTCTTGCTCCTGCTGGAGGAGAATAACCATCAGCCTTTGATACTGTATCTGTTTCATAAACCACTGTATCATCATCTTCAAAAAGATCATCTGCCTTTTCAGCAGGAACGCAGTTAGGAACCATCTTTCCGCCCTCACCTGGTTTCATTCCACGCTGGACATATCCATCCCAACAAGGCGCTTTCTTATTTACATTACCACAACAATCTGATTTCATTTCTCCTCCTTGGCAGACTGGACAATCTTCACAACTTACATTTAATTCTTTACAGGTTGGGCATCCGCATCCTTCGTATACCTTGCCTATATTGCCCTCAGAACGGTTTATAGCGTATATCTGTGCAGCAGCCTCAGAACGAGTCTTATGGCATCCCATAACCTCTCCTGTGTCCTTTAAAGCGGGGTATCCAGAGCATCCATAAGACCCCTTAGCACCAACATGATACGGCATAGAAATAGTATAGCATAGGTTATGATAGAATTGGACTATGAATGAAGAACTTACTACAGAACAGCAAGCAGAGATCATGGTGCATCAGATTATTCAGGCAACCAAAAATAGGATTATTAATCTATTGAAGCCTCAGTTTGATAAAATAGCCGAAGGCCATCATCATTTTGATAAAGGTTTAGCGGACGCTATTATTACTGACATTAAAAACGCATAATAAAAGAGCAGTTTCTCCACATGCTCAGGTGGGCGCAGGCAGCGATGCCTAACGCTATATCTTTATTATATCACTTACTTGATTTTGATAGTTTTTGGTTTCTTTTCTTCGGGGATGTTTCTCTCCACAAAGACGCTAAGAATACCGTCTGCCATTTCAGCACGATCAACCTCCATATACTCTCCAAGAGCAAAGGTGCGTGTGAACTTTCTGGTTGCGATACCCTTATGTAGGACATTAGTTTCGTCCTCTTCGGTTTTCTCACCCTTGATAATTAAACTTCCATTATCCACAGAAACCTCTACCTCATCCTTACTGAAACCAGCAAGGGCTAAAGATAGTTTGTAAGTGTCCTCATCAAGTTTTACCACATCATATGGTGGATAAGATTGACGAGTTGCCTCACGATGGATATTTGAAAGACGGTCCAACTCTCTGTTGAAACCAATAAAAAATGGATCCTTGAATAGATCCAATGCAAATGAACTTACCATTATTTCCTCCTTGTTAAGCGAGTTCGTTTATACCCCCCTTTGGGCAGGTACATATATATTATAGCAGATTATATATAGTTTCTGCAAGATGCATATGTTTATGAAAGCCCCAGTGACCTATATCATATTCTTTAACATAATCTGCAGCATGATAAAATAATTCATTATTTGAAAAATCTAAGTGACACGAATTATGCCCAACAACATTGTCTCTCCAGTTAAGAGCAGGGTCACTAAAATGACTATCCAAATAAGTTTTATTTAATAATTCATTATTATTTCCCTTATATTCTAAATCATTATAGACAGTCCATAAAAATTTAATATTATTTGATTTACAGTATTGATGAAGCATATGTATAAACATTAAATTGTAAAATATTGCCACCTCTTCTGGTAAAATTTCGTCTATACTATAAGGCAGTTTAGAAAATTTTTCAATTTTTGTATTTGAAATAAAAACATTCTGAATATATTTTAAATTTGGATCTATTATTCTAGGATTTTTATCTACAGCAAACATATCTTTTACATAAGGCATTTCAAGCCTTGTTAATGGGAATAAACCAAAAATATATTTTGGATTGTGAAATTCTTTAAAAAACTGAAATGCTTTAATTACTTGTGCTTGCATTCCATCTCCGCCCTTTGCCAAATTAATATAGGGTTTATTCATTTTATTGGAAAGCATATGGGGCCAGGTTAAATCTAATGGAAGTCCATCACCTCTTGTATAAGAACAACCTAAAATTAAAACTTCTTGACCATTAAATTCTTCACATCTATATCCATATGAGTTGTGCTTATATAATATTTGTATTCGATCTTTTTCCATTGGGAATGGCGTATCTTGAATTTTTCCACCCATTGATTTTAATGATCTTGAAAATAAATCATCAAAGTCATATATATTTCTATAAGTCATTATGTAATTATATCAAATCTATTAATTTCATTAAAAATCTTCACATCATTCATATCATTTAATAATGGCTGTCCTTTAATATTTAAACTTGTGTTTAGTAATATAGGAACACCAGTTACTGAATAAAATTTTTCTAATAAAGTATATAGTCCAGGGTGCTGATCTTTTGTTACTGTCTGAACACGAGAAGTTCCATCCACATGAACTACTGAAGGGATTAAATCAGGCTTCAAGCATTTAACAGCATACTGCATATATGGAGATTCATAATTCATGTCAAACCATTCAGATGCATATTCTGCCATAACTACTGGGGCAAATGGTCTAAACAACTCTCTCTTCTTAATTAAATTAACTTTATTCTTTATGTCTGGATCTGTAGGATCAGCCAAGATAGATCTGTTTCCTAATGCTCTTGGACCGTATTCTGCTCTACCTGATGCTACTGCTACGATTCCGTCTTCAAATATACCGTCCAAAATTTTCTGAACTGGATATTCTCCACCAAGATCATAGCCAAGATAAGGTGATTGCCAATTTAAATGCTTACCGTACAGGGCTGCTGCTGCGCCCAAAGAACTTCCTGCATCTCCAGGGTTTGGCATAATCCAAATATCACTAAATATATCCCATAGCCTTGTATTTGCGGAACAGTTAAGTGCACATCCACCCATAAAAACAAGATTTTCTTTTCCTGTTTTGGCTTTTGCATATCTCATAAATTCTAATAACCTTAACTCATAAACTTTTTGTACTGCTGCAGCAATATCAAATTTTTCTTGTTGTCCAATATGCTCATCCCAATCAAGAATACCTTTGTGAAAGTTATATTTTTGTTGAGACATTGAGGGGAAATACTCTTTTACTTTATGCAAATATCTTTCAGGGTCTCCATACCCAGCCATCCCCATAAGGATGTACTCTTCTTCGTTTGGCTTCAGCCCTACAAGTTGAGTAAATGCAGAATAAAATAAACCAAAACTAAACGGATAGTTAAACTTTTTAATTGACTTAATCTTACTTCCTTCTCCAACCCATATGGTTGAAGTATTATATTCTCCAATTGCATCTAATACTACAATTACTGCATCATTAAACTTACTTGTATAGTATCCAGCACATGCGTGGGAGTAATGGTGGCTAAAGTATTTTACTGGAAGGTCCATCGGAATATTAGGTTTCCAGTCTGCTGCTCCACCTCTTAATAAGATTCGTGATCTTTTAAGTTGAGGGTGTTCATAATATGCTATGTGTGTAGGTGTTCCATAATTAAGCATATCTGAGTAAATATCATTATTGTTATACCAATCATTCTTGGTTTTAGAATATCTTTCAGCATGGCCAGCAAACAATATTTCGCCATCTTTAATTAAAGATACAGACGCATCATGTGATGTTTCATTAATTCCAAGTATGATCATTTAATATATAAACTCTCTATTCGTATCTTTTTTCTTTTTAAAAAAAATAATGTTTTTTATTTTTTTAAAAAATTTATAGCAATAATATTTAATTATCACGATTTATCCTTTTAATTAGAAATAGGGATGTCAATAACCCATCCCTATTCCTTTATAAGGCTATTATGCCATTTGTGATGGCTTTCCGCCACCGCCAGACTTCTTTACAGAAGCCTTCTTCTTTGGAGCAGCCTTCTTAGCCAACTTCTTGAGTTCTGAATCAACTACATTTGCTACTAAACCAAATGCTGGATCCTTTGGATTTACCGCTCTTAATGCTGGTCCTGCTACTGCGATAATTCCTGCAAGGACTAATCCTTGTAGTGTAACACCATCGCCTTGTGCAACATATGTTGCTGCTGCAACTGCAAATGATCTTCCGTAAGAAGATAGCATTGCCTGTTGTGACTTTTTAAGTTTCATTTTTTCCTCCTAGGATATGAACCTTGTTATGACATCGTATCCGAGCCATAGTCCAATTATACCAGCAACTCCAGCAAACACTGGTGGCGCTGGGACAGGTAGTTTAAATATTGCAAACACCAAACCGCAGCCAAAACCAGTTAAAACTGAGAATATAATCTCTTTCATTTTTCTCCTTTTTGAAAATCTGGATGGTCAAGTGGAGTAGCAACGGTAACTAAAGCACCACATTTAGCACACTCCCCATCCAATGTATATAACCCTATCTCATAATCTACTGGATCAATTTTTACATTAACCTTTAAAAGATCGCAACCGCATTCGGGGCAATTTGCCGTAGGTATTCCTCTTGCATTAATCATTTGGAATGTCCTTTGGATAGATTTTTTCTAACTTTTTAAAAGCATTTTTAAGTCTATGTATAGATAGTTCACTTGGATTGTTTAAATCATATTCTATTTCATCTCTATACTCTAATAAAGCAGCATGAACATCTTCTATATATTTGTATGCAATGTCACGAGTTTCATTTAAAAATGATAATAGGTGTTCTTTTTCAGTAGGACTATCATTGGTTCGTGCACTTAAAACTTCAATATCTGCAATGGCTTGATCTATTGCAATAATTAACTGCAAGTTTACATTTTTTAATCTTATAATTATTGCTGATAGTATAGTTATTATAATAAAAACAATTAAAAATATAAAGAACTCAAGCATTTCTACCCTCATGTGTTACCCAGTAATACTTGCACTTAGAACAGCATGGACTATTGTAAATGCTATGTTTTGCATAACCAAACCTTGCGTAAAACATAGGATCCTTATCAAATAGACTTGCCTTATGTGTTGTAACTACACGCATAAGTTTTGTCTTATCGTTCCAAAAAGATGGAGGGTTGTCTCCCCAAATATCCCAGCATAAGTCTTTTAAGTTATTAAGATTAGCCTCATTGTTTTCTGTACGAATACCTCGGCTGCGAGCCTCAACAATCATAGCCTGAACATATTTCCAAAGTCCTTTTTCATAGCCTTTCCACATTAGCACTGCAGGATGATTTCTCCATCCGCCACCTTTAGATTTGCCAGAGAGAACATTTAAAATCTGATAGCACTCAAGAATTTGCTTGTTTAATCGTTTGCTATCAAGCATACTAGCGGCTATTGTTGCATTGGCTGAGGGCAAAAATGTTTGCATTATTCTTTACCACCTTCACGAACTAAAAGAACAATGGCACCATTGTCCTCAAGGGCTTTTTTAACCCTTATCATATATTCTACAGCACGACGCTTATCTTCGTCAAGTAGTGACATAAAAGATTTTTCAGACGCACGAACTGTAATAAAACTATCATTATCTATTAAATCTAATATAAAACCTTTAGGTGCAAAATGATTAAGAGAGTTAAATGCCCTACGCATAGAATCTGTATACATTATTTTCTACCCCATTGTATATAGTTCCATCCACGCTCATGTGCGTAGTAAACAAATATCTTGACTACCGTTTCCCAGAATGCAATTGCGCTTGAGAGTGTAGCATTTCTTGTAAAAACATAAACTATAACAAAGGAAGAAAGAGTTCCCCATATGCGATAACTTAGTGCCTTAGCAAAGGATCTTGCCTTTGTTACTGTCATGAAGGCCACTCCATATTATTTGGTTTTGTTAACCAATCCCAAATCTTAGATACCCATTTCTTTACGCTTTTGCGTAGCCGATATAGCATGAATGTCTGCCCCCAAATCTACTTGCTCTATTTTATATCCTACATCACGACCATAAACAATATTAGTAATGTTAGGTAATCTTAGTACCATTGCCCCATCCATAAATTCATCTTTAGCAATATACTCTTTAACCTGATCAAACTTGAGAGGATCTTTTTCACTTGTATTATATGTATTTCGTACTCCAAGTAATACTTGATCTGTTCTCTTGCCAGCCTCAACATAAAGCGCATGATGACCTTCATGCCATGGCTGATATCTACCAAGCATTAGTGTTGTAGGTGCAGACCAATCATGTAAATTAAACTGCTTAATTATCTCTGTTGCTTTTTCATTTGCATCCCACTCATGGCTAATAAAAGCCATATCAAAATTACTTGGGACTTCAAACATTTTATTTGTATCTTCAAATCTACCTTCTTCAATTGTTTCCATGTAGATTAAAATATCTGGTTTTCCAAATGCTGCACGAGTTAACTCAGTCGGACAAACAAAGTCTACAATGACAGGTGCAACTCCTTGTTTGGCAATAAGTCGTGCCATCTCACCCATGCGACGTGCCTGTTCAATTCTATCCTCATGACTAAACCCTAAGTCTGAATTGACTGTTGCACGAACCTCATCTGCGTTAAGATGAATAGCATTAATTCGTTCTTTCAGTGCCTTGGCCAGTTCAGTTTTACCTGATCCTGGAAGACCTATAATCTGAATAATCATTCAAAGTCCCTCTGTTTCTCAAATATTGTATTGATATCTTCTTCCATTATATCAAATGATCGAGTATCATGTTCTTTACATACAGGCTTAATGGCATAGCCATCAGCGATTATAGTTATGGCAAAGCCACTGCAATAATAACATTTTGATAAAATATCTTTATTTTTCTTCCTTAAAAAATCTAAATATTCTTTGTTGTTCATTTATAGCCTTCTTCAGTGGTGAGATGCTTCCATGTATTACCCCAGTCACTTTCAGTTTTATGGCTATTAAACTCTTTAGAGATTGCTCCTGCTTCTAAATAAATACCGCCCCATACACCATATTCTTTGCTTGATACTCCTACAGCAAAACATGTTTGTACTACTGGACACTCAATGCATAAGGCATCAATTGCTGGTCTTAGTAACTCTTCTTCTTCGTATTTATCAAAGAATAAGTTTGTATCATAATCTAAACAAGAAGCAGAGTCTTTCCATTTAAGTTTGTGCATACCCCAGCACTAGCCTTTCTGGAATATCCCAGCCATTCCTATTTGGCTCAAATCTTTTTGACATACACCAGTGACCGTTTACATAAACACCATGCTTTGATGTCTTAGCCTTGTCAGATTTATATACGCTAACTACAGTCCACCCGTCCCAAAATAAACTTTTATTTTTGGATACAATCTTTTCCATTTGATCTAATTCTTTTACTATCATTTTTCTCCTAGTATTGAAATATTCCAACTTCGATATTATTTAATTGTGCTTGTGCTACTAACTTTGATACATTTTCTTTTGGCTTTGATAAAAATACAAAATAGTTAATATCTAAAATATTTTCTGACAGCCATTGCGGTGCCACCTTAAACATTTTAATTTTTTTACCACGGGACTTCATTCCCTTTTCAGAAACATTTACAAACTCCATTACCATTTTATTTACATTTGCTGGACCAGCAGTGTATATATAAAAGTACTCGTCATCTTCGCTCATGCTTGATAAAGCAACGCCTACGGCACGAAGAAAAACCTGGTAGTCATTAAAACTACTAGTTCCCTGCACCCCAACGATCATCAAAAGCCTCTTCTCTTAATCTATCTATGATGAATATCATCTTATCTAATTGTACCTTATTCATAGCCATTGTGTCAACTACTCTGGTGGTTTCCTTATCAACATTTCCATAACTCATATCAGCCATATAAAAGGTGTTATCTTTAATCCAATAAGCCTGATCGTCCATAATTATTACCCTTATATTGACATTTTTATCATGTTTTGTAGATTGTCTGTTGATTTCTTTTTTCTTTTTCTTTATAAGATTAGCATCCCTTTCAAATAAATAATGGTTCCTGCTCTGAGTCGACTTAGAAAATTTTAGTTTTACCCTTAGAACATCATATTTATTTTGAATACGGGCAAGAAAATATACAAAAACAATAGCAGATAAAAATCCTATAATATATTCCATTATATCACCAGGACAATTATACTACTGTCTTAATAAGTTTCTCTTAATTTCCTTCAAGGTATAAAGTTCTTCATCATTTAACTGAGATATTAACTCATGGTCGAAAGATTTTTCGGTTAACTGGACCAATGGATTTTTATCAGTAACATCCATACTAACCAGACCTAACTCCCATAGCCTCATGACATGCGAATTAAAAGCATTATTTACCTCTTGATGTAAAAGAGGGCTAACATCTTTTAGTTTATCTGTAAAATTATAAAGCATTTCACCAGTATCAGGATCTACTCCTGCTGGCTCTATGGCACCACTTAAGATTAAATCGTCTATCTCCATTTTAACTCCTTATTCTCCAAACCATTGATTCTGGACCACGCTTACCAAGAACAAATAGATGATGCTTAAACTGATCATCCAATTCCTGATATAACTCTGGAGCCATATCCTTTAACTTATCGGTTATAGTATAGTATGTTTCACCAGTTTCAATATCAATATCTTCGATTTCGATACCGCCCTGTAAAACCAAATGCTCTATTAAAGCATTAGTTCTAGCATCCATTTACTTTACTTTCTTTTTTGCAATTTCTCTTTGCTTGGCAAGAGCAGCAAAATCTTTTACCTTGGTATCTCCAAGATAGCCCCACGCATATCCGTCTTCAATCATCTGATCGTTAACAGAAATTGTGTTGCCATCAACATATAGCCACCCCAAAATGCGACCATACTTCTCAGAAGAGTCTGGCTTTTCTGTTTTGATTACTACAAGTTTAGCATCTTTTAACTTAGACTTCAAGTACTCTTTAGACTCAAGGCCCAATACCTTTTCTGCTTTATCAGATGTTCTTGACTCTGGCGTATCAATACCAGCAAGCCTTACTCTTTGTGAAAAAGATACATTAAACCCTAGATCTATATCAACATCTATTGTATCTCCATCAACTACTCCAGTGATCTTTTTTACTCTATACTCGTACATGATTATCTCCTATGATCTCGTATGGCATGATGTCTATTAATAAATGAACTCTATCTATTTCGCTGTTGTTATCTACCCAGTGAAATCTGTAATTATTTATTTCCCAACATTCGCCAGTTTTCATGCTGATGCGTTCAGATCCAACTCCAAATACTACATCTCCAGTAGTAATGATTGGAACATGGTTTCTGCGGGACATCATTAAATAATCTCCAGCGTCTTCATGCATAGCAACATCTTCTTTTGCCTTAAGTTTAATCAAAAGCACGTTACCACGAACGCCATTATGTATTCTTTCTAAATCTTTCACTATTGGCTCTACTAATTGCAATAGTTTTTCGTCTTGAGATATTTTATTAGTGACAAACTTTTCTCCATTCTTCCAATGGATACTGCTAGTATAAACATTATACGTATTAGTTTGTTTATGTGGTGTGTTTGGTCTATTCTGTCTGCTTACATCTAGCAGCCACTCATCTGAAAAATTATTTACATAATCCTGCAATTCTGAAACGTCATATTCTGCATGCTTTTTTACATTAAAATCTTCTTCTGATTTTCTCATCGGTACTCCAAGGTTTCTTCAAAATTAGTAGAATATCCAAATATACTAAAATCTAATGCATAATACTTTCTAACAATATCTATGGCAGTGTCTGTATATGCTTCTCTATACATATCTTTAGTATAGTTACCAATATGGTATGAACCTATTTCCCAGTTAAGATCTTGCTCTAACTCTTTAATATTTTCAAACCTATATAACTTTGTTACTAATATATTATTATTTGAATCTGTTACATACCACGCTTGTGGTAGATGTATTAGAGGGCTTATCTTGGATATTCTTTTTTCTAATATATTATTAAGATATTCCATAAATGATAGATTAGTTTTGTTTGCTTTATTATACTGATGCAAAGAACTATATGTACGAGTATAAGGATTTCTAATAGTAGAAAACGAAAACACCTTATCATCAACATTATTTGCCTGTGCTAAATAAAAATATGGATCATGGTGCCTTGGATATGCCCTTGTCCAATTATCTAAATTATTGTCCTGCAACACCTTGGTGATAGACGACCCAGCAGTTTTAGGTATGTGAACATAGAGCACCTTTTCATAATCTTTACCCAAGATATTCATTATTAGCCTCTAATTAGTTTTCTGATCCGACTGATCTATTTTCGATTAATCTATCTCGTTCATCAAGAATTTCTAAGGCAAACTTCATCATATTGTCATATCCAATTGCATTATCCATCGCCTTATTGTAGTGATGTCCGCAGAACAAAAGGGACGAGCCAGACTTACCAACAACCTTGACATATGCCTGAGCAGCACATCTGTCACAGCGATCATTGGCATCAAGAAGCCATACCTTTTCTTCTTCTTTACTCTTGAGCATACTAAACATATTATACCTTTCTATTATCAGTTTGATAAAAACCAGAGCCGTTGAATGTAACCCCTACATTAGAGTATACACGAACCAGGGTAGCATTGCAAGTTTCACAGGTATATCCTGGATCACTTTCCTTAATAGATCTTTCTTTTATGTACCGTTTTGCACAAGGCATACAGTCATACTCATATGAAGGCATTACTTTTTCTTTCTTAACTGCCAGGTTTGAACCCCTCTTGGGGCGTTGCTTAGTTCATACCCTAGCACCTTAACAATAAATCTAATAATTTTAATACGCATTACTTAACCTTTCTAAATGCTTTAGGCCATATTCTTTCAAAAATATAATACCCAAAAATTTCCCAGGCAAGATAAGCAATAAAGCCCATACTTATTGGCTCTAAATATTCATACTCCCATTTTCCAGTAATAAAATATATTACAGTAGAAAAAATTAAAGTAGCAATAGTTACATGATATATTGTGTAGCATATTGCTTTTAAGGAAGTTCTTTTTCTTGATTCCATTATTTTCTCCTATTTTTATTGTAGGCAGTTTTTAGTCATGCCTAGGACTATTATACTATTACTTAGAAATGTATGGATATGTTAGTACCTTTGAAAATGTACTAATAAAATTATTAACATTTCTGTCTGTATTTTTATTTACATATAAAGATGCTGCAATTGGAGATGCTATAGATGTGCCAAATGCCTCTATAACTGTACCGTTATATCTGGTTACTACAGTGTCTCCTTGTGCAACAATATCTAATCCAGGACCCCTATTAGTTGACTTTGCAAATATAGTATATGTTAAAGGCGACTTAATCTTTGAAGTTGATGCCAAAGCACCCACGCCGATTACACCAGAAACACATGATGGGAACCCAACCTTATCCAATAAGCCATCGTTACCTGTAGCAGCAAAAACTGGAATTGACTGACTGTTTAGTAAAGAAACAGAGTTAATGGCGACAGTATCAGTTGTGCATCGTGCTAGATTATTTGTTGAAATGCTTGACTGGCTAATAGATACAGCATCAATACTATACTTTGAAGCATTATTTGATACCCACCTAATTGCCTGAACAATAGATTCTGGTTGATTTAATGATCCTCCAGAGGCAGTTACGTTTGCAATTCTTACAAAAACAATCTTAATGTCTGGACTGGTAACGAGTGCAGCCTGAGTTACATTATGTCCATGGTAGATATCACTTGTAATTGATGTTGGCCAGATTGGTGATGCTGCTGACCCAATACCTTCCATAAAATTAGTCTTGTTTGGGCATGATTGATTTTGTGTAAAGCATGCCTCATAAATTACTGATGCAACCTTCTTAGAATCAATTGCGGTATCAATAATAGCAAGAACCTTTTGATCATTTGCCTGTGCAACCTGTAGTGGTAACAAAGCAACAGTTAGTGTTAGTAGTGTTGTTAGTATTTTTTTCATTGTATTACCTTTCTGTTATATGAATATTCTTATTACGTGTTCGCATGGGTCGCCTCCTGCTTCCCATTCTTCTACTTCTTCTTGACTCATATACTGATAGCCACCGTCATGCGTGTGGCAATAAGGGTCACTGATCCAGCCTCTCTCAATGCCGTTCTGTAACCAGATACCAAACTCTTGTTCCTCTGGAGAAAGATCTTCCATACCCATATGATTCATACCTCTAGTATATCCTTAAATGCTTACTATGTCAATAGGACCTTTGCAGGAAGTTGAATGATTTATTGCAGCCTGAACTGCCATATTTGCTCTTTTTCTTCCATCTTTATATAATTTAGTTGAATATAAAGACCCTAATGCTAAATCTCCGCCAGACCCCATAGCAAGATAGTCTTGATCGTATTGAGTTAATGACATATCTGCTGCATTGTGTTCATATATCTTACCCTTAACACAAATGATTAATCCAAAATCTGATGACGGTGAAACATCTACCCACCATTCTTCGTAAAACTTTCTAAGTGCTTTAAGGAATTTGCTATACATAAACTTATCAATATTTACTCTTGGTTCTGGTGTTGGTGGAACAAACAAATGCTTTATTCTATCACCATCCATTGATCCAGCGTAACCAAAAAGATATCCTTCTTTTTTCCAAACCTTTGGACTTGAACAAACATTGATAGTATTGTCGTCAGAGACACCACGATCTCCAGCCATGTATATTTTATTTGTTGCAGCATCTCGAACTACGGCAATACAAGTCATTTGACACCTTCCTATATTTAGTATTCAGTATAGCATTGAACTAAAAATGTGTCAATTACTTGATTGTTTGTCCACATTCTGAGCATGTTTTAGGCTTCTTAACAGTCTTATTAGACTCAGATTTTGTAGTAGATGTTGCTGCTGCCTTACCACCAAATTTAGGGCGACCAAAGCCAACGATTGAAATCATTACATTTTTCTTATTTTTCTTATATGCACGGAGTTGCTTGCAAACTTCTCCGCCATTTCTTTGACTTCCTTTTTTATTTGAAGATGTGTTTCCTTCAATACACCAAACAGTTCCATCTCCATTGTCTTCAACAACAATACCAACATGTGAGATTCTATCGACACCGTCTGAGGGGAAATCAAAATAAACTATATCTCCTGGTTCTGGATCTGCGATGTCTCCATCAATCCATGCACCAGCCTTCTTAAATGCTGCTGCTCCACCTGGTGTATAAACAGTATTAGGAATCTTTACTCCTGCTTCGTTAGCGCACCAGTTTACAAAAGACCCGCACCATGGTTGAAAGTTTGCTTTCATAAACTTGCCATATTTGGTTTCGTTATCTTTTGGACCTTCTATAGTTCCAAGTTCGCCTTCTGCAACTTCAATAAGTTTTTCTGGTGTTCCCATCTCTGCCATGACTACTCCTTGTCCCAATCAGTATCTATTGGTTGCTCTTCTGGCATAGCGCCATCTGGCTTCTTTGCAAGTCTTGCTCTTACTTCGTCAAGTTCTGCGTCAAGTTTATCTTCAGCCATTCTAATTTCAGATTCTAACTTTTTATCTGCCTGAGTATTTTTAGCATCTACTTCTTTATTTGCAACCTGTGCTGCCATAACATCTTTAGCACCTGATTGACCAATTAATAAACCAGCAAGTGTTCCTGTAATAAATGTTGCAACTGATCCCAAAACATTAAAGAACATCTTGTCATTTTCTGACTGTGCTCCGATAGGTTGTGTTACAAATATAAGAGCATACAAAATTCCTAATGCTGTAAAAAGAAGGATTGCTCCAAGTGTACAACCAAGAATAAACTTTAGTCGTGCATCAAGATCCTGTGGTGTTAATCGTTGCTTAGACATTACTTACCTTTCGTTTTCTGATACTCATCCCAAGTATCTTTTCCAATTATATCTCTTGTGCATGTTCCAGTAGTTTCACATATTGGAACATTACATTCTGCCTTATCCCAGTTGGCTGGGTCCTGGCAAGGGTAGCGATAATGACCGTCATACCCGCAGCCAGAAAGGCCTAATATAAGTATACACGATAATAAAATATGAC